>Ga0105049_10000212_pt1 | contig 59753 bp, 47 predicted proteins | sample MAT06_FD_78087 | JGI IMG/M metagenome (GOLD analysis project Ga0105049, IMG submission 78087) | Freshwater microbial communities from Lake Fryxell liftoff mats and glacier meltwater in Antarctica - MAT-06 | ecosystem: Environmental > Aquatic > Freshwater > Ice > Liftoff microbial mat | place...
AGATAGCGCTCCAGCTCCTCGGCCGAATAGGCAATCTCCATCGCGCGCCCACCGAGCACATAGCTCGGCCGCACGACCAGCGGGAAGCCGACTTCCAGCGCTTTCGCCTGCGCCTCTTCACGGCGCATTGCCGTCGCATTCTCGGGCTGTTTCAGACCGAGTTTCTGCAACAATCCCTGGAAACGCTCGCGATCTTCGGCGAGATCGATCGCGTCGGGCGAGGTGCCGAGGATTGGCACTCCGGCCGCCTCGAGGCCGCGCACCAGCTTCAGCGGCGTCTGCCCGCCGAGCTGCACGATGACGCCGAACGGCTTCTCGACGGCGCAGATCTCGAGGACATCTTCCAACGTCACAGGCTCGAAATACAATCGGTCCGACGTGTCATAGTCGGTCGACACCGTCTCCGGGTTGCAGTTGACCATGATCGTCTCGAAGCCGTCGTCGCGCAGCGCCAGCGCCGCGTGCACACAGCAGTAGTCGAATTCGATGCCCTGGCCGATGCGGTTGGGACCGGCCCCGAGGATCATGACCTTCTTGCGGTTGGTGGGCCGCGCTTCGCAGACCTCTTCGTAGGTCGAATAGAGGTAGGGCGTCTCGCTCGCGAACTCGGCCGCGCACGTGTCGACCCGGAAGTAGACCGGCCGCACGTCGAGCGCGTGCCGCTGCGTGCGCACTTCTTTTTCGCTGCTGCTCGTGAGCTTGGCGATGCGCTTGTCGGAGAAGCCCTGGCGCTTGAGTTTTCTCAGGCCGTCGCGATCGAGGTCGCCAAGCTTCTTCGTCGCGAGCAGCGTCTCGGTCTCGATCAACACCAGCAGCTGGTCGATGAACCAAGGGTCGACCCCGGACAGCTGTGCGACCTTCTCCAGTTTCCAGCCGCGCCGCAGCGCGTCCGCCAGATAGAAGAGCCGGTCCGGGCCCGGATGTACGAGCTCGTACGTGAGCGTGTCGTCGTCGACGGTCGGCTTGGGGTCCAATCCTCCGACGCCGATCTCGAGCCCGCGCAACGCCTTGCCGAGCGCCTCTTGGAAGGTGCGCCCGATCGCCATCACCTCGCCGACCGACTTCATCTGGGTTGTGAGCCGCGCGTCGACGCCGCGGAACTTCTCGAACGCGAAGCGCGGGCACTTGACGACGACGTAGTCGATCGTCGGCTCGAAGCTCGCGGGCGTGACCTTGGTGATGTCGTTGCCGAGTTCGTCGAGCGTGTAGCCGACCGCCAGCTTGGCTGCGATTTTCGCGATCGGGAAGCCGGTCGCCTTCGACGCCAGGGCCGAGCTGCGCGACACGCGTGGGTTCATCTCGATGACGACCAGCCGCCCGTCTTTCGGATTGACCGCGAACTGCACGTTCGAGCCGCCGGTATCGACGCCGATCTCGCGCATGACCGCGAAGCTCGCGTCGCGCATCAATTGGTACTCTTTGTCAGTCAGCGTCAGCGCCGGTGCGACCGTGATCGAGTCGCCGGTGTGCACGCCCATCGGATCGAAGTTCTCGATCGAACAGATGATGATGCAGTTGTCCGCGCGGTCGCGCACGACCTCCATCTCGAACTCTTTCCAGCCGATGACCGACTCCTCGATCAACACCTGGGTCGTCGGCGACGCCTCGAGCCCGCGCGTGGCAATCTCGCGCAGTTGCTCCGGCGTGCGCCCGATGCCGCCGCCCGTGCCGCCGAGCGTGAACGACGGGCGCACGATGGCCGGGTAGCCGACGACCGAAGCCGCCGCCATCACCTCGTCGATCGTCTGGCAGAACACGGCGCGCGGCATGGCGAGCCCAATCTTCTCCATCGCGCGCTTGAACAGCTCGCGGTTCTCGGCTTTTTCGATCGACGCGACGCGCGCCCCGATGAGCTCGACCCCGAACTTCGCGAGCACCCCGTGCTTGTCGAGGTCCAACGCGCAGTTCAGCGCCGTCTGTCCGCCCATCGTCGGCAGCACCGCGTCGGGCCGCTCGCGCTCGATGATGCGCGCGACCGTCTCCCACTCGACCGGCTCGATGTAGATCACATCGGCCATGCCCGGGTCGGTCATGATGGTGGCGGGGTTCGAGTTGACGAGCACGACGCGGTAGCCCTCAGCCTTGAGCGCCTTGCACGCCTGCACGCCGGAGTAGTCGAACTCGCACGCCTGGCCGATGACGATCGGGCCGGCGCCAATCAACAGGATCGTACGGAGGTCATCGCGACGCGGCATGGGATCCTCAGGCGGCCTTGCGAGCGCGCATATCGCTGACAAATCGATCGAACAGGTGCGACAGCTCGTGCGGCCCGGGGCTCGCCTCGGGGTGTCCCTGAAACGAGAACACCGGCAGCGAAACGTGCTCGACCCCCTGGAGCGAGCCGTCGAACAGCGACACATGCGTCTGGCGCAAGGTCGCCGGCAGCGTCGCCGGGTCGGCCGCGAAGCCATGATTCTGGCTCGAGATGAGCACCCGCCCGGTCGCAAGCTCCTTCACGGGATGATTCGCACCGTGGTGGCCGAACTTCATCTTCAGCGTCTTGGCACCCAGCGCGAGGCACAGGAGCTGATGCCCAAGGCAGATCCCAAACACCGGCAGCTCATGCCTGACAAAGCGCGCGATCGCCTCCTGAGCATACGTGACCGGCGCCGGGTCGCCCGGCCCGTTCGCCAGGAAGACGCCATCGGGCTTCAACGCCATCACGCGCTCGGCCGTCGTCTCGGCCGGCACGATGGTGATGCGGCAGCCACGATCGACCAGCATGCGCAAGATGTTGCGCTTGACCCCGAAGTCGTAGGCGACGACGTGCAAGCCCTTCGCGTCGGCCTGGAAAGCCGAGTGATCACCAAGCCATGCGATAGAACCATCGTTCCACTGCGTCGTCTCCGGCAGCGTTACGACCTTGGCGAGGTCCGCGCCCGCGATGCCGGTGAAAGCTCTGGCGCGGTCGACCGCGGTCGCCGCGTCGAGCACCCCGCCCGACACGATGCAACCATTCTGGGCGCCACCGTTGCGCAGGACGTGCGTGAGGCGGCGCGTGTCGACCTCGGCCAGGGCCACGATGTCATGGCGCTGCAGGTACTTCTCGAGGTTTTCGGTTTTTCGCCAGCTCGACGCTAGGCGCGGCACATCGCGCACGATGAGGCCGGCCACCTGCGGCCCGGGCGCCTCCTCGTCTTCGACGTTGACGCCGGTGTTGCCGACGTGTGACGCGGTGAGCGTGACGATCTGCTGGTGGTAGCTCGGGTCGGTCAGGATCTCCTGATAGCCGGTCATGGCGGTGTTGAAGACCACCTCGCCGACGGTGACACCATTGGCGCCGATGCCGACACCGCTGAGCACGGTGCCGTCCGCCAGCGCCAGGAGCCCCGGAGCGCGCCTTTGCAGAGTGCTTGCCATCGCGTCGACCTTCGTTCCGAACGCCCCGGAACCCGTTCCGAAGCGCGCGCGAGTTAGCGCGCGGACCAGAAAAAACCAAGCCCAAAGCGGCCTAGCCAAGGCTCGTTGCCCCGCTGCGCCGGTCCGCATCCGGGCCCTCTGCGACGCTGGACAGGGCCGCCAGCGTCGTGCCAGAGAGCCTCCTCGATGAAGATCGCCTACGTCCGTCAGGAGTTTCCCAAGAACTCGGAGACCTTCTTGATCGAGGAGGTGGCGAGCCTCTTGCGCGCCGGGCACGAAGTCCGCGTCGTCGCCCAGCGCTCTGGCGTCACGGGCCTGCACGCGCGCGTGCTCGAAAGTCGCCTCTTCGATCACATCGACTACGAGCCCGTCGCTCCCGGCCTCCGCGCCGGCTACCAGCATCTGCGACAGTTCATCGGTCGCGTCCGTCGCGACCATTATGGGGCCGGCTATTGGCGGAACCTGGTCCCGGATGCGTCGCTGGCGACTTCACTCATCGAGGTGCTGCGCAGCTCGGGGCCGCGTGGCCTGGCTCGCGCGCTCGAGCGCTCGACCAGGCTCGACAACCTCTCGCTCGCGCTCGACCCGGTCCAGCGACCTGCCGAATCGCCGTCCGTCGCCTGGGCGACCGCACTGCCCGAGGCCTTCGGCAGGATGGCGAAGCCTGGACTGGAGGCCTTCGGCAGGATGGCGAAGCCTGGACTGAAGGCCTTCGCTCACGAATTTGTACCTGACGTCATCCACTGCCCGTTCCTGTTCGCCTGGGAGGCAGAGAAGGTCGCCGCGCTGAGCCAGCGATATCGTGTGCCGCATACCATCACATTACGCGCCTGCGACCTCTATCGCGAGCTGCCGGAGAGCGCGGACCAGGCACTGCGCCTCGCGGTGCTAACCAGCGCGGCGCGTATCATCACCATCTCGCGCTTCAACCGTGACCACATCATGCGCGCATCCGACCCCCGCTCGCGCGCGGCCGCGAGCGTGTCGACGCAGATCCCGATCGTGCACAGCGGCATCGATACCCGCCGCTTCGCGCCCGATCCCACCGTGCGCAAAGTGCCCAATCAGATCGCCGCCGTGGCGCGCCTCGTCCCCATGAAAGGGCTCGACCTGCTTGTGCGGGCGGTCGCGCGCCTCCATCAGGACGGCCACCAGGTTCGCTGCATCATCGTCGGTGAAGGGCCGCAGCGCGCCCGGCTCGCGGCGCTCATCCGCGAGCACCGGCTCGGCGCCTATGTCGAGCTGCGCGGCGTCGCCAGCCAGACCGAGGTACGCGAGATCCTCGCCGCATCGACCCTGTTCGTGCTGCCCTGCGTCGTCGACCCGACCGGCGACCGGGACATCCTTCCAAACAGCGTCAAGGAAGCGATGGCGATGCAACTGCCGGTCGTCACGTCCGACATCTCCGGCATCGATGAGCTCGTTCGTGATGACGCGACGGGCCTGCTGGTGCCGCCGGGATCGGTACCGGCGATCGCGTCGGCGATCACGTCGCTCCTAGCCGATCCGGCGCGGCGCGAGCGCCTCGGTATGGCCGCGCGCGCGGCCGTCGTGTGCGACTTCGATAGCGCCAACGAGGCGGCCAAGCTGGCCATCGTCCTCAGCGAGGTCTGCGAAGCGGCGCGCCGTGACCGCGGGAATCCCGGGACGGGTTGACAACTTGAGGCACCCGGAATCGAATCAGCCGCCGTCGAGCCCAGTTGCGCAGCCAGCGCCCGGTCGACGCTGGTCCTGGAATCGTCTCGTTCGCGTCCACAGTCCCCCGCGAACCCTGCCCCCGAGGCACCTTCATGCGCCTGTCTCCGTTGCTTGTCTGCCCGCAGGTCTGCCGCCTGCCTTCGGCACTGCTCTCGACGATTCTCCTCAGCTGGCTCGCGCCGGCGGCGCAGGCCGCGGTCCCCGAGGTGACGTTCTCGCCGGTCGATCTCGCGCGCGGCGAGCTGATGCTGCCCGAGGACGTGACGCTCGCAGAGGCCGAGTCGGTCGTCATCGAGGTCATCGGCGCGCCCGGTCGCTGTGAGGTCGCAGCCTCGGGCAACACCGTCTTCTCGAGCGGTCCCGGCACCTGCCCGGCGTTGTGGGCGATGGCCGAGCCGAAGCCGCTGTTGATCAAGGTGCCGGTCGCGGGCAAGAAGGTCGAGGTGAAGCTCGTGCCGTTCGCGACGCCTGGCACGGTCGCGCTTGGGCTGAGCGGTACGGCGATAGCAGCGCCCGCCAACTTTCCGGAGTCGCCCGAGCTGGCGGTGCTGATCTGGGACGGCACGCCGCCAAAGCCCGTCGCGTGGGAGTTCCGGCCCCTCGAAGAAGGCAAGCTCGAGCTCGGCGCCATCACTGCCGACATCGCCAGGAAGGCGGGCGGACGCTACCTCGCGTTTGGCTACGACCCGAACAGCGAAGACGGCAACGTGCTGATGTGGCCCGTACTCGCGTCGGCGCCGGCAGGTGTACCAACCGGTCCAGGGCCAGCTCCGACGCCGCGCCCGCTACCGATCGACCCTACCAACGAGACCGGCCCCGAGCCGGTGCCGATGGAGATCGAGCCCATCGACCCCGCCAACATGCGCTTCGCGTTGCAGGCGTTCCCGCCCGAATCCCCCATCCCCGAGGAGCTGAGCTGCCCGCCCGCGCGCCTGCCGCAGGACGACATGATCGTCGTGTGCGTCGACGCGACTGGCCCGACCATGCGCTACTGGCAGTCGCCGCGCACGTCCCGCACCAAGCCCAATCGCCCGTTCTACGTGCACGTCGTGCATCGCATCGAGCATCGCGCCCAGATCGTCATGGGCGGCAAGGTCGGCAGCGCCCCACCGGGCTCGCGCGGCAAGTTCGTCGCATCGACGCGCAACCCGGACGGCGGAGGCTTCAACCTCGAAGGCGACAACGCCCGGGTCCCTGTCACCTACGTCGCCACCGCGCGCACGTTCGCGCCACGCGTGCCCGGCTTCGCGCCGATGGAAGTGCGCCTCGTCGATGGGACGAACGCGCTCGTCGCCGACCCGTTCAAGCTCGAGTTCTGGATCGAGGAGACCTACTCCGGCGCGTTCCGCGTCGGCGTCGCGGGCATCGTCCTTGGCGCGCTCGACCAGCGCTTTCGGGCCGAGACGCGCCCCGGCAGCTTGCAGAACGAGATCGTCAAGAGCGACGAGTCGGTCATGGACCTCGACGTGGTGCTCGGCTACTCGCCCTACCTGGACGCGGGCGGACGCGCCGCGACCGGCTGCGAGAACGCGCCGTTCTGCTTCAATCCCTACTTCGGTCTGGGCCTCATGTCCGCCAGCGGCAACGGCGAAATCCAATGGTTGAAGTCGGTGCACCTCGGCTTCGAATGGGAGCTGAGCGAGGCCTTCGCGATCGGCCTCACCGCCAACCTGCGCCGGGTCGAGCGACTGGCCGCGGGCTTCCGGCCGGGCTACCCGGTCGATGGCAGGGTGCCGACCGACGACGTCTTCGTCTTCGGCATGGGCATCGTCGTGAACCTGTCGCCCGAGTTCCTGAAGATCGGGGCCGGTGGCGCTGCCGCCGTGCTGCACTGAGGAGAACGCAACATGAAGATTTTCATCGCTTTTTCGACCGCGTTCGCCCTCGCCATAGGCTTCCTCGGCGGCTGTGACGACAACAACCAGGGCTCGGCCAAGCTCGAATGCCCGAGCGGTACCGGCCCCTTCACGATCGACGACTCGCGCATCACCGGCGCGATGGCGTTCGAACCGCCGACCGACCCGCTCGGCCGCGGCGACTCGCTGTTCGTGACTGGCACCGCCTTCCACGAAGACGGGCTCGCCATCCGCGAGGTGCGCGTCGCTGGGATCAGCGCCACCCGCGACGAGTTCAACTTCGGCCGCTGGACCGCCAGCGTCACGTACGAAGCGATCGTCACGGCAGCCCCGACGTCGGCTGAGGGCCAGGTCGAGCTGCAGGCAGTCGCGGTCGACGCGTGCGGCAAGCGCTACCCCTTCGCCGTCGCGGTGGTCGGGGTCGACCCGTCGCCGCACATCGCCGTCGACGACCTCGTCGTGACCGTCGAATATCCCGAGGAGCGCACGTTCATCCCCGCCAGTGGGGCGGTCCCGGCGATTATCACCATCACTGGCAGCGGGCGCGCGGCGGGCGCGGTCGTCACCGTGACGAGCGACTCGGGCAACCTGCGCGGGCTCGACGACCTCGGCCACGTCACCCTCGCGGCCCCGCCAGAGGAGACCGAGACCGGCGCGGCGTCGCTCATCTTCACGCCGAATCAGGCCGGCACCGCGACCATCGTCGTCACCGTCGAGGACAAGCTCGCGGTGGCGCTCGTGCGGGTCGAAGGCCCACCGACCCTGTCACCGCGGCGCGCGACGCTGGTCCCCGGAAGCCGCATCGAGGTCGACCTCGCGGGCGCGACCGAGATCGCCTGCAGCGCGAGCGAGGACGACGACCTGCTCGTAACGCACTTCGACGCGCCGCTCTCGAGCGAGCCGATGACCATCGAAGTCGACGAAGGCGGCCGCAGGGTCGCCGTGATCGAGGCGGTCGCCGAGCCGCTAGCCCTCGAGACCGAGGTGGTCGTCACCTGCAGCGACGCCTTCGGACAGGTCGGCAGTGGTCGTTATCGCCTCGGCGCGGCGGGTGCCGCGATCCCGGCCGATGGCGCCGCAGAGCCAACGCCCCAGTGAACCGGGAGGTCCCATGCCAAAGCCGACGACGTTCCTGCTCGCGTGCCTCGCCCTCGCGTGCACGGCACGCTTGGCCCACGCCCACTGCGAAGACGCCCCAAAGGCCGCCGTCGCCAGCGCCGACTCGGCGTCGAGCGAGCTCGTGTTCGGTGTCTGGTCACGCGTTTATGGGTCCTTTGCGGCGCTGACGGGGCGTGCGACCGAGCTGGTCGTTCTTGCGGAAAACGCAACCAAGGCGGACGGCAAGCCGTTTCCAGCGAGTGCGTTCATCTGCCCGTCGCAGGCCATCGGCGAGACCCCGAAGCTGTACGTGACGTGGCCGCTCATCGCCAAGGCGCAGGCCGACCGGCTCTACGACACCGACTTCGTGGCCCTGGTCATCGGTCACGAGCTCGGCCATCGCGCGCGCGACCTCACGTTCGAAGGCCTGCGCGACACGAAGTCTGGTGGCACTTCGATCGAAGCGCGGGCCGATGCACACGGCGCCTTCTTCGCGGCGATCGCCGGCTACTCGACGCGGCGCCTCGCGTGCGACGCGGCGCTCGATACGTTCCTCGATGTCGAGGCGCACGTCGCCGAGTCGGTGCGCGCCGAGCGGCGTAAGCAGCTCGCCCTTGCGCTGGTCGCATTCGATGTCTACGAGAGCCTCTACGAGGCCTCGGCGGGGCTCGCGTTCTGGGACTCGAAGACCGCGCGCGCGCTCCTGACGTGGGTCGACCAGCGGCTCGGTCAGGACTTCACCCCGATCCCCGAGTTCAAGGTGCTGCTCGCGCTGACGATCCTGATGGACGTCGCCCCGGTGTCGCCGTGGGCGCGCCTCGTCGAAGTGCCCGGCGCCCCGAACAACCACCTGCGCTGCGTGCCCGTCTTTCCGCAGCACACGGCCCTCTGGGATGAGATCCTTGCGAGCCCAGGCGAAGGTGGCACCAACCGCGATCTCGCAAGCGATCTGAAGACCGCGATTGGGCTCTTGAACGACGCGCTCGGCCTCGGCGCGAGCCCGCTCGCGGCGCACTCGGCGCTGTCGTGCGCGCAGGCCTATCTCGGCGAGACGAAGAAGGCCAAGGCGGCGCTCGAGCAGGCGAAGGCCGCGGCCATCGGGCGACCGCAGGCGTTGCAGAACGCGCTCGCCGCCAACCAGGCGTTCATCGGTTGGATCGACTGGATGCGCGACTCGAAGATCCCAAAGCCCGTGGCCAGCGACGGCGACAAGAAGAAGTGGGCCGATGGCCTGCGCAAAGAGCGCGCGAGCTGGTTGGCGAATGCGTCGCTCCTCGCCTGGGTCGACTCGCTCAAGAGCTATCCGACCCCGCCCGCAGCCGCTGTCCAGGCGCCTCTCAAGTGCATGGTCGAGCCGCCGAAATCGACCCCGGCGGAGGGTTGGTCGCGGCTACCGACCTGCCCCGACGCACCGAAGGCCGGTGGTTGCCCGTGCGGTTGGCTCGAGCTGCATCACCTCGGCGACCCACTCACGCCCAACGACCCAAGCGACGGCGTACGCACCTGCGTGCCGGGCGGGTGGGGCACAGGTCTGCGCTGGGTCGACGTGTACCTGCCGCTGCCGGACATCAAGTCGCGCATGCTGCTGGTCGACCGCCTCGACTCGGGCGGGTCGCTCGCGAGTCTACGCACCTGGGAGAAGCGCTGTCAGCTATTCGAAGCGCGCGGCACCTCGGACCGGGGCGAGACGATCTATGCCGCGTTGTGCCCCGATCTCGGCGCCCCGCAGGTGATCCTGCAGGCCAACGACTGCCGCGTGAAGCGCGCAATCGTCATCGCGCCATGAGACCGTCTACGACGGGTCGGGCGTTGCGCCGATTGGCGTGAACGGTTAGCACTTCGGGCTGTGCAAAGGCTCAGCCGAAAGGGACGCGGCGTGAAGGCAAGGAACTGGACCGCGGCAATGGCGCTCGCGCTGGGCGCCTGCCTCGCCGGTGGTCTGCCCACGGTCGCCGACGGCGACGTCGAGCGCGCGCGCGTGCTGTTCCCGGAAGCGACGCGCGCGCGCCTCGAGAGCGGTCGCCAGACCTACACGCTGCGTTGCGGCGCCTGCCACGAGCCGCACGACCCGAGGCTGCGCACGCGCCGCGAGTGGGAGTGGGCGGTGGCCGAGATGTCCCCGCGCGCGGGCGTCGAGGGGGAGCGCCAGGCCCTGGTCCTGCAGTACCTCACGACGTTCGCACGCCGCTAAGCGCCGCGAGCTCGGCGCAAGAAGGCAGCCTGACGCGAGCTTACAAGGGGCCCGCATCATCGAGCCTACATGTGGGCTACTGACAGTCCCCGCCGTCGCGCGCGCGCCCCGGGCAGTCGAGCGCCGCGTCGCATACCCCGTCGCCCACCCAGAAGTCGGGACTGCACGACCCGACACAGTTGGCGAGCTCGCCCGCGCCACAGCAATCGTCGCGACCATACTTGCGACAGTCGAGCACCACGTCACAGACGAGATCGCCGATCGTGTCGGCGACGCACGTCGCACTCCCGCACGCCGGTAGCTTGCCCGCCGGGCAGCGCGCGCAATCCCCGCCATCCCACGCAAACGTCGCGCAGTTGAGGTCGAGGCCGCTGGCGCCGTTGTCGCACTGGCGGTCACCGCGGCGCTGTGGCGCATCCGCGTAGCAGCTGCCGTTGCAGTCGCTGACCTCGTTTGGGCCGCAGCTCGTGCAGTCGCCGCCGTCGTAGCTAAGTGCGAGGCAGTCGAGCACCTCATCGCACTCCAGGTCCGAGACCCAACGCACGTCGGTGCAGCCGCCTTCGCAGTTGCGGATCTCGTCCTTGCCGCAGCAGTCGTCCCGATCGAGCTCCCACTTCGGGCACGCGAGCTCCGCGTCGCAGGTGCCGTCGCCAAGACGCGTGGCGCTGATGCACACCCCGTCACAGCTCGGGATTAGCCCCGCGGGGCACGCCGCGCAGTCGCCGCCGTCACTGCCGAACAGCTCGCAGCGCAGGTCGGGTCGCGCCGTCTTGCCGTCGTCGCAGCTGCCGTCGCCGAGCAACGTCGCGGCCACGCAAGCGCCATTGCAGTCGAACATCTGGCCCACGTCGCAGCGCGCGCAATCGCCCCCGTCATAGCCGAACGCGAGGCACTCATAGGCCGCGTCGCAGGTGCCATCGCCGATCCAACGCGCGATCTCACATTGACCGCGGCAGTCTCGTCGTTGCCCGTCCGGGCAGCAATCGCCACCATCGAAGTCCGTCTTTTCGCAATCGAGCGCCAGCTCGCAGACACCGTCGCCGCGCGTGTCCGGGTGGCAAACACCGTCGCAGCCGGCGATCTCCGCCACGGTGCACGCGATACAGTCGCTGCCATCGAAGCCATACAGCTCACAAAAGAAATCGGCCCCATCCGCCAGGAACGCCTGGCCCTGGTGGCACGTTCCATCGCCGAGCAATGCCTCGTTCCGACACACCCCGGCGCAGTCGCCGATGCCGCCTTCACCGCAGCCGTCGAGGGTCGTGCAATCGCCACCGTCGAACCCGTGCTCTGCACAGATGAGGGCCTCGTCACAGACCGCGTCACCCACCCAGCTCGCATCGACGCAACTCGAGACCGCGGGCCCGCCGCAACTGCGCACCTCACCCGCGCCGCAGCAGTCGCCGGCGTCCTGGTCGAAGCGCGCGCAGTCGAGGCGCGGGTCGCAGATCCCGTCGCCCAGATGGGAGAAGGCCACGCAAGCGTCGTCGCAGTCGGCGATCTCGTCGTTGGCACACAACGGGCAATCACCGTCGTCGTTGCCGCCGAACGCCGCGCAGGTGAAGTCCGCCTCGCCGTCCGTGCCGTCGTGGCACACGCCATCGCCTATCAAGAGCGCTGGCATGCAGCGGTCACTGCAGTCCTCGAGCTCTCCCAGGGCGCACGTCACCGGGCAGTCGCCGCGGTCCCAGCCGGTCGCCGCGCACTGGAGCGATGGCTGGCAACTGCCGTCGCCTACCTTGCCGCGCGCGCTGCAACTGCCTGCGCAGTCGACCACCTCGTCCGCGTCACAGCAGGTCGCGCAGTCGACCGCACAGCTCGTGCATGACTCGTCGAGCCCGCAGCGCCCGTCGCCGCACGTGTCGCCAACGCAGCCAGCGACGGGCTCGCCGACGCAGCGCCCGGCGACGCAGACCTCGTCGCTCGTGCACGGGTCACCGTCGCTGCAGGCCCCTTCGAGCGGGCTACTGATGCAGCCACGCTCGGGGTCGCAGCGGTCCTCGCTGCAGGGGTTGTCGTCGTCGCAGTCGAGCGGGCGCCCGACGCAGCGTCGATCGCTGCACGTGTCGGTGGTCGTGCACACCGAGCCGTCGTCGCAGCGCGCCGTGTTCGGTTCGAAGACGCAGCCCTCACGCATGTCGCAGCGATCGGTCGTGCAGGGGTTGTCATCTTCGCAGGTGATGACCTGCAACGACTTGCAGAGGCCCTTGTCGCAGCGGTCATTGTCGCTGCACGCGTTACGGTCGGTGCAGCTCTCGCCATCGGCCCGCGACAGGACCACGCACACGCCCGAGTCGCGGTTGCACGCGGCCCGCGCGCACTGGTCCAGCGCGGCGAAGGCAGCGGCGCAGTCCTCATCGCGCACGCAGCCCGCGACGTCGGATGGGCTGCTGTCAGTGCCCGAATCGCCGCCGATTTCGGGGGCTACATCGGTGTCGCCCGCGCTCCCGGTGTCCGCGTCGAGGCCGGGGGTGGCGCTGTCGTCGGTGCAGCCCGCGAGCGGCCGGATGGCTAGCACCGCGATCACTATTGCCATCATTGCGCGCATCAACACATCGTGCGCGGTCTAGTTGCCGCAGTTGCGAGGGCCGTCAAAAGCGTACTCGAAGTCGTAGTGGTCGGCCAGCAGCGACCGGACCTGGTCTTGGGCGCCCCACTCGCGGCAGAACCAGCCGTCGACGAAGTCGCCGAGGTCGACGCCTACCGCGCCCCGGTCGGCGTAGTTGGTCGACGGGAAGTAGGTGAACAACACGTCGTAGATCCCGTTGCGCATGCGGTCGACCAGGTCCCACTCCTCGTTGTTGGAGTCGGACAGGTCCCACAGGAACGCGGACACCAGGTAGGGCGAGAGCTTGGCGCCCTTCACGGCGATGGCGAACGGGCTCGGCATACCCTCGAGATCGTCGACCACGTAGACGCCGAACGGGCGGCTATTGACGTAGTAGCGCGACGACAGCGTGTCGCTCGCGAAGAACTCGGCGACGCCTTCGCTCCAGGCCTTGCGATGGTCGTCACGGCGACCGTCGACGGTGCCGCCCGGGTGCGAGTCGCGCGCGAGCTTGTTGAGCGCGAACTTGAAGAACTCCTTCAAGATCACCATGTCGTCGAACTCGTCGCGGTCCGAGTCCTTGCCCTGCACCGACACCGACTGGAGCTCGGTGCAGATGCCACTCTCGTAGAGGGAGGGGCTGCAATAGATCGTGTCGGTCGTGTCGGCGCCGGTCATCCAGAACGCGCGCAGCTCGCCGAGTTCGCGTCCGGTCTGCAGGCGCACGAGGTCGTAGCCCTCACGCAGCACGTCGAACACGTTGAAGGCGCCCGCCTTCTGGTCGATCGAGATGTCGATGTCCTGCACGATCACCTCGTCGACCGGCGTGAGGATGATGGGCGGCGAGGTGACCTCGTAGAGGCGCTTGAACTTCGGGTGGTCGAACACCTTGATGTCGCGCAGACCCTCGGCCGGGTCGCTCTGCGCGCGCACAGCGACGATGAAGCCCGGGATGTCGGAGGGGAAGGGGATATTGTAGAAGCCGTTGCGGTCAGTGACGCCGCTGCCGACGATCTCGTTGGTCTGGAGGCGGCGCAGCTCGACCACGACGCCTTCGAGCAGATGCCATTGCAAGGCACCAAAGCCGGTGCGGTCGAAGGTGCGATCCTGATAACGCACGCGGCCGGTCGCGTTGCGCGAGCACAAGCGATTGTCGAAGCGCGCGATGAAGCGCCCCGAGCCGCTGCCGCCTTCGTCGTCCTGTGCGGCGGTAAAGAAGTCCTCGTAGACCTCGGTCTTGCCGCAGTAGTTGATGGTCACAGCGAAGTTGGTGTTGGCCGAGACCCCGCAGTTGCTCCAGTAGTCGACCTTGACGGTGTACACGCCCTCGGGCGCGGCGCCCGGCGGCCAGAAGACGTTCTCGTTGCGGATGCCGCCAACCTCTGAGTAGCCCGAGTCGATGCCGCAGCCCGCGTTCGAGTCGAGGTCGAGCTCGCCGCCAGCGCCGCGGCACTCGTCCGAGAAGCCGAAGCCGATGTCGGTCTCGTTGCCGTAGTAGAGCTCGCAGCCGAATGGATCGATGACGTGCAGGTCGACGTCGGTCGGGGTGTCCCACGACAGCGACACCTGGATGTCGCCGCCACCGACCTTGGTCACATTCAGGAGGTGCGCCGCGTACGCGGTCACGCTGCCGCGCACATCGCGCAGCCCGATGCGGAGTGCGAGGCTGTTGGGCGGCGTCTCGTACTCGGCGAACGAGCGCAGGCGGATCGGCACCTCGATGGCACCCGTGCCCGCGCTGCCGTCCGTCACCGGCACCTGATAGTGGCCGACCGCGCCTTCGAGCCCGATGATGATGCCGACGATGTCGGCCCGGTCGGGGTGGTTCGAGAAGTCGACTGTCACGTTGGTCGAGCCGCCGGTCAGGATGATCGTGTTGGAGATCTCGAGGTCGGGCGCGGGCGCCGTGTAGCCAACGGTCGGTGCGGGAATCGGCTGGTCGACGAAGATGCCGCCGGGCACGAAGATGGGGGCGGTGGTGCCGTTGCGCAGGGTCACCTGGAGCTGGGTGTAGCTCACCTCCCAGCCGGCGATCTGGGCCTTGATGGGGATCGTGTAGCTGCCGTCGCGGCGGTTGTTCGTCTGCGACATGATGTAGGTGATGGCGAACGCGTTGGCGCCGAGCGGATAAGCGGTCTCGAGCCCCGGCTCCCAGCCCGAGTCGATGGCCGACAGGTCGGCCGTGAGCTTCACCTCGGACGGGCCGTCGATGTGGACTTCGATACTCAGGACCTCGCCGTTCTTGATGAAAGGCTCACGCGGAGTGACCTCGGCGAAGTCGATCGGCGGGTTGTCGGGCTGCACGCGGATGATGTGGCCGCCGGTGTCGAAGCCGTGCTTCGCGACCGCTTCGAGGGTGATGGGGCCGGTCCCGTGGAGGCGCGTATCGAGCACGATCTCGGTCGGCAACTTCACGTCAGTGTAAACGAATTGGCCATTGACCTTGAGATTGACATAGTCGACCTCGCGCTCGCCGACGCCGATCGGGACCATCTTGATGACGGTCGGGCCTCGCACGGTCGCGCCGTTCAAGGGCGAGACGATCTCCACCAGCACGGGGTCGGTCGGGTTGGTCGGGCCGTCCGTCTCGCTGCTACCGTCGGGCACGTTGTCGACGTCGTTGCGCGTGGCGTCGTCTTCCCTGATTTCGCTGCCTTCGTCGCTGGCGTCGGGGTCGCCACGGACGTCGCCCGCAAGGAGGTCACCGTCGACCCCCGAACCGCTGCAGGCGACGAGCGAAGCCAGCGAGAAGAGGACAGACAGGGTGACGTGGAGGCAGGTCTGAGCGCGCATCGGCGGGACCTTATCCACGCGGCAGGGCGCAAGGGAAGAAGGAAACGCATGCGGCCGGGAAGTCCGCCAAACAGAACCCCAGCAAGGGCATTCAGTCCAGGCTTCGCCATCCTGGCAGACGGGTTCAGGTGGCCTGGCGGAGGGCGCCGAGGACCAGCTTTTCGGCCATCTTGCCGAGCGGGTCGCGGGCCTCGCCGCGCAGGCGTCGGCGTGCGTCGACATAAGCCGGCAGCCAGCGCAGACGATCGGGCAGGCGACGCCAGGCAAGCTTCAACGCGGCCATCGAGGCTTTGTGTATAAATCGATCGAGCGGCCCCCAGGCGAAGCCGAGTGGTTGCCGCAGGCTGTCAGGGAGGAGGCCTGCCGTGATCGTCGCATACCACTTCCAGAGCGGGATCACCGCGGGGTTCGGTGGGGTCAGGAGGAAGTGCGCCATGCGCTGCGAGGCGGCCCCGACGGTGAGCCTGTCGGAGGCGATCATGCGGTCGAAATACGCGCGGAAGCCGGTCCAATCGGCGGGCCAGACCGCGTCGGGGATCCCGAACAGGCGCGCAAACTTGCGGGAGTCCTGCCAGAGCGCGTCCTTGTCTGCCGGCGTGAGCGGCCCAACGAACGTCTCGTACATCAGCACCGACGTATCGAGCAGGGTCGCGTGCACCCAGAGGAGCGCGTCTTCATCGTTGGCCTCGTAGCCGTGGCCGGCGGACCAGGGACCGAGCGCCTCTTCGAGCGGCCCCTCGATGGTGCCATGCAGCGTGTGCACGCGGCGGGCGGCGCCGAGCGCCTCGTCGAGGTCGCCGAAGACCATCGCGAAGACGCTGTCGAAGGTGCGCTTGAAGCGGCCGGCGAGGTCCTTCTCGGAGGCCGAGTGCTGCTTGACCGCGGTCGCCACCCATGGATGGGCGAGCTGGAGCAGCGCCGCGCGGCCACCGCCGAGGAAGGCGATCGACTCGCGCGACACCTTCCACATGACCGAGTCCGGCCCAAAGAGCCCATGTCGTGGGTCGGACACCTGGGTCACCAGGAGCGCCAGGTGTTGCTCGAGCGCGTCGCGAGAGACGGTCATACGGCATAGTCCCCCGATCCCCGCCCCCCGGCAAGTGGGGTCAGGGCTACCCGTTTTAGACCCCAAACCCAGACGCCAGGCCGTTCTGCGATCGAAAACGAGTAAGCCTGACCCCTTCACCTGACCCTCACCCCTCACCCCCTCACCCCCTCACCCCTCACCCCTCACCCCTCACCCCTCACTTTCTCTTGCGGGCGACGCTCGCGAGCTCGATCACCAGCCGCGCTAGCTCGGCCCGACCTGCGAGCGTCGCCGGCACGGCCGCCAGCGCCTTCGTCGCATCGTCATAGCGGCGCTCGACCAGCAGCTCGAAGACCGCGCGCACCTCGGGCGTGGCGTCGTCGAAGCGCTGCTCTTTCAATCGGCGCGCGGCTTCGAGGACGAAGAGCGGATAGGGATCCGTCAGCCCCGCGGCGCTCGCCAGCACCTGCTCGGCCTCGTCGTACATCGCCGTCTCGCCGTTTAGCGCGCGCACGATGAGCGCATAGCCGAGCTCGAGCCGACCCTGGCCATGGTCTGTTGCGAGCCCACAGCGCAGCACGATGACGCCCGCCAGGAGCAGCAGCAAGAGCAACCCGATCCAGCGCTGACGTCGTAGGACGATCCGCCGTTGTCGTGCCGGCAGCGCGTCCAGCGGCAGTGTCGAGCGTGGCGCGGCCGGCTCGCCCGGGTGACCCGCGTCCGTCAGATCGCGTCCGACCCGGTCTCGCCCGTGCGGATGCGCACCGCGTGATCGACGCCGATGACGAAGATCTTGCCGTCGCCGATTTTACCCGTCTTGGCGGCGCGCTCGATCGTCTCGACCACGAGCTTCACCTGCTCGTCGCGCACGACGATCTCGAGCTTCGTCTTGGGCACGAAGTCGACGATGTACTCGGCGCCGCGATAGACCTCGCGCTTGCCGCCCGTGCGCCCGAAGCCCTTCACGTCGCTCACGGTCATGCCCTCGATGCCGATCTCGGCCAGGGCTTCCTTCACCTCGTCGAGCTTGAAGGGTTTGATGATGGCCTCGATCTTCTTCATCACTCGTGTCCGGGTCCGAGGGCAGCGCGCGCGTTCGCCGTCGCTCAATGTGCCGTTGCCCCGGGCGAACGTCAATCGACCGCCGACATCACCCGCCGCCGCGAAATGTCCCCGAAACACGTCCGCATGCGCGCCGCTCAGTCCGGGCGTCGGCCATCGCGGCGGTCCTCACGCTTCTCGCCCTGATCCTCGCGCCGCTCCTGCACGTCGCCCTGCACCTCGCTGCGGGCGAGCGCCACGGCCGCCTCGATGAGCCCCAGCTTGGTCCCGGTCGCGGCCGGCTCGAAGCGACCGAGCAGGGTCTGGTAGCGGTCGCGGAGGCCCTGCTTCTGCACGAGCGACGCGACTTCGACCTGGCGATCGCGCTTGTCGTCGTTGCGGTCGCGCTTGTCGTCGGCCAGGTCCTTCGCGTCGCGCAGCGTCTTTACGGGCTTGCCATCGACGACGTCCCTTCGCACCTCGCGCCGCTCTTCCCGCACCTCGCGGCGCGAGTCGCCCGCCTCCTGTCCCTTCTCGGCGACCTCGACGTGCGACTCGCGCAGCTCGATCGCCAGCTCGGCCATGAAGCGCCGATCCAGATCGGCCAACTGCGCGGCGTTGCCGCCCGCCCGCGCGACCCGATAGCCGTCGAGCAGCGCCACCAGGCGTGCGGTGTCCCAGCGGTCAGCCGCACCCTCGCGCCGGTCCTCGCGGATCGCCTGACGGTCGCCCGCCTTTTCACGCGGCGTCGGCGGGGCGGCGAGTACGGTGCTGGTCATGCCGAAGCAGAAGATGCTGGTCAGAACAAAGCGCTTCATGGTCGGATCTCCTCGGTGTGTAGCGACCTCGTCGGTCGCAGCCGCCTCGACGTGAGCGGCCTCTCGATATGCACCTATAATCGCCTGGAACACCATGAATAGAAACGTCAATTCCAGGAGACAGATGCCCCCGAAAGCAGTGTCTCGCGACGGAGACACGCCCGCCGGGTTCAAGAACTACATCACCCCGCGCGGCTATAAGCGCCTGAAGGACGAGTACACTTACCTGCGTATCGTCGAGCGCCCGATGGTCGTCGAAGAGGTCGCCCATGCGGCGTCGCTCGGTGACCGCTCCGAGAACGCCGAGTACATCTACGGCAAGAAACGCCTGCGTGAGATCGATCGCCGCATGCGCTTCCTGCACAAGCGCCTGGCGGCGGCCGAGGTCGTCGAGCCCTCGCAGGACCGCGGCGCCGCGGTGTTCTTCGGCGCGACCGTGACAGTCGCCTGGCCCGACGGGAGCGAGAAGGTCTTCGACCTCATCGGCGAGGACGAGATCGAAGCCGACCTCGGTCGCATCTCCTGGCGGTCGCCGATTGGCCAGACGTTGATGCGCAAGAAGGAGGGTGACGCCGTCCGCTTCCAGCACCTCGCGGAGAAGGCGACGCTCGACGTCGTCGAGGTCATCTACAAGGTCCAGGACCTCGACCCGCCGAGCCGTTGGGACCGCCACAAGGCGGCCTTCCGCGACGCCGGCAAAGCGGTCGTCGAGACCCTCGAGCTGCCGGCTGACACCGAGCCCGACACCGAGCCCGACACCGGGCCCGACACCGGGGTCGATGACCGCGACGACGAAGTCCTGCCTTGAGTGCGTGAGTCGGAGGCACTCATGGTGCCGGCGCCGGAGCGCTCGGAGGGGACAGTCGCAACGCGAGCGCCGCGGCCTGGGCGCGCCGCATGTCGTCGATCGCCTCGGCGAGGAGGCGCGCGGATTCCTGGTCGGCGTGAAAGCCCATCGAGTTCTCGCTCGACACGAAGTCGAGCCGCCACATGCCCTTTCGTTGCAGCGCAAAGATCGGCGCGAGCTGCTCGGCGGTGGCGCCGGCCGCTTTGGCGGCCACGATCGCGTCGAGCATCTCGGTCGTGGCGACGCCAGCGCGGTCGAGGAGCCCGCGGGTGCGGTCCTGGATCTGGGCGACGCGGTCGATGAGCTCGGGCTCGGGGATGTTGTGGCAGGGCTGGCAGCTCGCGCTGACCTGCAGGAGGGGGCTTCGAACCCAGTGGCTCGACACCTTCAGCGCGCCTTCGCGCACGTACGGCATGTGGCAGTCCGAGCAGCTCACCCCGCTCCGCGCGTGCACGCCCTGGCTCCACATCTCGAACTCGGGGTGCTGCGCCTTGTAGACCGGCGCGCCCGTTTCGGCGTGCACGAAGTCGTGGAAGGCGACGCCGTCGGGGAAGCGATGGCCCTCGTAGGTGGTCTCGATGTTCTCGGCGCGCAGACCGTTGTTCCACGGAAAGAACAGCGTCTCTTTCGGACCGCAGTAGTACTCGACGTGGCACTGACCACACACAAACGAGCGCATCTCCTGGCGCGACGCGTCGACGTTCGGGTCGTACGCGACCGCGCGGTCGCCTTCGCGCCAGCGCGCGATGCTTGGCAGGTGCACTACCGGATCGTCGCTCGCCGCGAGCGCCGCGATCCCGCGCACGAAGCCGGGGCGGGTGACCCGGATCGCCATTGACTCGGGGTCGTGGCAGTCGACGCAAGCGACCGGGTGCGCTTCTCCTAGATGGCTGTCGAGCTTCTCGCGCGTGGTCGCCGGTGCTGTCGTTGGGGCTGTCACCGGCTGGGCCTCGCCCGAGAGGGGCGCTGCCTTGCCGGGCGTGCCATCGGGCGTCGCGAGGAGGAGCGCGTGGGCGTCGACGTAGGACATGCGGCTCATCGTCTCGAAGCCCTTCATGACCGCTTCCCAGTTGAAGCTTGCGGCCAGCTCGCGCTCGCCGGCGGGGCGTCCGAGCGCTTCCAGCCCGACGCGCCGATAGGTCGGGATGATCGAGGCATGACAATGCAGGCACGCGCCCGGCTGCGGCTTCTGGGTCACGCGCTCGGTGTGCTCCTGGTCCTGGAGCATGTAGGCGTGCCCGCGGCGCTGGCGGTAGTCGATGCTGAAGGCATAGCCGGCGTAGAGGCGCTTGAGCCAAGGGTCCTGCTCGAGTTTCTGTTCGGGCATCGCGCTCGAGCCGCCAAAGCGCGTACGCGTGACATCGACGGTGCGGCGGTAGCTGTCGTACTCGCGCGGCCAGTTGACGCCCCACGGGCCCGGGTCGGTCGAGAGCTCGCTCACCTCGACGAGGCGCACGAACGGCAAGCGCGCCTCCTGCTTACGCTCGAAGATGTTCATCAGCAGCGCCGTCAAGCCCACGGTCGCCAGCACGACCAGCGCGAGCACGACGATGACGCGGCGCTTGCGCTTGTGTTCTTCGGGCGGTGGGGTCGGGTCGGATGGCGTGGTCATATCGTTCATGATTAGTCGCGCTCGAAGTCGGGCGTCACGGTAGTGCGGCGCCGGCCAGCGTGGCCGACATCAGCGTGGCAGTGCACGCACATGAGCAGGTCGCCGCCTTCGTCTTCGGGCAGCATCTGGTGCACGACGCCGCCATGGCAGTCGATGCACGTGCCCTGCGTAACGCGGCGGTTTCGGGGCTTGATCTGGATCGGCTCGTGGAAGTCGCCGAGCGTGAACGCGAGCGAGTGGAAGAAGCCGTTGTCGGCCTTGGTGACCCACTTGCCGATGAAGTCGTGCGGCAGGTGACAGTCGTTGCACACCGCGACGTTGCGGTGGCTGCTCTTCACCCAGGTGTCGAATGACTCCTGCATCACGTGGCAGTTCGTGCACCCGCGCGGGTCGCTCGAGAGATAGCTGAAGCCCTTGCCATACGTGAACGTGAAGACGCCGACTCCCAACAGGACGCCGAGCGTCACGAGCAACGCCAACCCGAGGAGCCCCACGCCGAGGTAGGCGCGAAGGTTTGGCCAGCGAAGGCGTCGGCGGCCTGGCGTCGGATTCGGCGGTGGGGCCGCGGTGGTCGGTGGCGGCGACATCGGGCTGAAGCTACTCGATCACCCGCGAGCAGGAAATGGATTCGCACGCGCGATCCTGGGATCACGCGGCGGCCAACGACCGGTGAAGAAGGTCCAGCTGTGGCGCAAGCCGTTCACCGCTGTCGTCAACAACCGGAGACGCTTGCCGCCGCGTTGCGCTGGTCGCCCGAAGGGTCAGTTCGCACATCGAGACGCACGACGAGGGGGACATGTCGCGGACATGTCGCGCTACGGCATCGCGGCGACGAAGCCTCCCTCGCGTCCGTGAGTCGGAGGACCTGCCCCCGGCGCCGCGGCTGCCCAAGGTATCAGCGAGAGGCGTTGGCGTCGGCGAGATCGAGGTTCGGCAGGATCTGCTTGGCGGCTACCCAGGCCGCCTGGAGATTTCGAGACCGGCTGAGCGGAGCTACCCGATCTTCCTCGGGCTCGTCAGCGTCTTCCTCGTGTCGCCAGAACTCCCAGGCGCACTCAGGCCGGCGGCTCGGGGGCGAGGTTGCGCATGTGTTGTGCAATTTGTCCGAAGGTCGCTTCCAGCAACGAGCGCAGGTGCGGCTCGGCAATCACCTCGGCCAGCGCGAGCCGCATGCAGTCCATCCACTGCAACACCTCGGCGTCACCGATCGCGAACGGCAGGTGCCGGGTCCTCAGCCGCGGATGGCCGAAGCGCTCGACATACAGCGCGGGTCCGCCAGACCAGCCGACCAGGAACCAGAAGAGCTTGTCGCGTGAGCTCGCGAGGTCGCCTGGGTGCATGGCGCGGATGCCAGCGGCGGCAGTCTCGGCGTGCATGTGGTCGTAGAAGCGGTCTACCAGGGCACGGATGCGATCCTCGCCGAGGACCTCGAACAGGGTCTTTTCCACCACGGGACCATCGCGCGATTCGGCCCGGCGAGGAACACATCATTTGACAGATACCGCCCCCGGGTCCGATGTTCGGCACCCACGCGGGGGTCGCGAACGAATGCCCAATATCGATTTCCAGGCGCTCTTCGAGCGCTCGCCCAATCCCTACATGGTCCTCGATCGCGAGCTGCGCTACGTCGCCGCCAATACGGCCTACCTGGCGACCGTCGGGAAGCGGCTCGAAGATCTCCTGGGCACCTACGTGCTCGATGCGTTCCCGCATGACGCGGAGGACCCCAGCAACGCCAACGCGCAGCTCCTCCGCGTGAGCTTCGAGCGCGTCATCGCGACCGGCCAGGGCGACACGATAGCGCTGCTCGCCTATCGCGTGCCGACCCGGATCGGCGACCAGATCGAGCTGCGCGAGCGCTACTGGAGTGCCACCCATACCCCCATCGTCGATGCGGATGGGCGAGTCACGTACGTGCTCCAGCACACCGTCGACGTCACCGAGGTGCAGGCGCTACAGCATCGTCTCGACGTCGCCAATAGGGAGGCGCTACGACGGGTCGAGGACGCGGCCACTGCCAGCCCGCTCGAACAGTTGCACGCCGGACTTCTCCAGCGGGCCGACCACGTCCAGGCTGCCAACCTCTCGCTCGATTCCGAGCGTCGTCACCTGCGCAACCTGTTCGACCAGACGCCCGGCTTCGTCGCATTCTTACGCGGCAAAGACCACGTCTTCGAGCTCGCGAACCCGGCCTATCATCAGGTCATCGGACGCCGCGACATCATCGGGCGCCCGGTGCGCGAGGCGCTGCCCGAGGTCGCGCGCCAGGGCTACGTCGACCTGCTCGACACGGTCTACGCGACCGCGACTCCCTTCGTCGGACGCGGCATGCGCACACAGATCCAGCGTGAGCCCGGCGGGCCCCTGGCCGAGATGTTGCTCGACGTCGTCTATCAGCCGATCGTCGGGCCCGAGGGCAAAGTGACCGGCATCTTCGTGCAGGGCCACGATATGACGGCCCAGCGCAATGCCGAGCGGGATCGCGAGCGACTCGTCACCATCGTCGAGCAGTCGACTGACTGCGTGAGCGTTACCGGTCTGGACGGACGCCTGACCTATCTGAACGAGACGGGGCAGCGGCTGCTCGGCCTCCCAGCCGACCGCATCTGTGTGACGGCGAGCGACGACTTCTTCATGCCCGAGGATCTGCCCTTCGTCAGCGAGACGATCCATCCGGTCCTACTTGCGAAGGGCCGCTGGGAAGGCGTCCACCGCTTTCGCCACTTTCAGACCGGCGAGCCGGTCGCCATCCACTACAACGCGTTTACGATCCTTGATCCCGCGACCGGCGAGATCGAGGCCTTCGCCAGCGTGAGCCGCGACCTTCGCGAGAAGCAGGCCCAGGAGCAGGAGATTGCGGTGCTGTTCGCCGCCGAGCAGGCCGCCCGCGCCGCGATCCACGCGACCCAGGTCGAGCACAGCTTCCTCGCCGACGCGATCCCCGACCAGGTCTGGACGGCTGCTCCCGATGGCGGGCTGAGCCACGTGAACCGGCGCGTGACGACGTACTTCGCACTTACGGCCGAGGAGATCATCGGCGCCGGCTGGCAGGCGGTCGTGCATCCGGACGATAGCGCCAACTTCGTCGCCCTGTGGACCCTTGCTCTCAGCACCGGGCAGCCCTACGAATGCGAGTTCCGCCTCCTGCGCGGCAGCGACCAGAGCTACCGCTGGCACATGGCGCGCGCTTTGTCGCTGCGTGACGCGACCGGCAAGATCGTCAAATGGTACGGCAGCAACACCGACATCGACGACCTGAAGCGCACCGAGCGCGAGCGCGACGAGCTGATCGTTGCGCTGTCGGCGAGCAACCTCGAGCTCGATCAGTTCGCCTACGTCGCCTCGCACGACCTTAAAGCACCGCTGCGTGGCATCTCGAATCTGGCGCAGTGGATCCAGGAAGATCTCGGGGAGACCGTCAACCAGGAGACACGCGAGCATCTGACGATGATGCAGCGGCGCGTGATGCGCCTGGATGCGCTGATCGATGGCGTCCTCGACTACGCGCGCGCCGGCCGCAGCAAGGGCGGCGTGTCCGAGGTCGACGTCAATCTGATGCTCGCCGAGGTGATCGAGCTCCTCGCGCCCAAGGCGACCGTGCGCATCGAAATAGGCACGGCCATGCCGCGCCTGCATGGGGTCGCCGTCGCGCTCCAGCAGGTGTTCATGAACCTCATCGGCAACGCGCTGAAGCACTCACGACGGGACGACGTGGTCGTGCGTATCGCGGTTCAGGAGCGGCGGACGTCGTCTCCGGCAGGGCGCACGATGTATCGCTTCAGTGTGAGCGACAACGGCCCAGGCATCGAACCACGTTTCCATGAGCGGATCTGGGGCCTGTTCCAGGTGCTGCAGCCGCGCGACGAAGTCGAAGGTTCAGGCATCGGGCTGTCGGTCGCGAAAAAGCTGGTCGAGGCGCGTGGAGGTCAGGTCGGCGTCGAATCCGAACTCGGCCAGGGCGCCACCTTCTGGTTCACCTGGCCGGCGTGGAGCAGCTGAGCGCCACGCCCTCACAACGCGTCGACCGCCCGTTGCAAGCCCTGCGCGGCGCTGTCGCCGATCTGCTTGAACAGCCGTGCGAAGATGGGATTGAACAGCTTGAACAGCCCCTTTGGCTGAAGCTGGGCGTCGTAGCTCACGGTGGTCGTTTGCGCGACGTCGTCGCGGGTAAAAGTCATCGTGTCGATCGAGCGGACGAAGGCGTTCTCAGCCCGCAGCACGACCTTCTGCAATGGCAGAAACTCGCTTATCTCGTAGGTGAGAGCGACGCGGCGTCCGGCGAACTTCGCGACCAGGCGAAAGCGCGAGCCGACCGTTACTTCACGTTGGTCGAGCCTCCGCGCCTCGACGACGCCGGGATCCCACTGTTGGGTGGTGGAGAAATCAGCGAGAAACGCGAAGACCTTTGCGATCGGCGCCCGAGTCTTTACTGAAGTTTGATAGCTCGCCACGAAAGCCTCCTGAGCACTGGTACAAGATCGTGTGGTTCATGTCCGGCGCGGCTCAGCGAACGCCGAAGACCTGCACATGTGCCTTGCCGGCGCGCGGTGCTGCGCTCTTGTAGACGAACTCGATGCGTCGGATGGCGCGGTTGTCGCCCGGCAGGTCGATGCGCCGGGACCATTCGCCCTGTCCGAAGAACAGGCGCGTCTCGGGCGACCACACCTCGCCGTTGGCGAATTGCACGCGGATGTCGAACATCTCGAGCGGGGCGTCCTTCACGCGCACGCGCAGCGAGCTGAAGCGACCTTCGTAGCGGCCGATGTCGATCACGTCGCGCTCGACGCGAAAGCTCACCAGGCGGTGGCCGAGGTAGACGACCCCGGGCTCGACCTCGGTGCCGACGCGCACCACCTGGCCGCTGGCCGCGCCGCAGGCGGCCAGAGACAGCACCAGCGAGACCAGCAAGAGCCACGCCGAACGGCGGGGATGGGACATTGAGCGACTCCTCACGTCAGGTCGGGTAGAAGAACTCTTCGCGCACGACCTTGTCGCCGGCGACGGTGAAGAGTGCGGTCTCGTCCATGGTGACGCGTTCGCCGCTGGCTTTGCGCGTGATGTCGTAGGTGAAGCGCACGATGAAGCGGTCACCCTGGGGCCACGGGCCCTCGACCGAGGCCGAGTGGACGGTGTGGTTGGCCGCCCACCACTCACCCTTGCCCATCACCGCGGCGAGCCCTCGTACCTCGGGCGATTGGCCCGGCGGCGCGAACGCTTCGACGCTGACGACGTCGTCACTGTAGAGGGTCGCAATCGCCTCGGCGTTCTTGCCAACCTTGCACAGCTCGACGAGCTTCTTGCCAATCTCGAAAGCACTCATGGTCATCTCTTTGGAATCTGGGCCAGCTGCACCCTATGCGCCTGCCCCGCATCGAGCAAGGGCGCGTCAGCCCTTTTGAAGCATTGCAGTGATGCAAGCAGTCCGCATGATAGGGTGGGCTGTGGTCATTACTGAGATTCTCGTCGTCATCGTGCTCGTGCTGCTCAATGGGTTCTTTGCCGCCAGCGAGCTCGCCATCGTTTCTGCGAAGCGCTCGCGCCTCGCCCGGCGCGCAGCCGAAGGTTCGACTGGGGCGAAGATTGCACTCGCGCTGAAGGACGACCCTTCGCGCTTCCTTTCGACCGTGCAGTTTGGCATCACGCTCATCGGTATCGTCGCCGGCGCCTACAGCGGGGCGGCCCTGTCCGAGCCGCTCGCCGAGGTCTTCGACGACGTCGAGTGGCTTGCACCTTACGCACAGGGCCTCGCCTTCACGCTGGTCGTCATCGCCATCACCTACCTGTCGCTCATCCTGGGCGAGCTCGTCCCGAAACAAATCGCGCTTGCCAACGCCGAGGGCTGGGCCATCTTCGCGGCGCCGACCATGCGCATCGTGGCCTGGTTCGGGTCACCCATCGTGTGGTTCCTAAGGAAGTCGACGTCCGGGGTGTTGCGGGTCCTGCCCAAACGCAAGCTGAACAATGACGAGGAGGACGAGGCGACCGAGGACGAGGTGAAAGACCTCGTCGCCGAGGGCACGAAGAATGGCGTCTTCGAAGAGGCCGAACGCGACCTCATCCACGGAGTGATGCGGCTCGCGGACGTGCCCGTGAAGTCCATCATGACTGCGCGCACTTCGATGGTCTGGCTCGACCCGGACGACCCGCCAGAGACCCTCCGCGACAAGGTCCTCGCGAGCGGCCTATCGCGCTATCCGCTCTGCACCAACTCACGCTTCGAGCTCGTCGGTGTCGTCCTCGCCCGCGACATCATCGGCCCCCTCATGCGCGGCGAGAAGGTCGACCTCAGAGCACTCGCGAAGCCGCCCATCGTCGTGCCCGAGAACATGCCGGCCCTCGACCTGCTTGCGACCTTTCGCGACCACAAGACCCACATCGCGTTTGTCGCCAGCCAGTACGGCGGCATCGAAGGGCTCGTGACGCCAACCGACGTGCTCGACGAGCTCGCCGGCAAGCTGTCACCGTTCTCGGGCGGTGAGGACGGCGACCTCGTCGTGAGGTCGGACGGCAGCCTGCTCGTCGATGGACAGATCGATCTCGGCACCCTCGAGGACGCGCTCGCGGCACGCGGCAAGTTGACCGGGGACTACGAGGCCGAGACGGTCGCTGGCCTCATCCTGCGACGCCACAAGAAGATCCCGTCGGTCGGTGAGGTCATCGACTTTGCCGGATTCCGATTTGAAGTCATAGATATGGACGGCTGGCGCATCGACCGCGTGCTGGTCAGCCGCAGCGAGGCGGTAGCGAACGAAGGCTCAGCGGCGGCGACCCCGGGAACCACCACCACCTGAGCCGCCGCAAGGTGGACGAGCCCGAGACCGCGGGCGGGCACATGCCGGGCGACATCGCAGCGTGCCCGCATCGAGCAAGGCGCGTCAGCCCTTCGAGAAGCGGCAGGTGCCGATTTCCATGATGAGGTAGACGAGCACGCGCTCTTGCGGGGTGAGGCCGACGTGGGTCGAGTCGGTGGTGTGGTAGGTCGAGTACACGACGCGGCCGCAGCCGACCGGCTCGAAGGTGACGGTCAGCGGCTTCTTGGTGGCGCTGCCGAAGAGGTCGTCGCTACCGCTGCCGCTCACGTAGACCTTCGCCTGGTCCATCACAGCGCCCCCATTGGGATCCGTGCCGACGCGGTATTGGGGGGTCGCGTCGATCGTGTTCCAATTGCCTTCGACGTGGAAGCGGTTGGCATCGAAGACCGACGGTGTCGGGTCGGTCGCCGTCGGCCCGACCTGGCCCATGAGCCAACGGTTGAGACCCTGGTCGACCGCCTCGCCGTCATCCGAGTCGTAGGCGTCGCCGTCGGCGCTCCCGAACGCGAAGGTGTTCCAGGTGTTCGACGCGAAGTTGTAGGCGCTGGCGGGGGTGTCGGTGAGGAAGCCGCCGAGCTGGACGGCCGCGGGAAAGACATTGTCACTCCACTCGCCCGACCAGTCCGTCACATAGAGATTGCCACCACGGCGCACATACTCGCGTAGGTTGTTGAGCACCGTGGGGTCGCGCAGCATGTCCGAGTTCTCGCTGCCCGAGCATGGGATGAACACGATGTGATAGCGGGACAGGGCCGTGACGTCGCGCACGAGCTCGCTCAGGTCGCCGGTCGTCGGTGGGAAATCGCGGCCACCGTTTCGCCAGATGTCGACGTTGCCGAGCGCGTTGGGGGCGTCGTAGGCGCCGCTCGCGTCGACGGCGCCGAGGCCGAGCTTGCCGAGGATGTCTTCGAGGTGATCGAAGCTGCCGGTGGCGATAGCGATGCGCGGGATCCAACGGCCGTTGTCGGGGTCGTGCTGCGAGGGCAACGTGGTCGCCGAGGCGGGCAGGGCGGTCGTCGTGTTCGCGTCGATCGTGATGCGCTGCTCGATGCGGAACTGACCCTTCTGGATGACGAGCCACCAGTCGCCGGCCACGCGATCGACGAGGCTGAAGGCGCCGTGCGGATCGGTGTAGACCGCGCGTGGTGGGGCGCCACCGCAGGCCTCGCAGTAGGCCGACTGCGGGATCGGATTGGGCCGGTCGGGGAGGAGGTAGACGACCGCGCCGTAGATCGGGATCTCCTGGTCGGCTGGCACCATGCCGGGTGCGTTGCCCGGCGCCCAGACCGTACCGCTGATCGCGCCGAACGTGGTCGGCGTGTCCGACGTGTCCGACGTGTCCGACGTGGCCTCGCTGTCGGCGGTCGTGTCGGGCGACGTGTCCGGGCCCGTGGTGTCGGTCGCGGTTGTGTCGGTTGCGGTCGCCGTGTCGGCAGAGGTCGATGTGTCAGTTGCGGTCGCGGTGTCGGCCGCGCTCGTGATGTCGGTCGCGGTCGCGCTGTCGGTCGCTACGTCCAGTATCGGTGCGCCGTCCGCCGCGTCGGAAGCGCGATCGCCTCCATCGGTGAAGCCGCCCGTCGCGTCGGGAGAGCAGGCGGAGATGGAGAGCGCGAACGTCAGGGCGAGCCAGTAACGGTATGCGAAGGCGCTATTGCGGGTGAGGAGTCGTGAACGGTTCTGCATGCAGCCTCGACGGGGCGTCTGGACGCGCCAGTTGCGGCTCCGGGGTGTGCCGTGTCAAGCCTGTCGTAGCGTCATCGGCGGCCGTCAGTCGGCGACCTTCAGCACGAGCTTGCCGAAGTTCTCGCCGCGGAAGAGCTTGAGCAGCGTCGCCGGGAAGGTCTCGAGACCGGGGACGACGTCTTCACGGGCTTTGATGCTGCCGTCGGCGAGCCAGCCGACCATCGCATGCACGCCTTCGGGGTAACGCGGCACGTAGTCGAACACGACGAAGCCTTCCATGCGCGCGCGGTTGACGAGGAGTGACAGGTAGTTCTTAGGTCCCTGGATCGGCGTCGTGTTGTTGTACTGCGAGATCGCGCCGCAGATGGCGATCCGGGCGCGCTTGGCGAGCTGGGCCAGGACGATGTCGAGGAGGTCGCCACCGACGTTGTCGAAGAAGACGTCCACCCCCTTCGGGGCGAGCTGGCGCAACGTCTTGAAGACCTCGCCGGCCTTGTAGTCGATGGCCGCGTCGAAGCCGAGCTCGTCGGTCAGGTAGCGGCACTTGTCGGGCCCGCCTGCGATCCCGATGACATGGCACCCGAGGCGCTTGGCGATCTGGCCAACGAGTGCGCCGACCGCGCCCGCGGCGCCCGAGATGACGACGGTGTCGCCTGTCTTGGGCTGGCACACTTCGAGAAACCCGAAGTAGGCGGTCATGCCGGGGGCGCCAAGCGCGCCGAGAAAGCGCGGCAGTGGCGCCAACGCGGGGTCGACCTGAGCCAGATGTCTGGCGGGAAGCACCGCATAGTCCTGCACGCCGAGGAGCCCCGTGACGGTCGCGCCGACCGCGAGTGCCGGGTCGTTGGAGGCAATCACCTGACCGATGCCGCCCGCGCGCATCACCTCGCCGAGCCCGACCGGTGGCATGTACGAGCGGGCATCGTTCATCCAGCCACGCATCGCCGGATCGAGCGACAGGTATTGCACGCGCACGACCGCCTCGCCGTCGGCGGGCTCGCGCACATCGCTCGTGATGAGCTCGAAGTCGCTCGCCTGGACCATGCCGACGGGCCGGGCTCGGAGGCGGAATTGGCGGTTGTGGGGCGGGCTTGGCGGCTGGTTCATGGGGACTCCGGGGCAGCGGACAGGGCGGCGGCAAGGCGTTCGTGGCCGAAGTGATCGCACAATCGACGGGTCCGCACGAGCCGATCAGCGCCAACGATCGCGTAGCTAGGCTAGACTTCGGAGTAGGCGACGTTGCCAGCGGTCGTGTCCCGCCGGGTGTCGAGCACCGCCCGCACGAGGAACGGCATCAACGGCGCGCCCTCGGAAATCTGACCGTGCAGATTCTCGAGGGCGCGCCAGAAGTGTCCGGTGGGCTCGGTCAATGACAGGTAAAGGGGCGTCGGTCCTGCCTCCGGTGCGATCCCGGACATCTATTCGAGTATCTGATCGGACAATTGTCCCCAGGTCTGGCCTGATGCGGCGAGGAAGAGTTTGCGATGGCAGTGGATCACGGCGGGCCCCACTTCATCAAGTTCTTCGGCTCTAGCGCGGCGCAGATCGAGACGTTGTGCCGGGGAGTCGAGCAGGTCTCGAACCAGAGTCCCGACGGTCAGAGCCGCTGGGTGAAGCTGCGCCCATGCAAGGACGGCATGGTGCGGCTCGAAGCGCGCCTGCACCCTGACGAGGCGGCCTTGGTGTTGCGCGCCATCGACGTCGCGCCAAGCCCGACGCTGCCGCGGAAGCGCGACCCGTCTCCGCGGAGGCGCGGGCCGCCCGACCCGATGGCCTGCTGCGGATCGCCGACGGGTGGCACGCAGGGCTTCGGCCCGAAGGTCGCAGTGGTGGCGAGCGCCACCAGTTGGTCGTGTGCGTGCGCGAGTCGGAGTTGCACCCGGGCGGAGTTTCCGCGGAATCGCCGGCCGGTCCGGTCGGCGCAGAATCCTTGCGTCGCCTCGCCTGCGATTCGAGCGTCACGCGGGTGACGGTTGATGCCGACGACAGCCCGCTCGATGTCGGGCGTAAGCTGTGCACGGTGTCAGACCGGCTCGGGTGGATGATCACTGGGCGCTGGCGGCTGCTGGACATTGACGCCTGCTGCTTTGATCCCCTCTGGGGGGCCGGTCAGGGGGTCGTCGTCGCGGCGCGCATCGTCGTGTAGCGCCACGTGATATCGTCGGCGCTGACACGGTAACTGTAGGCAAAAGTGCCGGCCGTGTTGATGGTCAACGCGCAGGTGAACGTGTCGATGGCGCGGCGCAACTCGAGACGTTGTGCCGGGGGTCGAGACGATCTTGTCGATGGTCTCGCCATTGTTGCTAATGAATACTTCATCGCCGCCATTGCCGAGCGACATTGCGTTGAAATACTCGAAGTCGCAGGGCACCCCGCCATTGCCATGATCGGCGCATGACAGACCCTCGTTTCGTGCTTCACTATGCCCCGCGCTCACGCGCCGCCCGCTCGCTCTGGCTGCTCGAGGAGGCCGGCGTGCCTTACGAGCTGGTCGTGCACGACCTCGCGCGCGGCACCCACAAGGATCCAGACTACCTCGCCGTGAACCCGGACGGGAAGGTACCGGCGCTCGTCGATCGTGGCCCCGCCGACGGCAGCTCCGGCTGGCCGGTCATCATCGCCGAGAGCGCGGCCGTGTGCGCGCATGTCGCGGAGGTCGTGCCCGCGGCGAAACTCGCGCCCCCTATCGGCTCGCCCGAACGCGCCGCCTACCTGACCTGGCTTGTCTACGCATCGGCCGCGATCGAGCCGGCCCTGGCCGACCTCGTGTTCACGCGCGCCAAGGAGCCGCCCGCGAGCGCCATTGGTTGGCCGCCATTCGCCGCCGTGATCGAGCGCATCGGCAACGCGCTCGAACCGCGAACGGCCGAGGCGCCATGGCTCCTCGGAGTGGACTTCAGCGCGGCCGACATGAGGGTCGGCGGCATGCTCCAGTGGTTGCGTGCATGGGGCAAGCTGTCGCCCAACGCGCCGATCGATCGTTACCTGGCGGCGCTCGCGACGCGCCCGGCACTGCTGCGCGCACAGGGCAAGGAAGCCGCGACCCTCGCGAGCCAGGGCCAAGCCTGAACCACAGGGGTTGGAAGCCGTGCTCAGCGCGGTGCGATGTCGACGCTGAGCGTGGTTTGGAGGGCCAACGGCAGCTTCTGATCGTCGCCCGTCACGAGCGCCTTTACGAGCGTCTTCATGTCCAGGTGCGAAGCGTCCGGCACGAGCTTGCCGAGGTCGATCGCCACCTCCGCATCGCCTTCACCTTCGAGCGACACGAGCTCGACGACAGTCGTCGCTGGCAGTCCCGGAGCCTTGATGCGCTGGCGCGGCGCGGTCTGTGAGATATCCAGGCGCAAGGTCGCGTTGACGCCGACGAGCTCGGTCAGCGCGACCATCGTCGTTTGCCGGACCCGCGCCTCGCCTTGGAGCTCGCTCACGACCCGCCAGCGCGCACCCACCCCGACCGCTTCGAGTGGGAGCGGTGCACCGAGCTGGGTGAGCGACTCCGCGAGGTTGTCGATCAGCTGTCGCGTCGCCGGATCGGCGTTCGGAGACAACCCGATGTTCGACGCGAGCGTGATGCCGCGATCGTTCATCCGGCTCCAGCCCTTCAACCCGACCAGCGGTTCGACCGCGCTCGCAAGGGCCACCGCGAGGTCGATCGGAAAGGCCGGGTCCGGGTCGACCGCAGCCGCGAGGATGGTGAAGTGCCTCTCGAAGCTGCCATCGGCTGCCGGCTCGTTCGCAACGACCTCGCAGGTGAGTACGATCGGCGGCATCGTCATCACGGGTGGCGCCTTGCCGGCCTCGAAGTTCATGCCGGTGCCCATCGTGGTCGTGAGCATCATCAGCTCGCGCACGCCCGCCTTCGGTGTGAGCCGCAACAAGCGCAGCGGCGTGCTGCCGGGACTGAGCAGCTCGACCTTCGGCATCGGCGCTACCGTGAGCTCCGCTGTCGGTGTCGGCGGGCGCGACGCGCACGCGAGCGCGATGCAGGCGAGCGCCGCGATGCAAGCTGCCCTCACGATGTTCGACCGGCCTCTCCCCATGTCCTCGCCTCCGACACTGTTTAGCCCTCGAGCCGTGTGTCAGTAGAGCGGCGGACCGTCGCCGGGCATCCGGTAGCCACAGCCGATGGGAAACTCCGGGTGCGCGACGAGGCCATTGGGTTGCGGCGCGTCGTCGCCCCACCAACGCATCGACACGTGCATGTGGTGATGGTGGAAAGGCCAGCCGTCGCCCGACGCCATGTTCGCGACGAGGTCGCTGTACTGCTTGGCGGTGATGTCGCCCGCGTCGCGCTGCTTCTTCGCCTCGGCCTGGATGAGCGGTGCCAGCATCGTGTCGATGCCGATCACGCGTAGGCGCGGGTGCAGGTTCAGCACCGCGATGAAGTATGCGGTGCGCTGCACATCGAGCACGTTGCCCGCGGTCGACGTGCAGTAGTAGCCGTCGTTGTTCAGGTTCTCGTTCGCGCCGCAGACGATTTGCCCGTTGTTCTCGCCGTCGGTCTGGTAGTACGCGATGTCGATGTTGCCGCCCTGGTCGTGGGTCGACTCGGGGTGCCGCGGGTCACCGACGTCGAAGCCGGGCGTCACTGCGAACTTGTCGCCCATGTCGAGGAGGCCCAATGGGCCCGTGCGCGGGAACTTCTGCTGCACCTCGTGGATCGCGTGGCGCACCAGCATGATCAGCTCGCGCCGGAGCCAGCGATAGGACGAGTAGCTCTCGAGCATGTAGCCGTCGGGCACATACGGGTCGTCTTTCCGCGCGAACGGGAAGTGATACACGATGCCAGTCGCTGCGCCGTTGTAGCCGCGGCACTCGTCGAAGCCGAAGCCAGCGGTGCAGAGCGGGCTGTCCTGCCAGGGCGTGGTCGTGACGTGCAGGTCGTACTGGTTGGTCGCGGCCGCGAACGGATGCACGTTGAAGTAGCCGACGGTCGGGCCGGCCATCGCCAGCAGCGAGTGGTACTCGAGCCCGTTCTCGTTGGTGCGGTAAGCCGCGCCGTAGGTCGCTGGGCCAAGCCGCGAGCCGAGCAGGGCCTTGGCGTCGTCGTACGCGATGAGGTCGAGGTCACCCCGCACGTGTGGAAACTCGATGCCGACGGTCGTCAGGGTCGCGACTGGCACCTCGACCGAGAACCAGTCCTCGTCGCCGGCGCACAGATCCAGGCCGGTCGTGACGCTCGGCACCTCGATGGGCTTCGCCTTGGCGAGGGTCTCGTTGGTCTCGAAGCGCTCGTCGTCGCAGACGAACGGCGCGCTCGACCAGCCGAACACGCAGCCGCCGACGTCTTCGCTGCAGCCGTAGCCTTCGGGGCAATCGGCGTCGGCCGCGCAGCTGGGCCAGCAGGTTGCGTCGTCGGCGGTGCAGTGGTAGCCGCCGCGGCAATCGGCGTCGGTTGTGCAGCCTTCGAAGCAGGCCTTGTCGCCGTTGCTCGTGACGGTGATGCAGCTCGCCCCGCCGGGGCAGGTCGTGCAGTCGAAGATGAGACAGTAGCCGCCGATGAAGCCGTTGGCGCCGCCATCGAAGCCCTCGGCATAGCAGGTCGCCCCGGTGTCGAGGCAGTCGCCGTCAACCTTGCACGGGCCGCCGATAGGGCTCGTGCCGGGGGTCACGCCCTCGTACCACCAACAGGTATTGTCGGTGTCGCAGGTGTGGTTGTCGGCGACGCGGCAGTCGGCGTTGCCCTCACACGAGCGCAGACACATCTTGCCGCCGTCCTGGAACTCGTAGCAGACGCTGCCAGCGGGGCACGCCTGGGCCGAGCAGTCGGGCGCGCAGTAGCCGTTGGGCAACTCGAGGCAGGTCGGGTTCGGTCCGGCGCAGTCGCTGTCTTCGACACACGGGTCGCCAGGACCGCCGGTCGTCGGGGTGATCTCGACCTCGGGGGTGGTATCCGGGGTCGTGTCGGGGGCCACCGTCTCCGCGGGCGGGGCGCTGTCCTCGGCGGTCTCGGCGGCGACCTCGGCGGTCGTGTCCGGGCGAGTCTCCGCGGTCGTATCAGCCGAGGCGCTGTCGGCGACGGCCGACTTGGGGTCGTCACCGCACGCAATGAGCGTGCTCGCGGCGATGAGGATGGTGCACGACAGGTGACGGCGCATGGGACCTCCGAGGGAGCGGGTCCATAGCGCCGTGCACTGGTGGACGCAAGCTCGCGACGCGCCAGGACGGCTTCAAATCTCCGGGCGCCCGTGGCGGTCCGTGGCGGTCCGTGGCGGACCTCTTCTTCCTGCGGCGCGCTGCGTCAGGTATACACGCCGCGTGAACTCTGCGCTTGCCGATGCTCCCGATGCCGCGCTGCCCACGCGCCGCTTTACGCGCTCCGAGTACGAACGCCTTGCGGCGGAAGGCTTCTTCGAGGACGAGAAGGTCGAGCTCTTGAACGGGGAGATCGTGCCCATGACGCCCCAAGGCCGCCCCCACTGGAGCACGGTCGCGCGCATCGACGCTCTGCTCCAGCGTGCCCTCGACGGCCGGGCGCATGTGCTCGTCCAATCCTCGCTACCGACGCTCGACGACTCGATGCCCGAGCCCGACATCGCGGTGCTTCCGATTGATACTGACCTCGATGCCGAGGGTCCGGTCGACGCCACATGCGTCATCGAGGTTTCGGTCACCTCGCAGCGGCGTGACCGCCTGAAGGTCCCGATCTACGCTCGGGCTGGCGTCCCCCAGCTCGTCATCATCGACGTGACCCGACGCGAGGCGCGCGTCTACCGCGGCCCGAAGGACGGCGAGTACGATCGCGTCGAGACCCTGCGTGAGGGTCAGCCACTCGCGCTCGACGCGTTTCCCGACGTCGCGTTCGACCTCGCTGCCGTACTGCCGCGCGGATAGCGACGTCGCAAGCGTGTCAGACCGCGCTTTGACCTGCTTCTAGCGTGCTGGCATGCTGCGCCGCGTGACGAAAATGACCTCGCTCATCCTCTTCTCGAGTGCTTGCACTGCGGTCCTGAGCCTCGCTGCGTGCAGCGAGGACAAGCCCGGACCGGCGCTCGTCGATGCCGACGACACGTCGCAGCCCGCGGACGCGCCGAACGCGCCGGACGTGACGAACGCGCCGGACGTGACGACGTCGCAGGACACGACGACCCTCGACACGACGCCGGTCGACACCCGCCCGGGTGCGAGCGATGTCTCGGGGATCTGGGTCGAGGACGCCAACGGCGTGAGCGTCGGCCTGCTCGTGCGGCGCGGCAGTGACGACGCGACCGCGAGCCGCGCTATCTACGACTTCGTGACCGTGTTCGAGCCAGTGAGTGGCCTCTTCTTCGAGGTCACGATGACCGATGCGATCGTGCGTTACCCGCCCAATACGTTCTTCGATGGGTTCTCGTGCGACACCCCGGTTGGCATCGGCGTCGGCCCATGTACGGAGTGTCGCTCCGCCTGGGGTCTCGGGTTCCGGCACGGCAATCGCTGGTACAAGGTGCGCGGCGGGGCCACGTTCGAGACACGCGGTCCGGGCTCGGTGCTGAAGGGTGGGATCTCGGACGAGTGTGTCGCGCATGGCACCGCGAACGCGAAGGTGTTCGTCGTCGATCAGGTCGAGGTCAACGTCCCGCCGGTGACGTTCGCCCCGCCGCTGCGCTTCGTCGCCCGCTGATGGCACGCAGTCCAGGCTCCGCCATCCCTCCTGAGGTCGCCGACGAACCGGGGCTGGTCGAGGCCGACGTGCGCGCGGTGGCCCGGCTCTTGTCGCGCGCCGCATCGGTGCTCTTGATAACCGGCGCTGGCGTGTCGGCCGAGTCGGGGCTGCCGACCTATCGCGGGATCAACGGGCTCTATGGGCGTGACCTGACCGACGAGGGGATGCCGATCGAGACCGCCCTCTCCGGCAGCACGTTCCTGACCCGCCCGGAGCTGACCTGGCGCTACTTGAGCCAGATCGAACGTGCCTGCCGCGATGCCGCGCCGTCGCAGGCCCATCGCTGGATGGCCGCGCTCGAACAACGCATCCCGCGCACCTGGGTCTTCACGCAGAACGTCGACGGGCTGCACTACGCGGCCGGGTCACGCAACGTGATCGAGATCCACGGCAACATCCATCGCGCGCGCTGCGTTACGTGCGGTCATCGCGAGGTCGTCGCGGCCGCACCCGGCCCGCGCCACTGGGACGCGCCATGTGCGCGCTGTGGGCGGCCGCTGCGGCCCGACGTGGTGCTGTTCGACGAGCCGCTGCCCAAGGACGCGGTCGCCACCTTCGAGCGCGAGTGGCAACGCGGCTTCGACCTGGTGATGGTGATCGGCACGACTGCGGCCTTTCCCTACATCGCCGGCCCGATCGTCAAGGCGGCCCGCGCGGGCGTGCCCACGGTCGAGATCAACCCAGAAACGACCGACCTCTCGCACTTCGTGACGTATCGATTGGGCGCCAAGGCGGGGGTCACGCTGCAGGCGATCGCCGACCACTATTCAGCTTAGCCACGGTCGCCTCCGCCGTGCCCGACTTCACAGCGATCCCCGACTTCGAGCCGACCCCTGTCTTCGTCACGCGGGCGGCCTTGGCTTTGGCCGCAGGCTCGGGCGCGAGCACGACCGCCTTGGCGACTCTCTTCATCGGCTTCACAGCCGGTCGCGCAACGACCGCGGCCGCCCGCCCGGCGTCGATCTCGCGCCCGAGGTATTCGCCCGTGCGCGAGCCCTTCAACCCGACGAGGCCGTCATAGGGCCCCTGATAGACCACCGTGCCGCCGTCGGCGCCCGGGCCTGGACCCATGTCGATGACCCAGTCGGCTTCGCGCATGATGTCGGGGTTGTGCTCGACGACGATCACCGTCGCGCCCTTGTCGACGAGGCGATGCAGCACCTCCAAAAGCTTCGGGATATCGGCCATGTGCAGGCCTATCGAGGGCTCGTCCAGGATCAACACCGTCTTCTTCTGACCGCGCCCGGCGAGATGGGTGACCAGCTTGATACGCTGCGCCTCGCCCCCCGACAGCGTCGGCGAGCCCTGTCCGAGCCGCAGATAGCCGAGCCCCACGTCGTTCAACATCTCGAGCTTTTCTTTGATGCGATGCACCCGCTCGAACGTGGCGAGCGCGTCGCGCACCGGCATTTGCAGCACGTCGTGAATCGAGTGTTTCTCCCACCGCACCTGCAAGGTCTGCGGCGAGTAGCGCGTGCCGCCGCATACGCCACAGGGCACATACGCATCAGGCAGAAAACTCATCTCGAGCGTCATCTGCCCGGCACCCGCGCACGCCTCGCAGCGCCCACCGGCCACGTTGAAGCTGAAGCGCCCACGCTCGTAGCCGCGCACCTTCGACTCGGGGTGGGCCGCGAACAGCGTGCGAATATCGTCCCATACGCCGACATAGGTCGCCGGGGTCGAGCGCGGGTTCTTGCCGATCGGCTGGTCGTCGATCTCGACCAACGTCTCGAGCCCCTCGGTCCCGCGCAACTTCTTCCATTTTCCTTCGCCGCGCTCTGGATTGTCGGGCGTGAGCGCATTGGTCAACACCTCGACCAGGCTCGACTTGCCTGACCCCGAGACGCCCGTCACGACCGTCAGTCGCTCGCGCGGCACGCGCAGGTTCACGCCCGCCAGCGTGTGGTGCACAATCCCGTCGAGCTCGATCCAGTCGGCGTCCTCGACCTCGCGCGGCTCCGGCCGCACCTTGCCACGCGGCGCCGCGAGGCAGCGCCCGGTGATCGAACGCGGGTTCGCCAACACCTTCGCGAGCGGACCTTGTGCCAGGATTTCACCCCCCTCGACACCCGCCCCGGGCCCGACGTCGATCAAGATATCCGCCGTGCGCAGCGTCGCCTCGTCGTGCTCGACCATGAGGATGCCGTTGCCGCGCGCCTCGAGGTCGTCGAGCGTGCGCAGCAATTTTTCCGTATCGGTCGGATGTAGCCCAATCGTCGGCTCGTCGAGCACGTACAGCACGCCCGAGAGGTGCGCCCCGAGCTGCGCCGCCAGGCGAATCCGCTGCGCCTCGCCGCCCGACAGGCTGCGCACCGCTCGGTTCAGCCCGAGGTAGCCAAGGCCCACTTCTTCGAGGAACTGCACGCGCTCGCGCACGGCTTTGATCGGCCCCTCGGCGATCAATTTGCCGCGTCGATCGAGCTCGGTCTCGACCAGGAACTCGACCAGCTCCGGCGCGTTCAGCTCGAGCACCTCCGGGAAGCTCTTGCCGCCAAAGACGACGCTCCGCCCGATCGGCCCCAGGCGGCAGCCGTCGCACTCCGCGCACACGCCCCCTTCGTCGTCGACGCCCCAGCCCTCGCACGCCCCGCAGCGCCCAAGCGTTGTGCGCGCCGAAAAGTAGCGCGGGTCGAAGCCACTGTCCGAGCGCCCCATCTCCGCGTCGAGCCCGACCCCGACGACCTGGAATACCTTCGGCGCGAGCCCCGCCGCGACGATCTTCACCTGGCTCTTGCCGACGCGCGCCGCGGTGGTGATCGCCTCGCGGAACAGCGGCGACTTCGGCGCGACCTTGGCAATCACGAAGTCGATGTCGTGGTGCTGCTTCTTTCGCAGCCGCGGCACTTCATCCGGGCTCGCCACCCCCCCGTTGACGACGACCTCCAACCCCTCGCGTGCGGCGCGCTTCAGCACATCGAGGTGCAATCCCTGACGCGCTTGCACGATCGGCGCACACACATACACCGCGGTCTTCGGGTCCATCGCCTGCAGCTGCTTATGCAGCGCATCCAGTGTCAGTCCGCCCGACACGCCGGCGCCGGGGATCTGTCCCAGACGCGCCCACAAGATCCGGAGGAACGGCTCGATCTCCGTGACGCTCGCGACATTCGATCGCGACCCACCGCGCGTCGTGCGCTGCTCGATAGCGACCGTCGGCGGGATCCCCTCGATGCGGTCAGCGTCGGGCTTCGCGAGCTGCTCGATGAACTGCCGCGCATAGGCCGACAAGCAGTCGAGGAAGCGGCGCTGCCCCTCCGAAAAGATGATGTCGAACACCAGCGTCGACTTGCCTGAGCCCGATACGCCCGACACGACCGTACGCCCGGTGCGCGGCACCCGCACGTCGATGCCCTTCAAGTTGTGCGTGCGCGCACCCTCGACGGTAATCCAGCCATCGGTCGGTGGGTCGTAGTCGGTCCGCCGCTCCGCGACCTCGGATCGCGCCAGCGGCGACACCCCCGACAGCCAGCGCTTCAAGTGCCGCCCCGTCGCGCTGTCTTCCTTCGCGAGCATTCCCGGCGGCCCCGCGAACATCAAGTGCCCACCCGCAAGGCCCCCTTCGGGCCCGAGGTCGACCACATAGTCGGCGGCCGCTATCACATCGAGGTGATGCTCGACGCAGATCACCGTGTGGTCGCCCACCTCGGTCAGCCGCCGCAGCACCCGGTTCAGGTTCTCGACGTCCTTCAGGTGCAGCCCGCTCGTCGGCTCATCCAGCAGGAACAGCGCATGCCGTTTGCGGCTCGCCAGGTGCTCCGCCAGCTTCAAGCGCTGCGCCTCGCCCCCCGACAATGTCGCCAGCGGCTGCCCAAGGCGCAGATAGCCAAGCCCCACATCCTGCAGGCTCCGCAGCGCCGCGCACGCCTGGATCTTCGGGTTCAATAGCGGCACGGCCTCATCGACCGTCAGCGCCAGCACGTCCGATACGCTGCGGCCCTGCCAGCGCACATCGAGCACCTCGGACTTGAAGCGCCGCCCCTCGCACACCTCGCAAGCGAGGCTCACGTCAGCCAGGAACTGCATCTCGACCGTCTCGACGCCCGAGCCCTCGCACGCCGTGCAGCGGCCGTCGCCTGTGTTAAAGGAGAACGTCGTCGCCGTGTAGCCGCGCGCCTTGGCCCCATCCGTGCGCGAGAACAGTTGCCGGAAGTGGTCCCACGCCCCGACGTACGTCACCGGGTTTGCGCGTGAGCTCGCCTGCGGAGGGCTCTGGTCGATCCAGATCACCTCCGAGAAATGCTCGAGCCCGCGGATGTCGTCGCACGCTCCCGGCAGCTCGGTCGCGCGCCCCTGGCGCCGCAAGATCCCGCGATGCAGCACGTCCTCCATCAGGGTCGACTTGCCCGAGCCCGACACGCCGGTGATGACCGACACGCAGCCCAGCGGGAAGTCGACGTCGATGTTCTTCAGATTCCAGGCCCGCGCATTGACGATGCGCAGCACCGCCTCGCCCTTGCCGAGGCCCTTGCCGACGGGCATCCGCGTGGCAGCCTTGCGCCCGCGCTGCAGGCCTTCGAGGGCGATGATTGTCGGCGATCCCTTGGTCGCCGCGAAGCCACTGACCGGCCCGTCGTACATCACCTTGCCGCCGTCCTGCCCCGGCCCCGGCCCCATCTCGATGATGTGGTCGGCGACCGCGAGCATGTCCGGATCGTGCTCGACCAGGACGACTGTATTGTCCCGCCGCACCAGCTCCGCCAGGACGTCCGCGAGTCGTTCGGAGTCGTCCGCGTGCAGCCCGACCGTTGGCTCGTCGAGCACAAACAACGTGTTCACGAGGCCGCTGCCGAGTGTCGACGTCAGGTTCGCGCGCTGCACCTCACCGCCCGACAACGTGCGCGCCTGCCGATCGAGATTGAGATAGCCGAGCCCGACCCGTTCCAGATAGCCGAGCCGGTCGCCCAGCTGCGTGCTCACCGGCTTCAACGCCTTCGAACGCGCCGTGTCCGGCAACGCCAGAACCCACGCGCGCGCCTCGCTGACGGTCAGCCCGAGCACCGCCGACAGCGTGTGCCCGCCGAGCTTCCACCACGAGACCGCCGGCTTCAGCCGCGACCCACCGCACGTCGGACAGCGCACATAGGCGCGGTAGTGCGACAGGAAGATGCGCACATGCATCTTGTAGGTCTTGCTCTCGAGCCCTTTGAACCAACCGCGCACGCCCGGCCAGCGCTGTAAGCGCTTCTTGTCGCCCTCCAGCAAAAACGCCCTGTCGACCGCTGCAAGCTTCTCGAACGGCGTATTCATGTCGATGCCGGCCGCCGTGCACGCGTCGCGCAGCGCCTTTCGTTCATCGCCGCGCGACGCGGTCGTGAACGGCTCGATCGCCCCCATTGCCAACGTGCGCCGCACGTCCGGCACGACCCGATCCATGTCGATGTCGAGCACCCGCCCAAAGCCCTTGCACGCCTCGCACGCGCCGATCGGCGACGAGAACGAGAACAGCCCCTCGCTCGGCGGCTCGAAGCTCTGCCCGCAGTGCTTGCGATCGCGGTTGAAGATGCGGCTCGTCAGCGGCCCGTCTTCCCCCTGGACGTGCACCACCGCGAGCCCATCCGACAGCCGATAGGCCGTCTCGATCGACTCGACGAAGCGCGACTTTTCTTCCGGACGGAGCACCAGCCGGTCGACCAGGATCTGCTCCTCCCCGCGCAGCGCGACGACGCCTGCATCGTCGAGATCCTGCACCTTGCCCTTGCGCAACACGCGCCGATAACCCTGCTGCTGCAGGAACCGCTGTGCCAGCTCCGCGTCCTTGCCCTTGCCGGCCTGAAACGGGAACGTCACCCACGCCCGCGCCTCGGGCGCCGCCGCCAGCACCTGATTGGCCGCCTCGACCGGATGGTCCGGCACGACCAGCACCCCGCACACCGGGCAGTAAAGCCCCGCCATGCGCGCGAACAACACCTTCAGATAGTCGGTGAGCTCGGTCAGCGTCGCGAGCGTCGAGCGCGACGACCGGATCGTGTTCTTCTGCTCCAGCGCGACGGCGGGCAGGAGGCCGTCGATGCTGTCGACATCGGGCCGGTCCATGCGCTCCAGGAACTGGCGCGCGTAGGTCGAGAAGCTCTCGACATATCGCCGTTGCCCTTCCGCATAGAGCGTAACGAACGCGAGCGAGCTCTTGCCCGAGCCCGATACGCCCGTCACCACCGTCAGTCGACCGCGCGGAATCGCAACGTCGATATTCTGCAGGTTGTTCTGCCGCGCCCCGTGGATCCGAATCATGCCCACCCCATGCCGAGGCGGCATCCTACGCCCCGAGCTAAGAAAGGCAACCACAACCTGAACTTATGTTCAGGCCGAGCTGATGGCAGACCACCCTCTGCGTCAATCGCCTTCGATGTCGGTGATGCGAATACCCCGCGGTACCCCAGCCACCTGAGAGAGCCAGCCCGCGCGCGCGATGACCGCCAATACAGCGTCCTGTCCGCCGACGGGCAGCGCGCTGTCCGCGACCACCGCGCTGACGCTGCGGAGCCCCGGCGCGACGTTGAAAATCAGCGCGCTGCCACTGGCTTCATCGGTCTCGAGCGCGGTCGCCGACGGCAGGTCGTTGACCAGGTAGCGCAGGCGGGTCGCCGGTACCATCCCGTCGATGTCGACCACGACCCCGCCTGCGCTCTGGTAGGCGCAATTGCGCGCCAGTACCTCGACATCGGCCAGTGCCGCGTCTGCCTCGACCCCGCTGGCACTGGTCAGGGCTTCGAAAGAGGCGGTCGAGTAGAGGTCGAAGTGCACGTCGAGCGGCACCCGTTGGCCGCTCGTGACCTCGAGGCTGCCGAGCCCCATCATCAGGGTGCTGCGATAGCCCGCGGCCGAGATCTCGAGGTACTCGTCGTTCATCGTCAGCACGACCGCGCCCTGAGCGTTGCTGACGCCGCCCCCAAGCGACGCCACACAGTCGAGGTCCGAACGCTGGCAGGTCCGGACGCGCGCGCCGAGGATCGGTTGCTCCGTCGCCTCATCGAGGAGCACGAGCCGCAGCAACACCGGCTCGTCGACCAGTGCCGCCGGGTCGGCGAGACAGCTCCATTCCATGGGCGGCCGCGCGTTGCCCCCGATACAAGCGACGACTCCCAGCACACCAGCACCGAGCCCGCCGACTACCCAGACCGAGGCGCCCCTTTCACCTCGTGATCGCGCCGATGTCATGGCCAGGTCTCCATCCGATGAGCTTGTTCCTTGGTCGCAAAGCGCCGCCGGAATTGTGCCGACGATTTTGTGCACCTGCGCTGCACAATGCCCGTTCGCGGCGGCGACCAAGACTTCGATAGCCCGCCGTCGGTGGGCGTCATCCCTACCCTGTGCCCAATCACGAGGATCACTATGCGTCTGCCCATCTCCCTCGCCCTCGTCGCCACGATCGCCAGCGCCGTCGGCGTGGCCTGTGACTCATCCAATCAGCACCCCGAGCTGCGCGTCGCACTCGAACAGTCGGCCCTGTCGCTGCGGGAATCGATCGGCGTGGCGGCGACGCACATTCCGACGGCGGCCCCGGTGAGGGCTGCGCTCGTGCCCGGACTGAGCCCGCTCTACGCGGTCGGCTCGGTCGACAAGACGAGCCTGACCGCCCTCCGCATCGACGGCCACAGCGGTGCAGTGCTCTCGATCGCTGCGGCCGGGACGGCGCAGGGCCTCTGCGACGGGTCGATCAGCCTGTCGGACGCACTCGGCGTGGCCGAGGAACGCGTCACAGGCGAGGCGATCGCGGTCGTACCCGATGACGATGTGGCCTGTGCGTTCGAGATCCAGGTGCTCGTCGGCGAGACCCTGTGGGAGGTCAAGGTCGCCTCCGACGGCAACGTGCTCGAGCAGGAGCTCTCCGACGAGTACAGCGGTTCCGAGGACCCATCAGAGTAGCGCACAAACGATTAAGATTCGATGAAGGTCGCAAGGATGTTGGGCGGCGGGAGTTGTCGTCGGCCGTGAAGGTATAGGGCGCGGGCAAGGTCGGGGGTGGCGCAGGCGGGCTCTCGACGAGCGTGAAGGTCACCGTGCCGAGGTACGGAGCCGCGGGGTCGTCGACCGGATTACCGAGCTTGTCGACGACCGCTACCTGCACGCTCTTGCACACGCCAGTGAGCGCGCCGCCGCTGGTCGCAAGCGCGATCCCATAGGGCGCGCCGGCCACAACCGTGGTGCTCGCAGTGCCGGCGAGCGTGCCGGAGCTCGCGCTCACCGTGCGCTCGCCGAGTGCGCCGAGCGTGACCTGCACCGTCTTGGTGCCCAGGTCGGCGGCGGTGGTGGCAACCGGCCTCACGAGGTCGGAGGTCGGATCGTCGTCGCTCAGTGCGACGCTGCCGACGAAGCCTGTGTCGACGTTGCCGAGGGTGTCGGTCGCCTTGATGACGAGGTCGACCGGCGTGCCCGCCTTGACCGTCGCGGGCCATGAAAACCGTCTCTGGATTCGGACGGCTGGCTGTGCCAAACCGCGTCGCGATGCGAGCAGCCGCCATCAACGTCGACATCGACTCCCTGCACCTCTACTACCGGATCCACGGTCTCGACGAGGCGACGGCCACCAATGCCGTGTGGGAGCGTGGCGTCGTTCGCTTCGCGGAGCTCTTCGACGCGCTCGGGATCAGCGCCACCTTCTTCGTGGTCGCCTCCGATCTCGAGCGCTGGCCGGCTGCCGCCGCGATCGCCAAGGACCTCGTGCGCGCTGGCCACGAGCTCGCGAGCCACTCGTTGACCCACCCCTATGACCTCGTGCGCCAGCATGATCGCGCGCTGCGGGCCGAGCTCGAGCAGTCGCGCGCGATCCTGTCGGAGGTGCGGGGCAGCGCCGTCACCGGCTTTCGCGCTCCGGGCTATACGATGACGCCACGCGTGCTGAGGCTCCTGCGTGAGGCGGGCTACAGCTACGACAGTTCGATCTTCCCGAGCCCGCCCTACTACCTCGCCAAGCTCGCCGTGCTCGCCGCGATGGCGGTGCGCGGCAAGAAGAGCCATTCGATCGTCGGCCCGCCGTCGGTGATGTGGGAAGACCGCCTGCCGTCCGTGCGCGACGGGATCGTCGAGCTGCCGGTGACGGTGCTGCCGGTCGTGCGCGCGCCGTTCATCGGCACGACGGTGCTCATGATGAAGCAGCGCGGCTACTCGCTTGTGCGGCGGGTGTTGGGTGCCGTGCCCTTCGTCAACCTCGAGCTGCACGGCATCGACCTGTGCGACCTCCAGCTCGACGGCATCGACCCCGTGCTCCTGAAGCAGCCCGACCTGCGCGTGCCACTCGTCGAGAAGCTGGCGATCTTCCGCGAGGTGTTCAGCGATCTGCGCGATCGCTGGGGTGTCGACACGCTCGAGCGGCTGGCGCCCCAGCTCGGCCGGCGCGCGGCATGAAGGCTGGGCGCGGTCAGTCCCCGGCGCAACGCGAGTCGAAGACCCGCCTGCCGCGCGGCGCCGAGAAGCGTGCCCGCAAGGACCGCAAGGGACTCGACCAGGAACAGTGGCGCGCTACGCTGCTCGCGTCCGAACGCGGCACCATCTTCAAGGATGCGCCACTGCGCATCGCTCTCTGCTATCCGCTGCCCTACCACGCGGCGATGAGCTCGCTCGGCTACCAGGTGATCTACCGGCTCATGAACGAGCGCAGTGGCATCGCCTGCGAGCGCGTCGTGCTGCCCGACGACGTCAAGAGCTGGCGCGACCGCGGCCTCCAGCCGGTGTCGCTCGAGTCGGGTCGCCCACTGGGCGAGTTCGACCTCATCGCGGTGTCGATGACATGGGATCTCGACCTGCTCGGGCTCTTCGACCTGTTCGCCCTGGCCGGCATCCCGATGCGCCGCGACCAACGCACCGGCTGGGATCCCGCGGTCCTCATCGGCGGCCCGCTGACCGCCTCGAACCCCCTGCCATTGGCGGACTTCATCGACTTCGCGGTGATCGGCGATGGTGAGCTCGCGGTGCCCAAAGTGCTCGACGCGCTGGAAGACGCGCGCGACCGCGACGACCTGTTCGACCGATTTGGAACCATCGCGGGCGTCTGGATCCCCGAGCGTGACGGCGACCGGATCCCGCCGACCCAGAAGGTGACCGCCAATCTTCCGGCCTATGGGCAAATCGTCACGCCGCTGTCCGAGCTCTCGAACATGTTCCTCATCGAGGCGAGCCGCGGCTGTCCACGCTTCTGCAAGTTCTGTCTCGTGCGCTCGCCAGAGTCGCCGATGCGCGAAAACGAACTCGAGCGCGTGCTCGACCGCATCCCCGACTGGGCCCCGCGTGTCGGCTTCGTCGGCGCCGCCATCAGCGAATGGGCCCACATCCGCGAGGCCTTGCGGCGCGTTACCGACCAAGGCAAAGGCGTCGGCATCTCGAGCCTGCGCGCTGACCGGCTGGACGACGAGCTGGTGGGCCTGCTCGCCAAGGGCGGCATGCGTTCCATGACCGTCGCGTCCGACGCCCCCTCGCAGCGTCAGCGCAACAAGATGGCCAAGGGCATCAAGACCGAGCACCTCTTGAACGCCGCGCACCTCGCCAAGGCGCACGGCATGCTCAAGCTGAAGCTCTACGTGATCGTCGGCCTGCCGGGCGAAACCGATGACGACATCGACGAGCTCATCGCGTTCTCGCGCGAGTTCGCGGCCATCCTGCCGATGGCGCTCGGCGTGTCACCGCTCGTACCAAAGCTGCACACGCCGCTTGGCGACTCGCCGTTCGCGGGCATCGAAGCGATCGACCACACCCTCGACAAGCTGCGGAAAGGCCTTGAAGGTACAGCGGAAATCCGTTCGACCTCGGCCCGCTGGGCGTGGGTCGAATACCGCATGTCGCAAGGCGGCGCCGAGGCCGGCCGCGCCGCGTACGAGGCCTGGAAAGAGGGCGGCGACTTCCGCGCCTGGGAGCGCGCGTTCGTCGGCATGCCCGAGCGCGTGGCACTCACCGCCGCGCGCGGCCACAACCTGTTCCCCGCGGCAGGGATGAAGTAGCGAGACGTGGACGCCCACCGTGGCGCCGGAATAGATCGTTCGTGCGCGCGATCCGTAGCCGCCTCGACACGTCGACCACGCCCTACTGGAGATGCACACCATGCTCGCGCTCTTTCTCGCCCTCGCCCTGTCCCACCCTGGCCCGCCGCCCGCGGAGGCCGAATGCAAGTCGGCCTTCGGCCAAACGGTCTGCGGCTTTGGCTGCATCGCCGCGTACGGCGCGGTGAAGTGCGCGCGCACGCCTGAGGGTCGCTGCCAGGCGGCCTATGGTGAGATCACCTGCTGGGATCCGGACACCGATGCGCCGCGGCCCGGCCCCGGACGACCCGGGCGTCCGAACCCGTGGCCCGACCGCGATCCGGGCAACGGCGCGAGCTGCGAGAATGCGTTCGGCAAGACCGCCTGCGGCTACGATTGCAAGACCGCGTTCGGCGACATCAAGTGCGCGCAGACCCCGCTTGGCGTGTGCCACGCCGCCTACGGCAAGCTCGTCTGCTGGGACCCGCCACGCTGGGTGCGCAGCTCCGAGAAGGCGCGCTGCGAGACCGCCTACGGCGAGATCGTGTGCGGCTATCGGTGTGTGTCCGCGTATGGCCGGACCCGCTGCGCGAGCTCGCCCCAGGGCGCCTGCAAGGCGGCCTACGGCGACGTCACCTGCTCGGATTGAGCCGCCGACCGCGAGTGTCTCCTCGCCGCACCCTCAACCTCGCCCGCGCCCACGCCCGCGCCCACGCCCGCACCCGCGCCCACGCCCACGCCCGCGCCCGCGCCCACGCCCGCGCCCGCGCCCACGCCCCGACGCTCGATTGACCACACCGCACCCTTGGGCGACCCTGCCACCATGCTCGAAACCGCCCCTCACGCCGCCGTCACCTACACCGCCAAGGACGCCCGCAGCATCGGTGACATGTTCCGTCGCCGCGCCCGTGAGAGCGGCCCCCTGCCGGCGCTCTACGAAAAGCGCGCTGGCACTTGGCACAAGACCACCTGGGCCGGCTTCTATGACGACGCACGCCGCGTGCTCGCGGGGCTGCTCGCCCTGGGTCTACAGAAGGGAGACAAGGTCGCAGTGCTCGGCGAGACCAAGCGCCCCTGGGCGGTACTCGACATGGGCGCCCAGCTCGGGGGCTTCGTGAGCTACGGCATCTACCCAAAGCAACCCGTCGAAGCGCTCCGCTATCTGCTCCAGCACGCCGACGCGAAGGTCGTCTTCGTCGACTCCGCGGGCGAGCTCGAGCGCGTGCTCGAAGCCGCCCATGAGTCGTGCCCTGAGCTCATCGCGATCGTCCCGTGGAGCGATGCGCTGGCGACAACCTACGCCGACCGCGACCCACGCATCATCGCCGCCAGCCGCTTCGGGCTGGACGTGGCCGCCTCTTCCGCTGCCATCGCCCCCGTCGACGAAGCGACCATCGACCGCCTGCTCGGCGCCATCGACCCCCAGGACACCGCCATCCTCGTCTACACGTCGGGCACCACCGGGCCACCGAAAGCCGCGATGCTCTCGCACTTCAACATGCTCGACCTGCTCGCGACGCAGTCCACCTTCCTCGAGCTCTATGCCGACGACCTGTCGCTCTCGTTCCTGCCGATGGCCCACGTCGCCGAGCGCATCCTCGCATTCTACGGCCGTATCTGTACGGGGCTCGCGACCGCGTATGCGACCTCGACCGCGACCGTCTTGCAAGAGCTCCAGGAGGTGCAGCCGACCGTCTTCGGCTCGGTCCCTCGCATCTTCGAAAAGGCCCACGCCAAGGCGATGAGCGAGCTCGCGAAGAAGCCACCCGCCGTCCAGCGCATCTTCCGCTGGGCGCTCGCGGTATCGACCAAGCGCGTGCGACTGCAGCACGCGGGGCAGCCGGTCCCCTTCGCGCTGCGCGCCCAGCACGCGCTCGCCGACCGGCTCGTCTGGAAGCGTGTGCGCCAGGCATTCGGCGGCCGGGTGCGCCTGTTCGTCACCGGCGCGGCGCCGATAGCGCTCTCGATCCTCGAGTTCTTCTGGGCCGCCGGCATGCCGATCTACGAGGCCTACGGCATGACCGAGGCGACCGTCGCGACCCACATCAATCGCCCCGGCAGCGTGCGCCTTGGCTCGGTCGGCAAGGTCGTGCCGCGCATGCAGTGCAAGCTCGCGGCCGACCACGAGATCCTGCTCGGCGGGCCGTGGGTGTTCCAGGGCTACTACAAGGACCCCGCCGCCACCGCCGAGATGTTGAAGCCCGCGGCCGATGATCCGGGCGGCCCCGCCTGGCTCCACACAGGGGATATCGGCAGCGTCGATCGCGACGGCTACCTGCGCATCACCGACCGGAAGAAGCACCTCATCATCACCGCCGGCGGCAAGAACCTGGCGCCCGCGAACATCGAAAAGGCCCTCCGCGAAGCGAGCCCGCTGATTGCGCAGGTGCACGCCCACGGTGATCGCCGCGCCTACGTCAGCGCCATCATCGCGCCGAGCCCGGTGGAAACACTCGAGCTCGGGGTCGGCTACGGCGTCGTGACCCAGGCCGAGCTCGACTCGCGCACCGCGGAGCTGCTCGCGAACCCGACCGGACGCAGCGCCGAGCTGGAGACCACGATGCGGCGGGTCACCGGCCACCCCGACTTCCAGCGCCAGATCCAGGACGCGGTCCGGCGCGGCAACGCGAAGCTGGCGCAGGTCGAGCAGGTGCGCCGCTTCGTGCTGCTCGATCGCGACTTCAGCCAGGAGCGCGGCGAAGTGACACCGACCATGAAGCTACGCCGCAAGGCGATCGAAACCCTGCACGCGCCGCTCCTCGACCGCCTCTACGACGACCCGAACTTTGGGCTCTCACCATCGTGATGTACGAATCGTGAGGGCAGCCGCTTTCGCGGCCTTCGCGAACGAATTCCTTGTCAGGTCGAGCCCGTGCGGCGAGCGCGACCCGTCGTCGACTTTCGCCCGCCCGTGCGATAGGAGCGACCCGATGTACCTCATGCACACGCTGACATTGGTCGGACTGACAGCGATCGCCTCACTCGCCTGTGGCGAGGCGGCCGACGCCGGCGGCACCGAGTTCCTGCCAACCGACGAGGCGCTCGCGACCAAAGCCGACAACGCCACTGAGTCGCAGGTCGAGATCAAGTTCACACTGCCCACGGCGCAGGTGAAGAAGGCGCTCTCGGCGTTCGGCCTCTCCGACAAGAAGGCGACGACGCGCGGGGTCACCTTCTACGATGACGTCGACCTCGGCCTGTTCGAGGCGGGGCTCGTCTTGCGTAGCCGCAAGGTGAAAAACGGCGCGGACGACTCGACCGCGAAGGTGCGGCCGCTCGAGGCCGGGGACGTCGACCCGTCGTGGTTCGAGCTCGAAGGCTGGAAGTGCGAAGAAGACCGCGTCGGGTCCAAGAGCGTGCAGTCGTGCTCGCTCACAGCGCCCCAGGACGAGGGCGAGATCGATGACGTCAGCAACGGGGAGCGCGCCGTCTGGAAGCTCTACTCGGACAACCAGGAGCTGTTCGCGATGTCCTACGGGACCGACTTCGAGTGGGACGATCTCGTTGCGCTCGGGCCGACCGACACGCGCGTATGGAAGGTGCGCGTGAAGGGCTTCGAGCGCGAGCTCACCTTCGAGCGCTGGTTCCTGCCCGATGGCGAGCTGCTCGAGGTGAGCTCCAAAGTGGGGCTCGCCGAGGCTGGCGGCGTGCAGGCCAAGCTCGCGACCTTTCTGGCGAAGAAAGGCTTCGACACCACGCAAACGCAGGAGACGAAGACGCGGCGCGCGCTGGAGGCCTACGCGGCCGAGCTGCGCTAGTGCTGCGAGCGGAACGCTTCGATCCGGTCGCAGCGCTAGAGCCGGGACCCGCGAAGCGGTCGACGTCCGAAGGGCGGCGGCGAGGCATGGTTCACCAGGCCTCGGTCACGGCACTAAATTTAGTCATCCGAGCTGTCGCCGGTCCGAGTGACCGCGGCCATCACCCCCGCCGCGTCGAACATCGCGACGAGGCTCGGCGGCGGCGGCACGAGCCAGTCGTAGCTCACCGTTCCGACCATGACCCGCGCCGCCTGTGCGTGCAGCGCGAGCCGCGGCTGCGTCTTCTGGAGGGTCGGCTCGCCGTACCGCGGATCGCCGACCAGGGCGTGCCCGGCGGCGTACGCGTGAACCCGCAGCTGATGGCGCCGCCCGGTATGCGGCTCGAGCTCGAGCAGGGTCACCGGCCCCGCGGGCAGGGCCCCGAGGGCCAGCGACTTCCAGCGGGTGAGCGACGGCTTGCCGCGCTTATCGACACCCATGCGACCCGACCCGAACGCATGGATCGGCATCGTCCATTCGCCCGCCGACCCGACCGCGAGCAAACCCCAGGCGAGCCCGAGGTAGCGCTTTTGCACGTCGCGTCGCTCGAACGCGATCGACAGCGTGCGGTGCGTCGCGGCGTCGCGCGCGAACACGAGCAGGCCCGAGACCTCCTTGTCGATGCGATGCACAACGAACAGCCGATCGCCGCGGATCGCCTCCAGATTGCGCTGCGCCGACGGCTGTTCGAGGTCACGCTCGGGGATCGCCGCAAGACCGGCCGGCTTGTGCACGACCACCACCCGCACGTCCTCGAACACAGTCGCCAGCGCCTCGGGCGCACGTGTCGTCTCGGCCTTCACGGCCCCTGTCACCTCATTCATCGGCGCACCCTACGGTCGCGCGCGACTGGCGTCGACCTCGAACTCATGCTACCTCACGTCGGTCCGCTTTGGCGGACACGGGTTGACGCCCTGGTCGACCGACCTGGTGCGCCGGCACCTTTTCTTGGCACATCGCCACATCGTCGCAGCGGACCTCCAAGGAAATGCCGCAGCGTTGGAAACACCCTGTCGCCTCGGCCCCCGGTGCAGGCCCCCTCAACACGTAGGGTGCCGCAGCTCGCTCGGGACCGGCGGCAGGGTCGCTTCCGCGCCGGCTCCTGAAGAGGGACGAGGCCGGGTGTCGATCGTCGACCTCGAGAGTGCTCGGCGAATCACACCAGACGCCGACGTGCTGGGGCGTCGCCCTTCTCCCGGGCGGCGACCCCGCCGCGCGTGGGGCGCCTCGCCGCGGCGGGGCTTCGCGAAGGGATAGGCCATGGCAGACCGCTCCAGCGACCTCGAGATCTTCCGCGAAAGCTTCATGCACGAGGTGGCGGAGGCCCAACCAGACCTCTCCGGCTATCAGGACTTCCTGCGCTACTGGAAATCCGTCGAGGCTGAGGCGATGCAGACCGAAGACCTCGGCGTGCTCGACAACTGGGTGCGGGACCTGGCGCGCGACAAGGAGCGGGTGGCGGCCCTGCGCGCGCGCACAGACATGATGACCGGCGAGAAGTCGGGCGGCGGCGCCATGCAGGCGTTGAACCAGATCCTGAAGCTCGTGCTCGACATGCTCGAGGCGGTCGAGCGCCGCATCCGACGTCTGCGCGACGAGCGTCTGTCAGCGCTCGCGTCGATGCTCTGGAAGGGCGGCCCCGGCACCATCGCCAAGCCCAAGCCCGACGACAAGGACAAGAAGGACGGCAAGAAGGACGGTGGCGGCGGGGCCGCGGCGCTCGACGCCACGCTCCCGGCGATTGCAGCGAAGCAGCCAGAAGTGAAGCGCGATAAGGAAAAGAAAATGGAGCGGTGAGTTCCCGGCCCGCCCTATCGCGGTCAGCTGCCGATGCTGGTTGTCAGGGGCGCGCCGCGACGTAGTAGCGCAGCGCCTCGACCGCCTCGGGTGCTTCTTTCGCGAACGTCACCATCGCGCGTGTCTTCGGATCGAGACCAACCGCATCTGCCAGTGTGCGTACCGCCTCGGGCCAACCGTCACCAACGAGGATCGTCTGGCGGTAGGGTGCGTCCGGCTCGAGGCCCCAGGCCCACACCTGGGTGAGCAGCGTGACCGCGCGCAGATCACCCGAGAGCAGGATCACCGCGTCAGCCAGCTCGAGCACCCGCGCGATCGCCCCGAAGACCCCATCGGCGGCCTCGACGATCACGCCCGGCACGGCACCCCAGTTGTGGCCGATGTCGACGCCACCCCGCGTCGAGCGCGTCTCGACCGCAACCACCTGCGCCTCGACCTGACGCGCCGCGCGCGCAACCGCCAGGGCGGCCAGCCCATGGCCTTCGACCACGACCGCGAAGCCCGCGCGTCCGAGATGGTGTCCGAGCGCGCCCGCCAGATCGGCCGCCCGTCCGGACTTCGGAGCGTCCGCCCGCGCCGGTCCCATCACTGCAATCGCCGCTCGGTCACCGTACACAGGGCCTCGTCTTGCACACGCTCCGCCCAACGATTTCGGGCGTGAGCGGCGCCCACGTTGCGTCGTTGCGACCTTGCTTGTCAAGGTTCACAAGGCGTTCGCCCACGCTGCCGACCGCACTGCAGCGCCGCATCGCCGTTGTCAATGCGCGGGGCCGCGTGGTAACCCACGGTCCGGCTTGGAGGGCAACCACCCATTGGCAGGCGCAGCATCGTGCCGCGCACGACCGCTGCGCGCGTTGCTGTTGCTCGCGACGGTAACGGCTTCTGGCTGCGGCGACCCGAGCCGCATGTTCGGAGGCATGTGGGAGTCCGAGACCACGCTCGACGCGAGCTGGCTTTCCGGCCGTCCACAGCTCGCCATCGGCCACTTCGGCCCGGAGCTGACGGGCATCGTGCGCTTCCGCGACGAGGACCTCATCCCGCGCCCGGTCTGTGGTTGCGCCTACCTCGACCAGGTCGACGTCGACCTCACAAACCAGCGCTTCATCGCGACGAACGAGCTCTGCGATACGCCACCGACCGTGCTCATCTGGGACCTGACCCTCGAAGACCAGGGCGCCGATCCTCGCCTCGTCGGTGAGGTCCGCCGCGCCAACGACGATACCAGCCCCGCCGTCATGGTGAGCTTCCGCCTCGATGACCGCTTCGTGCCCGACGACCGTCGTGAGCTGTGCGACCGTTGATGAGCGCTGACCCCGTCCAAGACGACGCTCGCACCCAGGCCCACGCCCGCACCCAGGCCCTCGCCCGCACCCACGCCCACGCCCACGCCCGTGCCCTCGCCCACGCCCTCACCCTCGCCCTCGTCCTCGTCCTCGTCCTCCCCGCTATGGCCGCCCCGCCTCCCCCTCCCTCCGGCCCCTGGAAGACCGTGACCGTCGCGGTGCTCCCGGTCGTCTACCTCGGGGGTCTCGGCGACCCGTTCGCCGATGGCCCTGAGAACCCCGTTCTACGCAGCGCCGCCGCCCGTTGGCAGCGCGGCATCGAGGTCGCGTTCCAGGGTCGCGATCAGATCGTGCTCTTCGGCAGCGCCGAGATCCGCGAGCGGCTCGGGCGCCACAACGAGATCCGGCGCACCCTCGAGCTCGCGCAGGAACGCTACGCGCTGGGTCTCGAGCACTGGCGAGCGTTGCGCGCGAAGGAAGCGCTGGGCCAGCTCGACCGCGCCAAGGAGCTCCACCTCGAGGCCTTCTCCGACCTGGCCGATCCTCGAGCACTGGCCGACGTCGAGCTGCATCGCGGCCTCGCCCTCACCGACCTCGGGCAGATAGGCCCAGCCCACAACGCGTTCACGCAGATGTTCGCGCTCGACCCGGCGCGCCGCTTCGAACGTGGCTACTACGGCACCCCGATCGAACAGGAACTCGCCGGCGCCGCCAGGGACATCGCGACGATGCCCACCCCGAGCGCCGTCCTGTGGCCGGCCGAGCGCCTCTCGGCCCTGGCGCGCCGCCTCGGTGTCGATGTGTGGGCCTTCGGACTCATCGACACCGCCGATATCGCGCTCGTGCCGCGCGTCGCGCCGCAGATCGAGCTGGCGCTCTTCGACGCGCGCAGCAACAGCCTCACCCTGCGCGAGATGTTCGACCTCGGCGCAGCGGATCTCATGGCCGACGACCTCGATCGCGCCATCTCCGCCTGGCATAGCTGCGCACTCGAAGCGCCCCGCACCTTCGTGCGTCCGCCCGCGCGCCGCCGTTGGTACGTCGACTTCGGCTACGCCCACGCGGTCTGGCTGAACCACCGCCGGACCCGCGACTATCTCCAGGGACCCGGCGCGCACATCGGCATCACCTTCATCCCGACCCCGGGCCTCGAACTGTGGGCCAAGACCTCCCAGCGCGCGACGCTCTCGGACGCGAACAACGATCTCCTCGACGTCTTCACGACGACCCACATCGCGCTTGGCGCGGGCCTCGGGATCGGCGGCGATCGCGTCACCTTCTCGCTGCGCGCGGGCGTCGAGGTCGCCTTTTCGTTGGCCGACATCGCGATGACCACCGACGTCGACTGCAAGTTCTTCGGCGCCGCGAGCAGCCGCTGTGGCGGAATCTTCCGCGCCGATTCGCCGGCACTGTGGCTCGGGCTCGACTTCTCTCTGTCGCTTCGCTATGCGCCGAGGCGCTCTTGGTATCTCGGCTTCAGTGCTGGGACCACGATCTACGCCGTGTCAGGTGATCTCGTCGGGGAGCTCAACTTTCCCCTCTACGGAACATTCGGCTTCGGGCTCCCGTTCTGACCTCTTCGGCGCACTCTGCCCCATCAGGAGTTTCTCTATGAGACGCTATCTCTCTACGACTGCAGCGCTTTCAGTGTTGCTCTTCGCCTGCGGCAAGGATGAGCCGGCAGCACCCCCGCAGCCCGCGGTCACGACCGTCCAGGCCGAAAAGCCGATTGAGCCAAAGGGTGCCGAAGACAAGGCACAGCTCGGTGGTGACAGCGCGAACCCGATCGGTGCCGCCCCGACCACCCCGCCGACCTCGGCGCAGCCAATGCCCGGCGCGATGCCCGCGCTGGTCGCGGGCCCGCCGCCAGGTGCGCGCGTGGCGCTCAGCCCGAGCAGCATCGCGAACTTCCCGGTCGACATCGTCGCGGTTGGTGGCACCCCGAGCCTGAGCGCGCTTATCAGCGCCTTCGCCGTCCAGGCGACCAAGGCCGGTCAGCCGGTCCCGCCGGATCCGCTCGCGAGCACGCTGGCCGCCATCCAGGCCGAGGCCGGCATCGATCTGTCATGGTTCGACAGCGACAAGCCGCTGCGCTTCGCGGTGCCCGATCCGAAGAAGTTCCAGAACGGGTTCGTGGTGCTCCTGCCCGAGAAGGCCAGTGTTGCGCTCGACCCCGCCAAAATGGCGGGCGCTACGCCCGGCAATGGTCACTTCCTGACCCTCAAGGTCGGTGACCGCGAGGTGTTCCTGGACCGCGTGGTCGACGGGCATGTGCTCGCGACCTCGCACGGGGACCTCGCCAAGTCGTTGGATACGTTCGTGAAAGACCTCAGCGCCTGGACGCCGAAGGACCCGCTCGTCATCGACACCAGCGCCGAGAACCTCGTGCGCATCTTCGCGGACGAGCTGAAGAGCGCCAAGGACATGGTCGGGATGCTCGGCAGCGCCGCGGGTGAAGACCAGGGTGGCCAGATGGCGCAGATGCTGAAGATGGCGTCGGGCGGCTTCGCTCTGGTCGAGGGTGCCTCGCGCCTGAGTGTCTCGGTCGATCCGACGGGCGACTTCCCGCGCCTCGGCTTCGCGTTCAAGGGCCTGCCGGGGAGCCCCCTCGACAAGGCAGCCAAGGACCTCGCGGGCCGCAAGATCGCGTTCGCCAGCGCGGTGCCGGCCGACGCGTGGCTCGCGTTCGGCTTCGACATCCAAGGTGTCAGCTACCTGTCGGACGCGCAGGCGATCATCGACGCGGTGACCAAGGGCGGGCTCGGCCCGATGCCGATCAGTTGGAGCGACGACGAGAAGAAGACGATGCACGACATCATCGTCAAGGCGCAGGAGCTGTCGGGCAGCCAGAACATGGCCTGGGTCCGCCAGGAGGGATCGCGCCCGTTCATCTTCGAGAGCATCGCCGACGCCAAGGACGGCAAGGCCCTCCAGGCCACCCTCGTCGAGCTCGGCGAGATCTTCTACAAGAAGGTGTGGAGCGAAGGTCGCAAGGCGATGCTCGCGCAGGGCGGCGCCGCGGCGGACATGCCCGAGCAGATCGCGTTCAAGGACTTCGTGAGCCTCGCGTCGAAGAACCTCGGCGCGATGGGCTTCGGCCTGGCCGTCAACGAAGCGATGACGAAGGCCGGCAATCCGGTCGGCGCGCTCGAGTTCAAGATCGACTGGTCGCGCCTGCCGATGCGTGGTCCGATGAAGGCCATGGGCGACGCGATCGGCGACAACATCGGCATCGCCCTCGCCGGCGAGTCACAGCGCTTCGCGACCGTCATCGGCCCCGACGCCGCGGCCCGCGCCACGCGTGTTCTCGACGAGGCGGCCACGCCGGGCGAACAGCTCGACCCGTGGCTCGCGATGGCGAAGGACCACGTCCTGTTCGCGCTCCTGCGCCCGGCCCCCCTGATGCGCGCACTGGTCGATCTGGTGCCCGACCTCGCCAGCAAGCGCGAGGCGATCGGACAGATGACCGACGACCCGTTCGTCGTACGCGGCGTGAGCGATGGCAGCCAGCTCTACATCGAGGCGACGTTCCCGGTGAAGGTCATCGTGTCGCTGGCAAACATCCGCTGACGGTTCAAGTGTGAAGCGCGGATAAAAAGGGCAGCCTCGAGGGGCTGCCTTTTTTCGTGGGCGTGGGCGTGGGCGTGGGCGAGCGCGAAGGCGAGGGCGCGGGCGAGCGCGAGCGCGAAGGCGAGGGCGCGGGCGAGCGCGAGGGCGAGCGCGCGGGCGAGGGCGTGGGCGAGGGTGTGGGCGAGCGCTACCCGACTCAGACCGCGACGGGCTTGTCTGCCTTCGGGTCCTTCTTCTTCGTCGCGAGCAGACTGTTCTTGTTGAAGAACAAGTCGAGCAAGAGCGCGATGACACCGACCGCGATCGCGATGTCGGCCACGTTGTAGGTCGGCCAGTGCATGAAGCCGAGATCCATGTCGATGAAGTCGATGACGTAGCCAAAGCGGATGCGGTCGATGAAGTTGCCCGTGGCACCCGCAAGGATGGCGCCGAATGCGCTCGCCACGAGCCAGCCCCGGGCCGGCAGGCGCGTCACGATCGAACCGATCACGAGGAACGCGACGAGCGTCAGCAACAGGAACAGGGTCTGGCGCAGGCCGGGCGCGACCCCCTTCAAAAAGCCAAACGCCGCCCCCGGGTTCTCGGCGTAGACGAACTTCCACCAGTCGCCCATGACGTCGATCTCATGGTCGAGGACGAGCCACGTCTCGCCCGCCGCGACCTTCGTATCCGCCCCAAAGCGCGCTTCGGCGAAGGGGATCGCGTGCACGCGGCCCTCCATCAGGAGGTCGCTCACCTCGTCGCTGTCGATCTTGCGGAACATCTGCGGCAGCCATGACTCGTACGTCTTGGTACCCGCGCCATCCTGCGCGACCGCTTTAATCGCCTCGGGGGTTGCGTCGGGCACTGCCAGCGCGAGCCACTTGGCGAGCTCACGTCGATCGGTCAGGCCGATGCGCCGGGGCGCCATCTCGCGGTTGTTCCGCCAGAAGACCCAGAGTCCCTTCGCACCGTCCGCCACCCCACCGACCGCGAACGGCGCATCCGCCGGCTTCGCCGTCAGCGCCGGTGCGAGCTTCTGCATCAGCGCGAGCTGCGCCGTCAGCTCGGCCGGGGCCCAGTCGAACCGCTCCGCCAGCACCTCGCTAAGCGTCTTGCCGGCCGTCGCCGCGTCGATCAGCACCGGCAACGGGTGCGACGGCGTCGCGAGTGAGGTGTCGGCCCAGTGCTTGGACCACAGGTCCGCAGTCAGCCACACGGCGAACACCAGCCAGAACTTCGTCCACTTCTTCATGTGCGTGGCCATCAAACCCACCTCCGGGGGCCGCGGACCATACCCGGTCGCCCCTGGCCGGTCCACGACATCCTCCGCGCCCACGCCCACGCCC
>Ga0105049_10000215_pt1 | contig 59622 bp, 43 predicted proteins | sample MAT06_FD_78087 | JGI IMG/M metagenome (GOLD analysis project Ga0105049, IMG submission 78087) | Freshwater microbial communities from Lake Fryxell liftoff mats and glacier meltwater in Antarctica - MAT-06 | ecosystem: Environmental > Aquatic > Freshwater > Ice > Liftoff microbial mat | place...
ATTTAGAGGATCGTGTCTTCTTTCTTTCCATTGCCTCACGAGGTAAGTATTCTTATGTAAATGAAGAGATATATCACATTCGCCGAAGACCAGATTCTCTCATGGCAGACCACGAGAATATGGAAAAGTCGTTTGTACAATTTCTTGAATTAGTTCAAGCACGCCATTTGCTCAGCCCAAAGGAATGGGCGAAGGAGTTGTGCTATTTTCATCGGATGTTTGCCAAAATATACGCCCGACAAATGAAATGGAGACTGGCCGGCCAGCATTTTATTCGTTCGTTTTACGTAAGAATGTGAAATCAACAGAACCCCATATTCTGGTTTTAACTTCATGGAGTTCGGACGAACCTCTTATTCAGAGTTATGTGCTTCCGTACCTTAAATTGATATCCGACATTCATCACGGAAATGTGCGCTTCAGTCTGCAAACCTGGGAGAAGTTATCTGCGCAATCCATTCGATCGAAAGCGGACCTTGAAAGCAAACTGCGCACACTCAACGGAGCGCTGCTATCCATGCATCAGCACAATTTCGGATGGAGGGCAATGGCTTCGCAACTACTGAATTTTGTACGCTTACTCTGGAAAATCTGGGCTAAAAGAGTGACTGTAATTCATTGCTTTGCGCCACCCGCTGCAGTAATGGGCTTGCTTCTGAAGTATTTGACCCGAACGAAATTGGTTGTGGATAGCTGGGAGCCTCATGCAGAGGCAATGGTAGAAACGGGATCTTGGAGGCGTTCCTCTTTGGCTTTTCGAATTTTGTATTCCGTTGAACGACGATTGGTGAAGCGCGCTGACGTTTTGATTGCCACCTCACACAAAATGATCGACTATGCCCGTGCGCGATGGGGCGAGCCTATTGGATTAGTCCTGTTCAGACCAGCCTGTGTGGATATGAATTTGTTTGACCCCCGAAGATTCAATCGAGTTGAAGTTCGCAATTCAATGGGAATTGACGAAGAAGCTGTGGTAGGAATCTGTGTAAGCAAATTCGGGGGGCTTTACCTTGAGGAAGAATCCTTTCAGTTTTTTGCGGCTGCCGAACGAACGTTCGGATCGAAATTTAAGATGCTCATTCTTTCTGCAAACAAGAGGGATGATGTGTCAAACTGGGCACGTCGGGCAGGTCTCTCTGAGCGCGCATTTGTACATGCTAAAGTGCCCTTTCAAGATGTACCCAAATGGCTTGCTGGGGCCGACTTTGCATTCAATCCGCAGAAACCGGTGCCTTCAAAGAAATATGGAACTCCTGTGAAGGATGGCGAGTACTGGGCCATGGGATTGCCTCTCGTGATCTTACCTGACATCAGCGATGATTCGGAAATCGTAGAAAAGGAACTCGCTGGGATCGTCATGAATTCCTTTGCCCCAGGTGATATGGCTGAGGCACTGCGTCGTCTGTATGACCTGTTAGAATCTGATCCAGCTCCATCGCGGCATATTCGATCGCTGGCTGCGAAATATCGTTCGTTCGATATCGCCACTGAAGCATACCGAAAGGCATATCCAATCTAAAACCCCAAATCCTCGCGGGTTACCTTATGGGTGAATGTCACTGGGACTTTGCGGGCCACAAAGAATACCCGACCCTTGACAAAACCAGTTCCGGTGACCTCAAATTCCTGCTTAAAGAGCAGAGTGAAAATATCACCAAGAAGCATTTCCAAATCACCAAGAGAGGTATGAATCGACATAGCCTGAACGGATCGCGAATTTTTCGGGACGGTCATTTTTTCCAAAAGACTGACCTGCCCCGTGCTCTTTCCGTCCAGAAAGACCTGAATGTCGGATTCGGTCATGTGAATTTTGTACCAGTTCGGATTCTCTATATCGAGCATCACGTTCAGGTCAATACCGTCTGCGCCAATTTCAATTATCTGCAAATCAACTACACCATGAACTTCGACCTCTTTGTAGGGCTTGCACGACGATATGCCGAGGGTCAAAATCGCAAGGATTGGGAGCGCCCAATTCATGCGCCAGCGAAGTATTTGTAGAAAAGGGGTATCGTCCGAATTCCCTGATAGTAATTGACTATGCCGTAATGCTCGTTTGGCGAGTGCAGTGCGTCGCTATCTAGACCAAAGCCCATCAAAACGGTTTTTGCCGCCAGTTCTTTTTCGAATAGAGCCACAATAGGAATGCTTCCCCCACCGCGTGTTGGAATGGGCTTTTTGCCAAAAATTTCTTCCATCGCCTTCTCAGCAGCAAGGTATGCGGGCGAATCCGTTGGCGTTACTACTGGCTCGCCACCGTGGTGTGGACGCACCTCTACCTTCACACTCGAAGGCGCAATTTTTTTGAAGTGCGACGCAAACAATTCGGTGATTTTTTCTGACGATTGGTTCGGGACCAGTCTCATGGAAATCTTCGCAAATGCTTTTGAAGGAAGAACTGTTTTTGATCCTTCTCCCGTGTAACCACCCCAAATACCATTGCAGTCGAGCGTCGGACGAATGCCTGTGCGTTCGATAGTGGAGAAGCCCGCCTCACCTCGCACATCGTCGATGGCTAGATCTTTTTTGTATTCTTCGAGGTCAAAAGGAGCCTTGTTGAGAGCTGCGCGCTCCGCTGTGTTGAGCTCTAGCACAGCATCATAGAACCCCGGAATAGTTATGTGCCCGTTGTCGTCGTGCATGCTTGCGATCATTCGTGCAAGTACATTGATCGGGTTTGCAACTGCCCCGCCATATACGCCGGAGTGAAGGTCGCGATTTGGACCAGTTACTTCTACTTCAACATAGCTTAGTCCGCGAAGACCGCAGTCGATACTGGGCTGGTCATGACCAATCATCGATGTATCGGAGATGAGAATAACGTCGCACTTTAATCGCTCTTTATTGGCGCGAACGAAGTCGGATAGATTATTACTTCCGACTTCTTCTTCGCCTTCGATCATGAACTTCACGTTGCAGGGAACTCCGCCTGTTTGCATCATCGCCTCGAAGGCTTTTATATGCATATAGAATTGACCTTTGTCATCGCACGATCCTCGGGCGAAAATGGCTCCCTCAGGATGCACCGGTGTTTTTTTAATAACCGGTTCGAAAGGAGGTGAATCCCAGAGATTCAATGGATCGGGCGGCTGCACGTCATAATGACCATACACCAACACTGTGGGTTTGGAAGGATCCGTCATTTTATCGCCATAAACAATGGGATATCCGGGAGTTGGACAAATCTCTACGTGATCTGCACCAGCAGCCCTTAATTTTTCCGCTGTGGCCTCGGCCATTTTCTGCATATCGCCGGCATGCGCAGGATTGGCGCTAACACTTGGAATGCGCAGAAGGGCAAGAAGTTCTTCTAAAAAGCGATCCTTATTGGACTCGATATATTCACGTGTGTTCATCATCACTTGATTTGGAGGTCCCGAAGATAGCGCTGGATAAGAGCACACAACATTTGGTTATCCTTACATTTAGCAGGGTGTAGAATGGGACTGCCATGGATTTGGGTTTGTCGCTGGAAGTCCCTCTGCTCGGGTGCGGATCTTCTCACTTGCGTATACATTTGCCCACCATGCAGGAAATTTCCTTCGACAATACTGAAATCGCATTCAGAGGCAAGTCGGACAAACAACTGAAACGAGCCTATCAACTTTTTCGTCTGATCGGCAGCCCTATTCTCGTAAAAGCAGGAAGTGTACTTACTCACTTGGCTTTGGGACTACGCATTCCAATTGGATGGGCAATTCGCAGGAATATTTTCGCCCAGTTTTGTGGGGGAGAAACCATTGCAGAATGCGCGGAAGCGACCCGCGTGCTGGATCAGTTTGGCATCGGCACCATCCTCGATTACTCGGTGGAAGGGAAGGATGCAGAGCACGATCTCGATGATACGTGTGAGGAAATTTGTCGGACAATCAGAACTGCAAAGGGGAATATTCACATTCCGTTTTGTGTGTTCAAAGTAACAGGAGTGGCCCGTTTCGGATTGCTTGAAAAGGTAAATGCGGACGAGGCATTATCTCCTTCGGAAAAAGAAGAGTGGGATCGGGCGCATGCACGGGTCTACACCATTTGCGCATTGGCTGCAGAGACAGGTACGCCGATCTTTATTGATGCGGAGGACTCGTGGATTCAGGAAGCTATTGACCGATTAGCGGAAGAAATGATGACCGCTTTCAATAAGGAAAGGGCGATGGTGTACACCACTCTTCAGATGTATCGCCATGATCGATTAGACTATTTGAACAAAATTCATTCAGCTGCACAAAATTCAGGAGCGAAGATTGGCATCAAGCTCGTGCGCGGAGCCTACATGGAAAAGGAGAGAAAGCGCGCATCGGAGATGGGATACAAAGATCCTATTCAACCTGATAAAGCGAGTAGCGACAGAGACTTTGATGCGGCCCTCCGGTATTGCGTCACACACCTGTCTGACATTGCCATTTGTTGTGGTTCGCACAACGAGCAAAGCAGCTATTTGCTGACCAAACTGATGATGGAGAATGGGATAGAGCCGGCCGACTCAAGGGTGTTTTTCGCTCAGCTCTTTGGCATGAGCGATCATATCAGCTTCAACCTTGCGCACGCGGGCTATCGTGTGGCGAAATATGTACCGTACGGGCCTATTCGCGAGGTAATTCCCTATTTGATTCGAAGGGCGCAAGAGAACACCTCAGTGAAGGGCCAAACCGGGCGTGAGTTGGGATTGATTCAGAAGGAACTTGCTCAACGCAGGTTGAGATAAGGCGCTATTGCGCACCTGAATCAAACCAACGAATACCCGAGCTGTAAAGCATGCGGATCGCTACGTAAAGCATAAATAGTCCGAAGATGAATTTCACTTTGTGTTCGGGAAGCTTGAGTGCGAATTTGCTTCCGAAGTAGCCACCAAGAACAAATGTAGCGGCGATCACAAGAGCGACAGATATATCGATGTTTCCCGATTTGTGGTAATTCCAGACAGCCAAAATGCCTACTGGCAGAAGCAACACGGCGAGGCTTGTGCCTTGCGCTTGTAACTGTGAAAATCCTAACATATAAACGAGCGCAGGTACGATAACCATTCCTCCGCCCACGCCGACAAATCCGCTGAGAAGTCCGGCAAGCAGTCCGACCAGAATGAGAAGAAGCACGGTCTGGGTGGTAAATTCCATTTTCATCGGGGCGTAAGTAAGTCACGAAAGTAAGGGATCGAAACCGGAACCTTACGTTCAATTCCTTTCCAAAGAGCGCATACAATGAGTCGGCAATCATCCTACATTTGGCCTCCATAATCAAGGAATTACAATGAATTTTCCAGCTGAACTAAAGTACACCAAGGATCATGAATGGGTACGTATCGAAGGCGATACTGCCGTGGTCGGAATCACCGATTTTGCTCAGGGCGAATTGGGAGATATTGTCTTTGTAGAAATTGAAAGCGAAGGGCAAACACTGGCGTTGCACGAAGTGTTTGGAACTGTTGAAGCGGTGAAAACCGTTTCTGATCTGTTCATGCCAGTTGCAGGTACCGTGCTTGAGATTAATCCAGGTCTTGAGTCAAATCCCGCGTCAGTCAATGAGGATCCCTATGGATCAGGCTGGATGATCAAGGTGAAACTGGCTGCTGATGCTGACCTTTCAGACTTGATGAGCGCCGAAGCTTATCAGGGTTTGGTGGGCTAATCTTCCAAAGTGAGGGTATTCCTCCGACATATTTCTATTCCACTTTGCTGGGGACTGTTCATTTTTTTCATGCATAGTATTCCAGGGTTTGACCTAGTATACAATGATCCATGGAGGCTGTTTGAGTTTGATAAATTGGCGCACATGGTTCTTTTCGCAGGCTTTGTGCTCACGCAGATTATAGCCTATCGCAAACAGATTGCCCTTCGCAAACTCCGAAACCATGCCAAGAAGTACGCAGTTGTTATAGCTCTCGTTTATGGCGCGCTGATCGAGTTTTTTCAGAGTCAGTTTTTTTTCTTGAGGACAAGTGACCCCGTGGATTTTTTAGCAAATGCCATCGGTGTTTTTCTGGGACTTGCATTGTTCCGGCTGATCTATGGCAGTGAGCTTTCACGCATTTGAAGAAAAAAGATAAGACAACGCCTGAACTGCGTTTTCCTCCCTTTCTTCCCCCAATCCCTCAATGATCTGATAGCTCAGTGATCGGGCTGCTATCTCTGCCTTGTAAAGGTCAAACAGCCGATCTCTGTCGTGGGGATTTTCGCGAAGCGGATCCGGCTCCCATGGAAGGTCTGGTCGACACAGAAGGATAGAATCGAAGCTGGCCTCAAGTATCCATGTTTCGAGCTCTGGAAATGAATATCCAAACACGTCTTTCAGCCAAATTAGAAGCACGAAATAGTCCGAGTCGCAGAAGATCACATGTGAACTTCCTGCCTTGGCTTCCGCAATTAGGCGATGCTGTTCATGGGCAATATGCACCACATCGCTCAATTGATAAGGATATTCCAAGGGCCTTGATTCCAGATAGGTTCGGGAGTACTCAGGCACTACCGCCGAGTGGGGGGTGATGCGATGCAAATACGCGCAGAGTTCCGTTTTTCCACTGCACTCTGGACCAGTGATCGCAATGATTTTTTTCATGGGTAAAACCAATGGAGTTGAAAATATCCGTCGATGGCCATCACCAAATACAGGGTAAACATCGCTGACCCGAGATACATTTTTCGCTTGCTGTAGAGTATGATCGAGAGCATGTTAATTGCGATAAAATAGAGCCAGTTTTCGTGCACATAATTCACCATTGCCCAAGCGGCAATGATCCCGAAGACGGTGGTTGTGCTATCCAAGAAGGGCAATTGGGCATTGGTATATTTCTTCAAGACATTTCCGGAAATGAATGTCGCAGCAACGCCTCCGCCAATAAAAAGCAGATGAGTGTTTGCATTCCAGGAATCGCTGGGCCACGATTGCCCAAGAGTTAGCCAACCGTACAATGCCAATCCGATATAGACTATTTGAAGAACAATCTCTGCGTAAAGTTTCTTGACAGCGCACAAGTATATGAATGCGATCGGTCCTGCGATGCCGAATAGATAGCACACCGGATTAAACCGCAGATAGAAAAAGGTAAATAGGAGATTCAGTACCACTGCGAGTACCTCGATCAATCGAGTGGATAAACGTGGAGAGGACAATTCGTCGGACAACTAGAATGGACTTAAATGATAATCGCGCTCAATGAATAGTGCACAGATGGTTTAACTGGCAGTGGCCTCGTTTAAATGCCTCCAAATGTAGCTATCCAGAAAAATACCGGTAGGGCATCAAGCTCCTCAATATCGGAAGAGGATATCGCCTAAAGTGAATCCAATGGGTGGCATAGAGCGAAATCAGCCATATTCAGGCCGAAAGAAAATATAGTTGGCATGGGCAGAGCCGATAAGCCGAATTTTGACTTAATTCGATCCTCCAAAACGTATAATTGAACTTAACCTCTTCAGAACATGAGAAAAATTTACCTGTCACTACTTTTTGCCTTCATGGGGTTGTGCGCTTTAGCGCAGCGCGAGTGCGCGACTATGGAAGTCTACGAATATCAGAAAGAGAACAACCCGTCGATTGAGCTACGCCAGCAAGAAATCGAGCAGTTCACGAATGATTTCGTAAACAATCAGAGCGGTGGAGATCGCGCCCTTGTGACTATCCCCGTCGTGGTGCACGTGATTTATAACACGACCACCGAAAACATCAGTGACGCTCAGATTCTTTCTCAGATCACTGTGCTCAACAATGACTTTCGAAAAATGAATGCCGACGTTTCAGGCACCCCATCGGTATTTCAACCGTTCGCGGCCGATGCCAATATTGAATTCTGCCTAGCCTCTGTAGACCCGAATGGCGCTGCCACTAACGGTATTACTAGAACGTCTAGTTCGGTGACGGCATTCTCTACTAACGACGCGATGAAGTTTACTTCATCCGGGGGTAAGGATGCCTGGAGTGCTAGCCAGTACTTGAATATCTGGGTGTGCGATATCAGCGGAGGAATTTTGGGCTATGCTCAGTTCCCAGGAGGATCTGCGAGCACTGATGGTGTGGTTAATGACTACCAGTATTTTGGCACAATCGGAACTGCCACCGCGCCATTTAACAAAGGCCGCACCGCGACACACGAGGTGGGTCACTGGTTGAATCTGCGTCACATTTGGGGTGATTCCAACTGCGGAAATGACCTCGTGAGCGATACTCCTACTCAGCAAACTTCTAACTACGGCTGTCCTGCATTCCCAAAGGTGACTTGCAGCAATGGTCCGAATGGTGATATGTTTATGAATTACATGGACTATACAGATGATGCCTGTATGTTTATGTTTTCCACCGGGCAAGCTTCACGCATGCAAGCGCTTTTCGCTTCAGGAGGAGCGCGTTTCGGACTCACCAGTTCAGTTGGCTGCGGTGCGCCGGGGACTTCTTGTGGCACACCTTCCGGACTGAGCACTACTTCAATTACTGCGGCAGGCGCTACTTTCTCATGGGCAACTGTGAGCGGTGCCTCAAGTTATAACGTGCGTTACAAACTGACCACATCAGCAACTTGGCTCACGGTGAATGGCATTGCTTCACCAACATTCGCTGCAACCGGCCTGTCCACTTGTTTGAACTATGAATGGCAGGTTCAGGCAAATTGCGGCGCCACTTCAGGTAGCTTCTCAGGATCAGCTTCGTTTAGCACAACCGGTTGCGTTGCGACCTATTGCGCATCAGCCGGACAAACGACAGTGGACGAATGGATCAACCGAGTTGTGCTCGGAACAATAAACAATACAAGCGGAAATAACAACGGATACGCCAACTATACTGCACTCAGTACTACGCTCAATGCAGGAACTGCCTACACCATTTCGTGCACGCCTGGTTATTCCGGAACCGCCTATGGCGAGTTCTGGAGGGTATGGATTGACCTCAACGGAGACCTCGATTTTGCAGATGCGGGTGAGCAGGTTTTTGCCCCAACCTCTTCAAGCACCACTACAGTGAGTGGTAGTTTTACTATTCCTACAAGCACAACTCCGCGCACTACTCGCATGCGCGTTAGCATGAGCTATGGCTCGGCAGCGTCGTTCTGCTCTTCTTTCCAATATGGAGAAGTGGAAGATTACACGGTAGTGATTGCGGCCAGCACGGGCGGTGGCGGTGCTTGCAATACCAATTATGAAGTCAACAACACGACTACGCAGGCTACCGCAATTAACCTAAACACGAATTATAGTTCATACATCTGTCCTGCGGGTGATGAAGACTGGTTCCGTTTCAGCAATTCAAATAGCCAGCGCAATATTCAGGTGACCCTTCAGAGCTTGCCTGTGGATTATGATATCTATCTGTACAATCCATCAGGCACATTGGTTGCCAGCTCCACAAATGGAGGCACTTCCAACGAAACTATTTCCTACAACAACGGCGCGGTGGGAACCTATCGTGTGCGTGTAGTTGGTTATAACAGTGCAACCAATGGCTCAGATTCCTACGTTCTTAAGGCTACCCGCCGTTCTACTGCGTATCGATTGGATGGAACAGATGAGGCGGAGGAGATTGTCTCCGGCATTACAAATGCCTATCCTAATCCAACTCAGGGTATGGTGGATGTTCGTTTCGTGATGGAAGCAGATGGTGAAGTGCAATTCCGTTTGTTTGATCTGACCGGAAGAGAAGTTTCATTGAATCGCTTTAGCGCACTTCAAGGCGAGAATCTATACTCTCAAAACTTGGCCGATGTGGCATCTGGCACTTATGTACTCGTGATGACGACTGGCGATGAGGTAAGCACAACTTATCTGGTGAAAGAATAGTAGTAAAGTGTGAAGCACAAAAAAAGGGCTCCAATCGGAGCCCTTTTTTTATGAGAGGAAATTCATATTAGTGTTGAACCATGTGCACGAATTCGTCGTACGGCAATAGCTTTATATTGAGTGTGCTGTTGGCTTTCACATGATTTATAATGCGAGATTCGACCAAATTGTCGTAGACATTGCGCATCTCATCTTTCTTGCCGAGTGTTTCTTTCGCCATTTCGTCCAAACGATCATCTTCCACGGGAACACCGTAAGAAGCGAATCGGGCGCGAAGAGTGTCTTTCACGTAAGCCATCGCATCTTCCATTCCCACTTTGATTTCATACTTGCGAATGATCTCGTTCTCGATCAACTGCCAGCGCATACTATCTGCATACATTGGATATTCGATGTCTACCTGAGCAGGCTCTAGAGGTTTTTCACTGCTCAGTACGATCCATTTTTTAAGAAATTCATCAGGAAGCTGAACAGCAGTGCGCTTCACGATTTCAACCGCAAACTGACGCTTGAATAACCAGTCGCTGTCGCGCTCAAACATTTGCACGAGATTGCTTTTGACCCTCTCGCGGAGGGCTTCCTCAGAGGCGATTTCGCCAGCAGGAAATAGTTTGTCAAACAATTCTTGGTTGAGCTCAGAAGGGGCAATACGATGCACATCTGTGACGGTCGCGCGGAATAATCCATCCAGAGAATGCACATCGTGGTGGGTAACGTTCAACATCTTCGCAAGCTCCTCATGGTTTTCCGTAATCGCATGCGGATCTACATCTACATGGTCGTTCACCTTCAATCCAATGAGTTTATTGCGCAGCGTTTCGTCCTTGATGTATTCAATCGTGATGGTAGTCTGACCGCTGATCCCGCCTTCAATCACTTCTCCCTCAGGGCTCAACTGCTTAAGGCTCACAATTAAAAGGTCTTCTATACCACTTTCTTCAGGTTGCGACATTTCGCCGTATCGACGGGTATAATCTTTCATTTGACGGTTTACGAGTTCCTCGTTCACATCAATTTTGAAATAATCGAATGATTGTGTTGCGTCCAGATTGACTTCAATCTGAGGGGCCAATCCGAGTTCATAGGTGAACCGGAAATCAGACGGCGTGTCCCAATTGCCTGTTTCTCCAGAGTCCTTGGGAAGTGGGCTGCCTAACACGTTCAGTTTGTTTTCTGAAATATGCGAGTTGATCGCATCCTGAAGAATCTGATTGATTTCATCTGCCAACAAAGACTTTCCGAAACGCTGTTTGATTAGACTTGCAGGCACATGACCCGGACGAAAACCCGGCATCTGTGCATTTTTCCGATAATTCTTGAGCGCTTTTTCAAAACGATCAGAATAATCTTCAGGCAAAAGGTGAATGGTGATTTCCGCATTTAGCGGATCAATGGTGTGTTGTTCGATGTTCATTCGATAATTCTCTTGAAGCCCTTTTCTGAGAAGCCGGGTAGAATGTTCAATGGAAATGGTGCGGATGGAGGGACTCGAACCCACACGCCTTGCGGCACCAGATCCTAAGTCTGGCGCGGCTACCAATTACGCCACATCCGCATATTCGCTACCCGGCTTCCCGGAAAAGGGGCGCAAATATACGACGAACCACTCCCCTCATACACTGATTATCATATCACTGAAAGAAGAAGTCGCCCACGGCTTAATACTGGAGCAATCTCTTTTATTTATCTTCACCCCCTGCCAAACCCTTATGCTCAACCGAAACTTACTTTCGACTCTTCTCATTTTCTGCTCTCTGGGTACAATTGCGCAGGGTTTTATGGGCGCGCGTTCAGCCGGTCTTGCCGGAAGTTCAGCAACGTTCGGCGACGAATGGAGCGTGCTCAATAACCAAGCGGGAATGGCTTTTGTGCCCTCAACCAATGCCGGGGTGTTCTACGAGTCCCGTTTTGTAATGAAAGAGTTGGGCGACAAAGGCTTTTCCCTCACCCAACCAATCGGAGCTGGGGCATTGGGTTTGTCCTATCGGTCTTTTGGCTACAGTCTTTTCAGCGATTCGCGTGCTGGATTGGCATATGCTATCCGCCTTGATGAACGCCTGGCGATTGGCGTGCAGGCCAATTACCATCGAGTCCGCATTGCAGAAGGATATGGCACAAGTCAGACAGTCACTGTTGAAGGTGGCTTGATCTACAAAATGACGAAGAATCTGACGTTAGCCACGCATCTTTTCAATCCTGCACGGGCCTCTCTCGCGGAGTACAATGATGAGCGAATTCCTTCCATACTCAAAGCTGGTGCCGCCTACCGATTCTCAGAAAAGGTTCAACTTATCGGCGAACTTCGCAAACCATCCGATCGGAAACCGTCCATTTCCGGAGGGTTAGAATATAATGTAGTCGAGGATTTCAGCCTGCGAATCGGAATGGGCTCCAACCCCGGGATATCTTCATTCGGATTTGGATGGCAAATAAAATCGCTGCGAATAGACGCAGCAACTTCGTATCACGCTATTCTCGGATTCACCCCTCAGGTATCTATCGCATTTGCTCCGCGAGGTGAGTCATCCGTAAAACCATGAAACTTGGCGCGCTCATAGTGTTGCTCGTTTTGAGCATGGGCAGCGGAAAATTGCTTTCTCAGGTAAATGAGCTTGAGAAGCAAAACATTATTGAACAACGCCTGGAGATTATTGCAGGTGCATTAGAAGAGGGTGAAGATGATTTTGATTACACCGATTTGCTTGATGATCTTACCTACTTCTTTGAGCACCCGCTCAATCTGAATGATGCAAGTGTCCGTGAATTGCAAAGCCTTTATCTACTCACCGATATACAGATTCTCAATTTGAAGGATCACCTTATTCGCTATGGTGATCTGAAAAGTACATTCGAGCTTCAGGCCGTCCGCGGATTTGATCTGCAAACCATCCGATTGATTGCCCCTTTCGTAGTGGTGCGCGAACCTGGGGCTTTAAAGGGCGTTAGTGTCAAACAAATTATCAAAGAAGGAAGCAATGATTTATTTCTTCGATACAGAAGAACACTCGAAAGTCAGGCTGGATTTATTGCTGACCCTTTAGAAGGAGATCCACCGGCGTTTGCAGGAAGTCCGGATTATCTCTATGCCCGCTATCGATTTATGTTTCGGAGAAATCTAATCGCAGGTTTTACTTTGGAAAAGGACGCTGGTGAACAGCTAAAAGGTGGTCCTGATTTTTACAGCGGACATCTTTTTTACCGCGATAAAGGCTTTGTGCGGGCAATCGCAGTGGGGGACTATCAGGCTCAGTTTGGGCAAGGACTTACCCTGTGGAACGGGTTGGGTTTTGGCAAATCTCCTTTCGTTCTTAACGTTAAAAAAAATGCTGTTGGTCTAAGACCTTACACCTCTGCGAATGAAAGTTTGTTCATGCGCGGAGCGGCAACAACCTTGGGCTGGAAGAATGTGGAATTCACAGCAATGTATTCCAGAAAGAATCTTACGGGAAATGAAGTTGCTGTGGACGATTCGCTTCTTTCTGATGACGGAATTGTTATTTCGAGTATCAACATTTCGGGCTTACATCGCACGTCCTCAGAACTTGAAAACCGAAGCACTTTGGGCGAGGAAATCTTTGCAGGCAATCTTAGGTATTCCAAAAGTCGGTTTTCAATTGGAGCTACGGCTTCGCGCCTTTCCTATTCGCGACCGATTGGAATGAGAGATGATTTTTACAGTCAGTTTCGCTTTAGTGGGTCAGAGCTTATCAACTTCGGAGTCGACTATCAGGCGATTTGGAAAAACGCGAATTTCTTCGGAGAAATTGCCCGCAGTGACAATGGTGGATTGGCCGCAGTGAACGGTGTGGTAGCTGCGCTGCATCCCCGTATTTCGGTTTCTGTATTACATCGCTACATCAGCTATAATTATCAGGTGGTTTATGCAAATGCATTCGTAGAGGGAAATGTGCTGAGCCCATCAAATGAGCAAGGGTTATTCATCGGCGCTCAAGCCAATCTCGGAAAGGGCTGGACCCTTTCACTCTATTCTGATCAAGTCAGATTTCCTTGGCTGCGTTTCCGTGTGGACGCGCCGGGCTCGTTTACCGACTATTTCACTCAGTTGAACTATCGCCCTGACAAAAAGCACGAATTCATTTTGCGCTATCGGATCAGGAATACTCAGGAAAATGGATCACCACCGGACGCTCGCATTTCATACCCTGTCGATCGTCGCACCGAAAATATTCGTCTGCACGCAGCCTATAGGGTGCACGAGAATGTTCAGCTAAGGACACGCGCGGAATGGAATTTTTTCACCAAGGAAGGTCTGCCAAGAGAAAATGGCGTATTGATTTATCAGGACATTATATGGAAGAAAATGGGGAGTCCAATTTCATTTAACTTTCGCTACGCCTTGTTTACGACGGATAGCTGGAATACGCGGATCTATGCCTTTGAGTCGGACGTGCTTTATGCGTTCAGCATTCCTGCGTATGCTGGAAAAGGGTCACGCGTTTATCTCATGACCAAGTGGGATATTACCCGAAAGGCAGATCTCTGGTTGCGTTGGGGTCAATGGTTCTACACCGATCGAAATGTGATCTCGAGTGGCAATGCTGCTATAGACGGGAATCGGCGGAATGATTTTACCGCGCAATTGCGTTGGCAATTTTGATCAGGTCTTTTGAAACTTCAACGTTTTGACCTTTCCAGAAATGCCGGTAATCTGGCAGATATAGATGCCTTTGCGGAAAGCATCTAATTCAAGAGGAATAGAGGTGCAATCTTGGCTATTCATTTCTGGGGCAATCGAGAGTACTGTTTTGCCAGTTAAGTCTTTGATGACGATGGTTACGCGCTCGCCCAATGGCTCGTCAAAAGTGAGTTCCGCACGGTCTTCGACCGGATTAGGTGAAATGGAGGCAGAAGCAATGGGGTTTCCTGCAGTACTCTGTGCAAATGCACTTCCCAGGAGCAGTAAGGCCATAAATGAGAGTAACAAATGCTTCATAATCTCAGATTTTACAGGCTCAAGTCAAAGACCTTGCCCTTTCGTTTAAACCCGATTATATCGAAATGGTTGCGTTTTTCCGCGGTATTTCCTGTATTTACTTGTTGAGGAATTAGTTCAACACTTTAATTTTTGCAATCGGGCTGAAGAGGTAGACCGCTTTCGTGCGCTCACAACTGCATTGATAGCGCGTACGAACCCTTGGTCCCTTAATAAAGATACGGTGATCGCGACCATAGGCGAAGCGACTGTGCATCGGTACTTCTTCCAATACCTTGATATCCGGATGGGAGTGCTTGTCGTACCGAGTGAGAACCAGTGCGAGGTTCATGTCTGAACACGTGCTGGCTGCGGGATTACTCAGGTAGCTCATCAACGCTTTTTCCACATCTTCCGGAAAAATCTTCTTATTGAGATAGGGTCCAAGCGTAAGCCGGAAATGTTGCTTCCATTCTTTCCCATGTGGTTTGACGTTGTCGCGATGCGCCAACCATGTAAGTAAATGCGCTAACTCGTGTGTCAACGTGATCAGAAATGCATAAGAGTTCAGGTTGCCATTGACAGAAATGCGCGGCTGACCAGAGGGGCAGTCGATGCTGAAATCCCCATACTTCGATACGCGGGCGGGTGTAATCTCCAAATGATGAGGGTGTTGGCGGAGTTGATCGCACAACATAGGCAGCGCTCCCTCAGGCACAAAACGCGCAAGGACACCTTCCAGATCTGTGGACCGACTCGTTTTTTTCACTAGGGAATTACCACGGAATCTTTCCATACTGGACACGTATTGCACCTATTCTTTCTGCGCGTGGCAGCGCATGACGTCGCAATAGCTGAGATGATCAGGCAGGTCAATGCGAGGGTGAACAATCGTTTCATAAGGGGAACATCCGTTGTACTCACAAATTTAAGCGAACTTCGAGATAACAAAGGATCACTGACGCGGCCATTTTATTTTGCCCCGCTCTGATGGCAGATATCATCAGTGATTGCTTTATAACTACCTTGTTTCCGCACGGGTTAAAGCGTAGCTGATTTTAGAAGTTATCTTAGCTTTGTGACCGTTGAGCAAGCTCTACCGACATATTGGGAAATATGCCATGTTGATGGCTCAAGTGTTCTCACGCCCGGAGAAAGGTAAAGTCTACCGCCGCTTGATCGTGGACGAGATGTACAAGCTGGGTGTGCAGTCGCTAGGTATTGTGGCGCTTTTGTCGCTTTTCATGGGTGCTGTAGTCACGCTGCAAACAGCAGCGAATATTGACAGCGGGTGGATCCCGAAATGGACCATTGGATTCACTGCCCGTCAAACCATGATCCTTGAATTCTCTTCTACTATTGTGTGTCTCATTCTTTCGGGTAAAGTGGGTAGTAACGTCGCTTCTGAAATTGGCACCATGCGTATCTCAGAGCAGATAGATGCATTGGATATCATGGGAGTTAATTCTGCGGGTTTCCTTATCTTCCCGAAGATTGTGGCGGCAGTGTTTATGTTCCCTTTTCTCGTTATGATCTCCATGACACTTGGCATTTTCGCAGGGGCACTAGTCGGCACAGCCACCGGTGCTATTTCACTTACCGACTTTGAATACGGCGTGCAGTATTCCTTTGATGTATTTGACGTTACATACACACTCATCAAGACGCTTGTCTTTGCATTTATTATCACCAGCGTTTCATCTTACCACGGATATTACACACGTGGTGGCGCACTGGAAGTTGGACAGAGCAGCACCAAGGCTGTGGTGTACAGTATCATTCTGATCATGGTGTTCAACTATATGCTCACTCAGATTCTTCTCCTTTGATTGAGGTACGCGGCATATCCAAATCGTTTAACGGTGCTCCGGTGCTGAAAGACATTAGCTTGACCTTTGAAGCGGGCAAGGTGAATTTTATTATTGGACGAAGTGGTTCGGGAAAAAGTGTATTGACCAAGTGCATCGTAGGCTTAATAGCCGCCGACAAGGGAGAGGCTTTTTTTGATGGAAGAAACTTCACTGCCATGGGTCGGTGGGATCGGAATGAAATTCTTCAGGAATTGGGAATGCTCTTTCAAGGATCTGCCTTGTTCGATTCCATGACGGTGGAGGAGAATGTTCGTTTTCCGCTTGATATGTTTGGCGTAATGAGCAAAGAGGATGCGACCAAGCGAGTCGAATTTTGTCTTGAGCGCGTGAATCTTGCAGGTAAAAACCGCCTTTATCCAAGCGAACTTTCCGGGGGTATGAAAAAGCGGACCGGCATCGCCCGAGCGATTGCGATGAACCCCAGATACCTGTTTGTGGACGAGCCTAACTCAGGGCTTGATCCCGCCACGTCGATTGTAATCGACACACTCATTCGGGAAATTACACTTGAGAATAATATGACTACTGTAGTGGTCAGCCACGACATGAATTCAGTAATCGAAATTGGAGATAACATCAATTTCATCCACAAAGGAGAATTGTGGTGGTCCGGCAATAAGGCGGGAGTGCTGAATTCAGATAGCCAAGAGCTCAACGATTTTGTATTTCCTTCTGAGTTCATGAAGGAAATCCGCGACAGTCTTCGCCACTCACGCTGAGAATTTTTCTTTTTAACGTAGAATGTTCAGACGCTCCGCGTCCAACCGGAGCAGAATAAACAAGAGCATTGAAAATCCCATCAATGCCGATCCGCCATAGCTGAAGAAGGGTAGCGGAATACCGATGATCGGGGCCAGTCCAATCACCATACCCACGTTGATCAGCAGGTGCATGAAGAACACCATGGCCACGCAATAACCAAAAACGCGGGAAAATTTGGAACGCTGTCGCTCCGCAATTGTGATAATGCGAATGATGAGGTAGCAGAACAAAGCGATAATTAGCGCACTTCCAACGAATCCCCATTCTTCTGCCACTGCGCTGAAAATGAAGTCAGTCCATTGCTCGGGCACGAAGTTGTTTTGTGTCATTGGCCCATCCATATACCCCCTACCGATAAATCCACCGGAGCCCACAGTGATCTTAGCCATCTCGGAATTGTATGCTGCGTCTTCACGTTCTACTGGCAGCGAAAGCATCACGTAGATTCGCTCTTTGTGGTGTTTTTCCAAGACACTGTCCACCATATAGCTCACCGAGTAGCTAAAGAGTGAACTCGCGACTACGGAGATGCTCAAAATCCAATAGAGCGGTCTGCGGTTGCGGGGCACCACAAAGTTGCGAACCAGAATCCACGAGAGAATGCCAAGAACCGAAACAACAATGATGAGGAGCCACACTCCGCTTTGAACACCGACAAAAGGTAGGGTGATGTCTCCCGCACCGCTCACCACACTAAGCACCCCGAAAACAATTGCGCCCAATCCAATAATGAGTACGTTGCCCGAAAGGCCTTCGCGATACATCACAAGAATGAACGCCACGAAAGTGAGCACCGAGCCAACGTCGGGCTGACGAAGAATGAGCAAAGCCGGCACTCCGATGATCATCGCTGCGATGATCCTCGTCTTCCATTTCTTGAATTGCTCTCCGCTATCAGTGATGTATTTCGCCAAAAAAAGAGCTACACCTACTTTCGAAAACTCGGAGGGCTGAATACCAAAGCTCCCTACCCCAAACCAGGCCTTGGCTCCATTTACTTCTTTACCAATCAGTAGCACGAGAATTAGTAGCATTGTAAAGAAGGCGTATATCGGACCTGCGAACTTGATGAAGAATGTCCCTTCGATGTATAGGATAAATGCGGACAGGGCAAAGGATACCAGAATCCACATAAACTGCTTGCCGTATTCTGCATCAAAATCAAAAATGCTTGGATGGCCAGGATTGAACGCAGCGCTGTAAATGTTCAGCCAGCCGAAAAAAACAAGGAAGAGATATATCAGCACGGTAACCCGGTCTACATTCCCAATTCCGCTATGTGGATTCAGATTGCTCATTGCATCAGAAAACTTGCTTCAACGATCCTCTTTTCCTTGGCAGGATCTGCGATTTTTCCATTGATGTATAGTTCAATCATCAAACTGGCAATTGGAGCGGCCCAAGTACCTCCGAATCCAGCGTTTTCGATATAAACAGCTAAAGCGATTTTCGGATTTTCTTTGGGTGCAAAACACACAAATACGCTGTGGTCTTCTTTGGGTTCGTTTTGCACGGTGCCTGTTTTTCCGCAGATCACAATGTCCTTCAGTTTGGCCCGGTTGGCCGTTCCTCCCGGCCCAACCACTTTCTCCATGGCATTCACTACTACGTCAAAATAATCGCGGTTGATGCCAGTATCAGTGCGTCTTAGATATTCTGGCCGTGGAGAGCCATCAACCCCGATGCGCTTCACGGTGTGCGGGGAAACATAGAATCCGCGGTTGGCGATGATGCACACAAGATTGCACATCTGCAAAGGATTGATCAGCATTTCACCTTCTCCAATGCTGATGGAATAAATGGTAGAATAGGCCCATTTTTCTTTGCCATAGATCGCATCGTAATAAACCACCCCGGGCACAAGTCCGACTTTTATTCCAGGGACATCGGACCCGAGATCACTGCCAAACCCAAAACGCTTGATCGTCGTATTCCAAATCTCAAGACCCAATCGAGCATCGCGAAAGCGACTACTTGGGTCTCGATCCCCTTCGACCACACGCTGAAGTACCCCTCTGAAATAAGGATTGCAGGAGTGTACAATCGCCATTTCCAAGTCATCGTTGCTATGGCTTCCATGGCACCCAATGATCGAACGGTTGCACGGTATTCGAGTTTGAGGAGTAATTGCACCAATTTCTAGTGCGGTGAGGGATTGAGCCAGTTTGAATATGGATCCCGGACGGTATTGGGCTTGTGTAGCCCGATTGAATAGAGGCTTTTGAGGATCGCGGTTAAGTGCCATAAAATTCGCGCCGCGAGAGCGACCCACCAGCAAGTTGGGATCAAATGTGGGGGCAGATACAAGCGCAAGAATTTCTCCGGTGGAGGGTTCAATGGCTACAATACAGCCTCGCTTATTCTGCATAAGCAATTCTCCGTAGCGCTGCAATTCAGCATCGATGCTGCAGATCAGATTTACGCCAGGAACCGCAGCGCTGTCGAGCTGCCCTTCGGCTACATTACGCTCTACGCCAAGGTTGTCGCGGAACACATATTTCACTCCGCGCTTTCCACGTAAATCCGATTCGTATTCTTTTTCAATACCACTCAACCCGATGTAGTCGCCTCGCTTGTAATAGGGGTTCTTCTCGATTAATCCCTTCGATACTTCGCCCACATCGCCGAGCAGCAGAGCGCCGATTTGCTGTGGATAGATTCGAAGTGTTCGGGGCTGGCCGAAGAAGCCTGGATATTTATATAATTGTTCCGAGATGGCGGCATACTCCGGCGGAGTCATTTGCTTGATTACGGGCGAGGGCTTCCAACGCACATTCGGATAGGTCACGGCCTTTTTAAGAGCTTGCTTGAATTCTGCAGGCGTGAGTTTCACCAATTCACAAAACGCGAGCGTGTCGAATGGTTTCACCTGTTTGGGTAAGACCATCAGATCGTAAACGGTTTGATTGGTCACCAATACCTTACCATTGCGGTCATAAATAACTCCACGAGAGGGGTAGACGATGACTTCCTTTTCAGTGAGTTTGGTGCCCCTGTTTTTCCATTCGGGATTGAGTACTTGAAGAGAGAATATGCGCAGCGTATAAATGATTCCGATCGTGATCACGAACAGAATAAGCGTAAGCCGGCGGCCGTCGAGATTCACGACTCACTCGATTTTGAAGTGAAAATAAGGTATTGACCGATCGCCATCAGTAGTAGTGTGGCCAGTGAACTCAATACAATATGCAGAACTTGATAAAAGAAGTCGTTGAAACGCAAGACTTCCAAAAAGAAAAGTACTGAGTGATGAGCAACTGTAAGCAGGCCGGCATAGGTTAAGTACCACGTGAGGTTCATTTTTTGAATGGTGGGCCGTTGGGTGATTTCATATCCCTCACGAGGTGCAAGCAGGTTTTGTATGATGGGCTGCAGGTATGCAAGAATCACACAGGCTGTGGTGTGCAGGCCCATTGGTCCGGTGAAATAGTCCATTATAAATCCTACGGTAAAACCCACCATTAGCACGAGCCAACGAGGTGTTTCAAAAGGAAGCATCAGCAATCCGAAAATGTATATCCATGGCAGAATCAGTCCATCGAGCAACTGGACCTTATTCACCACCAAACTCTGCAAGAGAATCAGGAAGAGAATGCGAAGAATGGACTTAATGATCGATTGCGCCATCTGCCTGTTCTTGTGCCTTCTGTATGGATTCTATTTCCTCACGGAAGAGGTCTGAAACAATCTCCACGTAATTCAATTTTCTGAAATCGGTTGCGAGTCGGATGGTCACTACGTGAAAACTTTCCTTGGACTCATCGTCAATATCGGTTACGAACCCGACCAACTCTCCAGCGGGAAATGCGAATGAATATCCTGTCGTGGTGATGGTGTCGCCGACTTGAATGCGCGCATGTTTGGGGATATCATCTACACGGGCAAGTTCGGGATCACCTCCCCGCCAAGTGAGTTGACCGTAGAATCCGTTCAATCGCACAGGAGTTTGAAAACTGCTGTGAATCACAGGCATCACTACCGAAAAGTTGTTGCTCGTGCTGGTTACTATTCCCACAATAGCGCCTCCAGCGATTACACCCATGTCTTTTTTGACACCCTGCATTTCTCCACGATCTAGCGTGAGGTAGTTCATGTCGCGGGTAACGGTCGCGTTAATTACGCGTCCGGTTCGGAAAATGTAGCGCTGCCGGTGGAGCGAATCGGCCACGTCGTATGTGCTTGTATCGGTAATAAGAAAATTGGAGGGAAGACGGGAGCGCAAACGGGCATTTTCGAGAGCAAGTTGGTCATTGATTTCACCCAAACGGAGATACTGTGAAAGGTGGTCACGTCGGCTGTATATTTCTCCTACCAAATCAGTGCTGTGACGTACGAAGGCAGAACGCTGGTAATTGTTGCTGCCGAATAACATGGCAAGCCCGAGCCCCAGCAACCCGAAGAAGAGCAGCGTGACATAAAACCGTTGTATGAGCGCGAGAATATTCCGCATACCATCAGATCAGAAAAAGAGTGCGGCACGCTGAGGCGTGCTATTCACGCATGAGGAACTGAAACTTGTTGATGTTTTTCAGAGCGATGCCAGTGCCTCGAGCAACCGCACGAAGGGGATCGTCGGCCACGTGAACAGGCAGACGGGTTTTCATTCCAATGCGCTTGTCAAGGCCGCGAAGCAGTGCGCCACCGCCCGCGAGATAAATGCCTGTCTTGTAAATATCCGCCGAAAGCTCAGGTGGCGTATTCTCGAGACAATTCATTATGGCTTCTTCGATTTTCGAAATCGACTTATCTAGGGCATGGGCAATCTCAGTATAGCTAACCGTGATTTCCTTCGGAATACCAGTCATTAGGTCGCGTCCTCGCACACTATAATCAGGGGGAGCATTTTCCAATTCCGGTAAGGCAGCCCCGACTTCAATCTTGATCTGCTCTGCAGTGCGCTCTCCGATGAGAATGTTATGCTGGCGGCGCATGTATTCTTCAATATCCTGAGTGAGCTCATCCCCAGCCACACGGATGTTTTTATCTGTCACAATTCCACCGAGCGCAATGACCGCGATTTCAGAGGTTCCACCTCCGATGTCGATGACCATGTTGCCCATCGGCTCTTCTACGTCGATTCCAATACCTATGGCCGCTGCCATGGGCTCGTGAATGAGATAGACTTCTTTGGCACCTGCGTGCTCGGCAGAGTCTTTTACAGCCCGTTTTTCCACTTCAGTAATGCCTGAAGGGATACAGATCACCATACGAAGGGAAGTGGCTTGAAAGAAGCCTCGACGCTTGGCAATCATCTTGATCATCCCTTTAATCATGTCTTCCGCGGCATGAAAGTCGGCAATTACACCGTCTTTCAGGGGACGAATGGTCTTGATGTTTTCATGGGTCTTGCCATGCATCTGCTGTGCGGCGCGCCCAACGGCTACAGTGCGGTTTGTGGTACGATCACGGGCTATGATGGAAGGTTCGTCCACCACGACCTTGTCATTCATGATGATGATCGTATTGGCCGTGCCTAAGTCTATGGCGATTTCCTGGGTCAGGAAGCTGAAAAGGCCCATGCTGCGTGGTTGTCTTGAGGTTTATGTGATCCCCGAAGGGCGAAAGAGCCTGATTCACAGGGGCTTTCGTGAAATTCGAATTCTGGTTACAAATATATCCGCCTAGGCAAATGCCGATCTTAACAGCCTATCAACAAATGAACGGAGTTATTAACCGCGATAATCCCGCTCTTTGAACATTCTCCGGCTGGGGTCGTGCTATCTTTGACACTAATTCAATCCAATTTCAACATGTCATTTACACTAGCCCCATTGCCATACGCGTTCGACGCGTTGGAGCCGCACATCGATGCGCGCACCATGGAAATCCATCACGACAAGCACCATGCTGCATATACCAAGAACCTGAATGCCGCTATTGCGGGCACTCCGCTCGAAGGCCTCACGATCGAAGAGATTCTCGTAAAGGGATTTGATACACCTGCCGTTCGCAATAATGGCGGTGGATTCTATAACCATAATTTATTCTGGGAAATGCTTTCTCCAAAAGGCGGCATGCCCACAGAGGAGGTCGCCGCTGCCATTGATGCATCTTTCGGCTCGTACGATGCCTTCAAAACTGAATTTGCCAAAGCCGCTACTACCCGTTTTGGGTCGGGCTGGGCTTGGCTCTGCGTGCAAAAGGGGGGCAAAGTCGAGATTTGTTCTACCGCCAACCAAGACAATACGCTGATGCCAGGCATAGGTTGCGGGGGATTCCCGATTCTAGGTCTCGACGTTTGGGAACACGCTTATTACCTGCATTATCAAAACCTCCGTCCGGATTACATCAAGGCGTTTTTCAATATTATCAACTGGGATGTGGTAGCGAAACGCTTCGCTCAAGGAAAGTAATTCCACTTTTTGCAAGTGAAAAGGGCCCCTTACTGGGGCCCTTTTTTTGTGACCTGCGAAACAAGGGGGAATTTTATTTTCGAAAAAATCGAAATATGGTGGAAAGAAGAAATGAAATTCCCACCTTGTCGAATTAATCTCAAATACCTTAACTCGTTATGAGAACAATTCTCAGTCTGTTTTTTGTGCTAATTACTTTTGGATTGATTGCGCAGGAAAAACCCCGAAAGTTTATGGTTTCCATGGAAGGCGGTTACGACCAAGGCAAGGGTAAAACCATTTTTGGGGCGAATACGGAATCAAATTGTACGTATGTGATGCCTACCGTGGCTTACGATCTTTACAAGCGCACCTACGCAGGAATTGGCGTGGCTTACGTGGAGTACCAAATGAGTTACATTGAAACCGACTATTCACACGGACACCGAGGTTTGTTTGCGGCGGGTTTTATTGAACAACAATTTAAGATAACCCCCAAGTTCAGAGTATTCGTTCGTGGAGGAGTCTTGTTTGGAAGAGGGAGGTATACGAGCAGCCCCATGGAATCTTTTGAAGGTGAAAATGTGAGGGGCAATGGAAAACTGCTGGCTGTGGGCATGCAGTATCAGCCTGTGGAACGACTGTCCATATCCGTTATGCCGTTGAATATGGTAGCGGTGGACTTTGACATGATGAAATCTTTATTTGTAGCTCAAAGCCATTCTTACGCAAGAAATGTGTTGGCAATGCTTCGAGTGGGTTATCACTTTTGAAGGAACCACTTAGGGTTGGGGTGATGTTCAAAAAGGCTTGGTGGGGTGAGGTTTGAATTTTTCCCTTGACAGAATTTTTATGGCTGAAGTCCATGAAGGTAGGGAGGCTCAACATTTTCCCCTTCCCCGTTGTTTCTTTGTCCCAATGGACACCTCGAGCTATTGCCCCGACTTATTTAGCTATAAACGCTACCGCACCCGCACCGTGAAGGTGGGTCCAATTGCCATTGGAGGCGATAATCCCATCCGCTTGCAAAGCATGACGACCACGGATACGATGGACACCGAAGCAACGGTGGCCCAGAGTATTCGTATGATAAATGCGGGCTGCGAGCTGGTGCGCATAACCGCCCCAAGTAAAAATGAAGCGGAAAATCTGCAACCGATCAAAGACGCGCTTCGCGCCAGAGGATACGATGCGCCGCTGGTGGCCGACATCCATTTTACCCCTAACGCGGCTGAAGTAGCGGCGGGTATCGTAGAAAAAGTTCGCGTCAATCCGGGCAACTACGCCGACAAAAAGAAATTTGAGGAAATCGATTATACCGATGAGAGCTATGCCGCCGAGTTGGTGCGCATCCGTGAGCGATTTACTCCTTTGGTGCTCTTGTGCAAGCAACATGGTACTGCCATGCGCATTGGCACAAATCACGGGTCATTGAGCGATCGAATTCTGAGTCGATATGGCGATACACCGCTGGGTATGGTGGAAAGCGCCATGGAATTTATTCGCATTTGCCGCGATCACGACTTTCATGATATCGTGGTCTCCATGAAGGCTTCCAACACTCTGGTGATGGTGCAGGCTTATCGCTTGCTCGTGCATACGATGATGATGGATGGAATGAATTATCCCCTTCACTTAGGCGTCACAGAGGCTGGAGATGGAGAAGACGGTCGGATCAAATCGGCAGTAGGCATTGGCACCCTTCTCGAAGATGGATTGGGCGATACCATCCGTGTTTCATTGACTGAAGACCCCGAAGCAGAAATTCCTGTAGCCGCAGCACTAGCCAATCGATACCTCAAGCGAGGCAGTGCCATAGCAATCTCACCTGTGCCTGTGCCGATCAATCCGTTTGATCATACGCGCCGTCACACCCGCGCAACCGCGCAGATAGGCGATCGCAATGTGCCCCGGGTAATCATGGATTATAGTCAACGCTCAGAGATCACCCCCGCTTCACTCTTCGCCGTGGGCTATCACTATAGTGTTCCTCTTGATAAGTGGAACCTTTCCGATTTAGCGTGCGATTTTATTTATACCGGAAAGAATGCTATTTCTTTCGAAATACCGGGTACCCTAGGTGTGATTCAGGATTTGGACGCATGGACAAAAAATAGTTCCCTTGATCGGCACTATCCATTGCTTTCCGGCCACGAATATTTACAACAGAATGACCATTCGGCTGCCATTCATTTTATCACTCTTTCATTGAATGATCTGAATAATGCAATGATCCAACGATTGCATAATGATCAACGGGCTGTGGTTCTTCTTGCAACAAGCCATGCTCATGGAATGGCCGAACAGCGGGCTGCATTTTTCACACTGATGAACGCGGGTTGTGAGGTGCCGGTAATTTCTGCACGGAGCTATTCTAATCTGACAGAAGACGAATTCACTCTTTACAGTGCCACGGATCTCGGTGCCCTGCTCATTGATGGATTGGGCGATGGCATTATGATCTCTTCGCCTCAAACTCCGATGCAACGGGTAAATTCAGCAGCTTTCGGAATATTGCAAGCCACTCGTACACGCATTTCAAAAACGGAGTATATCTCATGTCCGAGTTGTGGACGTACACTATTTGACCTACAGGAAACGACCGGGAAAATCCGCGCACGCACGTCGCACCTAAAGGGAATCAAAATCGGAATCATGGGCTGTATTGTGAATGGGCCAGGTGAAATGGCGGATGCAGACTATGGATATGTGGGCACCGGACCGGGAAAAATAACCTTGTATAAAGAGAAGAATGTGGTGAAGAAGAACGTCCCTGAAGCTCAAGCGGTAGATGAATTGATCGCCTTAATCCGTGAGAATGGCGATTGGGTTGAGGTGGATTAGTCTAACTATTTTTCATCACAGAACGTGATGATTTATTGAGACTGGGGGAGAAGTTTATTGGCCGATTTTGTGTTCCATCTAGTCGCCTATACGCTGCTTCTTCAACTCAAAGTTCTGACCGAGGTAAACCTTTCTTACCTGCTCATCAGCCGCTAGTTCTTCGGCTGTTCCGGCCTTCAATATGCTGCCGTCATACAGCAGATAGGCTCTGTCAGTGATCGACAGTGTTTCCTGCACATTATGGTCGGTGATCAGCACTCCGATGTTGCGCTTTTTGAGTTGCCTTACAATCTTCTGAATGTCTTCTACAGCAATGGGATCTACGCCTGCGAATGGCTCATCGAGCAAAATGAATTTAGGATCGGTAGCAAGTGCACGCGCAATTTCAGTTCGCCGCCGCTCGCCGCCGCTCAGGTGATTGCCGATGTATGTCCGCTTTTGTGTCAAGCCGAATTCTTCGAGTAACTCTTCGAGCTTTTCTTTTTGAGCCTTCTTGCTCATTTTGGTGAGCTCAAGTACTGCCTTGATATTGTCTTCCACCGACAGCGTTCTGAAGATCGAGGGTTCTTGTGGAAGATACCCTACGCCTAAATTTGCGCGCTTATACATCGGTTCATGAGTAATGTCTTGATCGTTCAGCAATACCGAGCCTTCATTGGGTTTGATCAGCCCCACAATCATGTAGAAGCTTGTCGTTTTTCCGGCTCCGTTGGGTCCGAGCAAACCAACAATTTCTCCTTGGTTGACCTCAAACGACACTCCCTTCACTACAGTGCGTTTGCCGTAGCGTCGAACGATATTTTGTGCACGGAGAATCAAAGTTCGGGTGAAGGTAATGGATCAGAAGTCGACCTGAAGTTTTGCTCGTATTCCAAACCGGACGATGTTAGGATTGTCGAGGTAAGAAAGTCTCCACAAGGCGTCGACGCGAAGTACCTTGAATATATTTTCTATACCTAAAGCTGCCTCCACAAAGGGTTTGGTGAGGGTGTAAATATCCGCCACACCGTCATAGTTGAAGTCACGCGAGAGGATGGCATCATTGCGTTCATCGTATCCGCCAACCAGTGCTTTGGCACTTACTACTTCCCGCCATTTAAGTCGGCGCATGAATGGGATTTTATTGAACACCAATCCTTCGGCGTGATAGGAAGCCCAAATGCTGGCCCATTCATCGCTCACAAATTCAAAGAAGTTCATCGTATTGTAGGAAGCCTCGTCGTAAAAGAATGTCTCATTTCCCTGATGCATCATCAACATCGGATAGGGGAGACTGCCATAGATTTTTCCGCCCTCGAGAGTGAGATTTAGATAACCAAATGGGCCAAATCGCATCTTGTCGGAAATGCGCGCAACCAGTCTCTGATAGTCGAATTGAGCGCCCATCAAACCGGGAGCAGCCTTAGTATAGGACACCTCTAGCGTGGGGTATTTTGTTCCAAGACTTACACGTTCAAACTGTCCGTAGACAAATTTTTCCTTATAGGCAAATCGCGTGTAAAGCGTTACTTCTGATGTGATCAGCGCGCTGACTTCTTGCTCATTGGAAAGCTGAGGTTCAAATCGCACATAGCGATAGCGATCACCCGCAGGTTTGAGCACACGGTGAGTGAATATGAGTTTGTTTGAAAAACCAAAGAGCCATTCGCGCTCGAAATAGCCTGTGAGTTCGGTGACATCGGTGAGTTTATTTGCAGGATTCCTGCGGAACAGTGACGACAACACATTGTCTTCTCGGAAGGCACCGTCCGCTTGTCCGAGCTGTTCCATGTCACGTTTTGCACTCGCTCCCACTGCCATTCGTGGATTTTTCCCTAGCATATAAATGAATCCGCCGCCGTATTTAAAGCGTTCATCTCGAAAACCGTACGCGAGGTATCCGTCTAGCATCAGACGGGTACTGAACTTGTTGCTCGTGCGCCCGCCAAAGCGAACCCGATTGCCTTCAATTGGGTTAAAACTATAGAATGTATAATAAGGGCCAAGTTCAAAATTGCCCACAATCCGATAGCCTGAAACGAAGAGAGTGATGATGTCGGCCACTGTTTTGAACTGAGGTAAACTCTTCAGCGTATCTACCATGTGATAGATGAGCATCTCATCGGCAGTTAGTGCGATGTGTCGGTTTTGTTCCCAAAAGGAATCGTCCTTTTCGGAGGCGTCTTTGTTGACAATGATATCTGAAACACCCGAATAGAAGCCTTCTTCTTTGGGTGTGTTAATCACGAAATCGGTATAGGTCGAGGTCTTTCTCCCATATACTCCGAGCTGCTTGTTCGACACGTTGAAGTCAATCAGAAGTTCGTCTCTAGTGAGCATCCAGACTTCTTTTTCGACCTGATCATATTCCTGCTTGACGGAAAACGTTTTGATCCAGTTGATGTTGGCGCCCTCTGCAATTGTGGCCTCTACGCTCTTTATGGCGTAAGTAGAGTCGTTCACCCACATTTCCCCGAAGAACAGGAGCTCTTGCTTTCTGCGTGGAAAGAATTGAAGGAGGTAGCACCATTTGTTGTCGATCCATGCACTGTCAACCAATCCATAGTCATAGAATCCTAGACAATAAGCGGAAATCGGACTTGTGAAACTCTTGTTGAATACCACGATTTCATTGTCGTAGATATTCACGTTCTGGTACATGTCACCCAGAAACTGATTGATACTTTGATTTTCCACTCCGCTCACCTTCGTGGCCTTGATGATTTCTTTGGTGGTCTTCGGATCGCGCTTGAAATAGAAATCAGAGATCGATTCGGTCATGAATACAGGCAGATAGGGCTTTTGATCGGTCGTGTCTACGCCGTCAAATACAAATGCAAAAGGCTTGAATATTTTCCGGGACTGAAATTCCTCGGTGATGTTGTTAAGATCAAATTCAACCTTGTTGTAAGCCTCGTAATTGTAAGCATCTAGTTTCTCTCGGTTGTTGATCTTCTTGTTGTTCAGGATGTTTTTTACGAGTTCAATGGCTGGATTTTTTCCCTCCTTAGGCTTTATCACCACAGTGCCCAATGTGGTGGCGGAGATAATCTGAAAATCGATTATAAGTGTAGTGCCCTGTTTTATCCTGCGGGTAACTGGCGTATAGCCTACTGACTGGCACCGGAGGGAGTCGCTACTATAATAAGTTTCAATCTTGTATTTCCCGTTCTCATCTGTAGTAGTGCCCGACTTTGTGCTTACAAAATAGACTAATGCGTAAGGTACAGGCTCCTTTGTTTCGCCATCCGTGACGGTGCCCGAAACGACTGTTTTCTGACCGACTATGCTGCCGCCGCATAGCAGAATTAGAAAAAGTGAGAGTAGGTTTTTGACCGGCATAGTGGAGTACGATCAGCGAAGAAAGTGAGAAATGGGGGAATCGGCGTTACACCTAAAATCCTGTTTCTAACATTCTCGTTGGAAAAGCGGCTTGATTCTGATACGGCCAATAGGCCTGCCGAGTTTCTATTTCAGCGATGAGGTGCGAACCGTCGCTCGGAACGTATTTGCACCACACTGCAGCCAGTCGGCATAATCCTGAATATCTGTGTCGTATTGTCGGGTGGGGGCCAGAAGTGTACTGTCTGGTGCCAACAGAGCATAAAACGGCTGTGAATTATTCAAGAAGGTTTCCGTTTGAAGGGTTGACCATTTATTGCCCACGGTGCGAATTTTCTTCTTGCGTCCGTCCTGCGTGGTGTATACGAATTGCTCGCTCTCAGGAAGATCAACCTTTTCATCTACATAGAGGGAAACCATTATATACTCATCGGAAAGCAGCGCCTTTACGCGCTGATCCGGCCACACATTTTCCTCCATTTTTCGACAGTTCACACACGCCCATCCGGTGAAATCTACGAAGATGGGTTTGTTCTGTTCCTTGGCCGCTTTCATGCCTTCAGCCAGATCGCGGTAGATATGAAACTCTTCTTTGTGATCATACACGGAATAGCTTCTTGGGGGCGGAAAGCCGCTCAAAAACGAGAAACGATTCCATTCAGATTGGGGAAGTACGCCCGGTACCAGTCGGAGGGTGAACATGGCCAAGATGACAGTGAAGGCCAACTTGAACTTCGTCATCTTCTTGCTGCCCTGTCCGGGCTTGAATTTGAAGCGGCCAATGAGGTAAAGAACCCACAACACACAGATGATGATCCATAACCCGAAGAAGATTTCACGCTTCATTAGACCCCACTGCTCTACCAGATCCGCCTGAGATAAAAACTTCAATGCGAGTGCCACTTCAGCAAAGCCCAGACTCACTTTGAAATCTTCCAGCCAGCCACCTGATTTAGGTAGTTTTTTCAGCATACTTGGAAAGGCTGCAAAGAGACCGAAAGGCAAGCCCAGCGACAATCCGAAGCCAATCATAGCCGCCGATATTTTTGTGGCGGGAAGCGACATTTCCATGCCGAGAAAGGATACCACTCCCGACGCATTGTCAGCGTATATACTGCCGATCACGGTGCCCAAAATCGGACCTGTGCAGGAGAAGGAAACGATCGCAAGAGTGAGTGCCATAAAGAACACTCCGATGCCACCGCCGAGACTGGAGCCCTTGTCTGCCTTGTTGGCCAGCCCGCTCGGTAGAGTGATTTCAAAATAACCGAAGAAGGATATGGCAAAGAAGATGAAAATGACGAAGAAAGCCATGTTCAGCCACACGTTGGTTGCAATGTTATTTAATACTTCCGGATCCACATTTTTCGAAAGGTGAAATGGAAGCGAGAGAATCAGATAAATCAACAGAATAAAGAATCCATAAAGCACCGCTCGGCGCTTGCCTGTTTTGCCTTCAGATCCTTTGGTGAAAAAACTCACGGTCAGTGGAATCATCGGAAACACGCACGGCGTGAGGAGTGCGAGCAGTCCACCAATAACTCCAAAGAGAAAAATCATCCACAAGCCGAGCTCTGATTTTTCCTGTCCACACCAACTAATCGGGTTGTCAGGATTTGCTTTTTGAATGCGAAATGGATCATTGTCGAGCACCGTTCCTTCAAGCTCCGCATCCGGATCAAATGACGCCACAGCACCCGAACTGACATTGATGGTCCAGTGGAGATCTTTCGGAGGCAAGCATTGATCTTCATCGCAACACATGAATTCCACGCTGAGTTTGGCATCTGCCGTCGACGCACTTGTATTGCGCACGGTTTGACGAAATTCCGCAGGACCCTCGAAATAGGCTACGTTCATCATGAAGTTTGGATCGTACCTCACTTTGGTTTTCGATTCTTTTACCTCGCCCACACGCTCCAATCCAGCAGGCAATTCAAATTGAAACGAAGTGGGCACTGGGCCCTGATCGCTTTCTAGTTTTTGAGAATAAATATGCCATGCTCCTTCTGGGGTTGCCGTGCAGATCACATCGACATCTCCATCCGGGCGTTTCTCCAAACGAACCGTCCATTTAACGGGATCGAGGATTCCTGAATTACCTACGCCTGCAGTGTTTTCATTCGGAGCCGTTGTGGGGTTTACCGGAGTTTCTGCCGGAACCTCACTTGTCTTTCCCGGAATGGAAACTTCAAATTCCTGAGGCTCTGGGAAGATACATCGCTCATCGTCGCACACCATATACTCGAGCGTACCAGTTACCGTGAATGCCTTGTCACTGTTGCGTTTGAAGCGCTGTTTGAACTCTGCCTTTCCTTCGAAATAATTGAGATCCATTTCGAAATTCGGATCGAAATGGGTAATGTACTTTCCTTGCTTTACACCACCTACAGCCGTTACGTTCGTGTTTATTCCAAAAACAAGTGAAGAAGAGATCGGCCCGATGGCTCTCGGATCATTGGATGCCTCGAGAGCATAAACGTGCCAGCCGGTTTCAATGGTGCCTCGAGAGATCACCTCAAATTCGGTGTCACTGATTTCTTTTTGCTCAAATGTCCATTTTACCGGATCAAAAATCTGAGCGGAAGAGCCTGAGGCGAGTAGGAATAGGAATGTCGATAGAATGGCGTGGAATCTCATGCGGTAGTCAGTGTGCTTCAAAGGTAAGACCCGACAAGGACTGTAAAAGGGGCAATTCTATTCTCGCTTGGAATTTCACTGCCGGGAGTTCTGTTAAACGCCGTTAAACGCGGGGCCGTATCGAGCACAAGCCATATCTTCAGGATGCCAGAATCTCCACGCGACGAATGCATTGAATGGGCACTGACAGGCCCTTCTCGAGCATTACACGGTCATCGCCTGCTGCTACGATGCGAACACGCACGCGACGGCAGCACAATTGGTCTTCTACCGTGAGAACGACTTCTGTAGATTGACTCGATCCCAATGCAACTGCCTGAAGAAGGCGCACTTTACGGGTCCGCTGCTCTCTTCCGGGAAGGAGCACATCATGAGAGGTTGAACGAAGTTGAGCAATAAAGGAAGCGTCGTCGAGAGAAGTGTGCGGCATATAATTCACTGCGGTTTGGCAGTGTCTTACGGCAGGGGCTTTTCGAAAGTTGCGTCCCAACTCATGACCCGCACCCGCTGAGTGTGTGTTGTCACTTTAAATCCATCAGCGAGGCGGTGCCCCACTACCCAAACGATCTGTCCGTTGGACTCCACCACACACACTTCTGATTTGAGAAACTGCGGCACTTTAGCCTGAACAAGTATGTCGCTCACTTTTTGAGTGCCATCAAGTCCAATTGGCTGAATCCGATCGCCCTCTTGCCATTGGCGGATGGTCAATGGAAAGATTAGTTTATCCTCGTCGAGCTGAGCGACAAATGGCGATGGATCTAGCTGCCATTGATCTATTTCCATCATAGAGGATTGAACCGGAAACTGGACGCATTCAGTGTCTTCCGCCTGAAGTATTTCCGTTTGCGACGAACTACTTCGAAAAGGCAAGAGCCACAGGATATCCCGATCCTTCCAGAGTTCGTGCGAATGCGAAGCGATATGCTTGCCTGATTCTGCTCCGATTAGCTGAAGCGCATCTGCACATTGGGCAAAGGTAAATCCTGCGGGTATGAGCCATTCGGACATCATCAACAAAGGAAATGAAAAGTCCGCGAGCCAACTCGCAGAAATGCCATTCGCCCGCCCGGTGCACTTAACCTGCTCCTTCCAATGAGCCTTCATCGACTGCTGAATCAGGACTGCCGTTTCAAGATACACCGGACTCAATGCGCTCATGCGAAGACCAAAGGCAGGATTGATCTCCTCAATTAGCGGGATCATTTCATTCCGCAATCGATTGCGGGTATATTTTAATTCAAAATTGGAGCGGTCTTCTCTCCATCGCACGCCATGCGCGGCGGCGTATTCCAAGATATCATTTCGTGTAAAGGAAAGTAAGGGTCGGATCACTTCTCGCGTTCGATTATTCATACCTGCCAATCCAACCGGCCCACTGCCTCGGATGAAATGAAAGAGCATCGTCTCGGCCTGATCATCTGCATGATGCGCTGTCACAATGAAATTAAATCCATTCTCTACCGCGACTTCCCGAAACCACCGATACCTGATTTTGCGCGCCATTTCTTGCGTAGAAGATGACTTCATCGCATCATGCTCTTCATCCGAAACGAAGTATGGAAAATAGTCCACGGCATAATTCGAAGCATACTCTTTTACCAATTCGGCATCTTTTTCACTGTCAGCTTCGCGCAAGCGATAGTTGATGTGTGCAATGGCAAAGGGCAGCTTAACCGAATGCATGAGATGAGTAAGAACCATGCTGTCCATTCCTCCGCTGACCGCCAGCAGCGCCCGGCCTCCGGTCGAATGGAGCGCGAGATAGTGAGTGAGAAAACGTTCGGCAGTCAGTTTCATCCAATCAAAGGTAACGGTCAGCCAATCAGCACACTTTGAATGGCCTCCAGCTTGAGTAGGCACTCGTCGAACTCCTTGGCCGGATCGGCGTTGATCGTGATGGCACTTCCCACGCTGCACGAAATCAGTGCTTTGTGCTTTTTGTAATGCAGACTTCGTATAATCACATTAAAATCAAAATCTCCTTCCGGTGTGAGAAAGCCCAAACTACCGCTGTACCAGCCTCGCGGACTGTGTTCAAATTGATCGATCAACTTCATTGCTTCAACCTTCGGTGCGCCGGTCATGGAGCCCATCGGAAAGGTGTGGCGGACGAGCTGAGTGAATGGAATATCAGCCGGAACCTCTGCGCTCACTGTGCTGATCATGTGATGCAACGTGTTGAACGTATGAATACCGAATAACTCCTCGACTTTCACAGAACCGGGCAATGCCGATCGGGAAAGATCATTGCGCACCAGATCCACAATCATCACATTTTCACTTCGCTCCTTAGGATTGTGATAGAGCGACTCGCGAAGCTCTCGATCCTCTTCCTCTGAAAGTCCCCTCCGGATTGTTCCCTTGATCGGTTGTGCAATAAGTCGCGTGCCGGTCTTCTGAAGAAATCGCTCTGGTGAGGCGGAGAGTAAATAATGATCGCCACTTTGAAAATAGCCGGCCCTTGGCGCTAGAGTTATCTCAAACAGTGAAGACCACAGTGCAAATGGGGAAACTAACTCAGCGCGGGCAGAAAATTCTTGGCAGTAGTTGACTTCGTAAATATCGCCAAGCTGAATGTGCCGTTGCAATGCGCGCACATCAGATAAATAGGTCTCGCGCGTGATGCGTCCCACTAGGTAAACCGATTGCTCTGGCTCTGCGTTGGGTCCAGGAGCTTCAGATGCCTTCACCAGCATTTCATTGGACCAGTCTGACTGATTGTGAATGACGCGCACAGTACCGAATATATGCTCGATTACCACCAATGGCCGGAAGAGCGAGATGATTGGCGTGTCTGGATCAGCAGTATGTCCTGGATTCAGGTTTTCAATCGAGTTTTTGAGATCATAGCCCAATACTCCGAACACCCATGATTTTTCCAAATCGAGCCAATTTTGAAGCGCACGCAGCGGATCGGGATGTGTATTAAATAGGTCAAGTGAATGATAAGCCCCTAGTGCGATCAATTGCCTTTCATTGTGCGGGCCAGCCTTCAGCACCGCGGCGTGGCCTTTCCAATCGGGATGTTCAATAAATACGGAATTCACGGGGTAAAGAACGGCCGAAATCAGGGGCACGCAATGACTCACCAAGGAATGTCTTTACTGCCGCCGCGGTGCTGCCGATAAACTTATCTTTGCGCCGTGCAAAAAAGGCCGGAAGAATGAACTTCCGGCCTGCTTTCGTTGTCCCTGAGAGAGAATGATCCTGCTTGAAGAAATTAAAAATCGCTACCGGAGCGATGAAGGTGTTCGCGATGTAATCAGCGCCTTGACTGCTGCGCAATCAAAGGTTTCCGTGCGCGGAGCAAGTGGCTCGGCGCTTTCTTTTATTGCCGGTTCGGTGATCGAAGCCATGCCGCAAACGGTGGTGATGATCCTTGAAGACAAAGAAAAGGCGGCGTACTTCCTCAACGACTTGGAGCACATCTTCGGACTTTCGGAAAAGGATGAAAAACGTCTACCTACCGCCTCCGGTGATTCAAGTGTACGATTGCTTTTTTTTCCGAGAAGTGCGCGTGTCCCATACCAGGCGGAGCAAACTGAGAATGCTAACGTGGCTATGCGGGCAGAGGTGCTGAACGAACTCAGAAGACGCCCTGCGAAAACCGTCATCGTCACACACGCAGAAGCCATCGCTGAAAACGTGGTGTCGCAAGTTGAAATGGAGCGCAACACGTTTTCTATCGAAGTTGGCCACGATATTTCTCTCGACTTTGTAGATGAGGTGTTTCAAGATTTTGGGTTTGAAAAAGTGGACTACGTCTATGAGCCCGGACAGTACGCTGTGCGCGGTGGAATTCTCGATGTGTTTTCATTCTCATTTGATCACCCATACCGCATTGAGTTATTCGGAAATGAAGTAGATAGTATCCGGAAATTCGATCCCACCACGCAGCTTTCAGTTGCCAAGATGACCAAGGCCACCATTGTTCCTGATGTGAGTACGAGGGCATCAGAAGAGTCGCGAGTGAATTTGCTTCAATACGTCCCATCAGATAGCGTGGTATGGATGGATGAGACATCCGTCGTGCTACAAATTGTGGAAAAGGAAATGGAAAAGGCCCGTATGCACTTTGATCGGATCAAAGGAATCATGCAGCACGATCCTCCCGATAAACTCTACGCAGGAAAGGATGATATGCTGCGTATCCTACGCGGAATGAAAGTTATTGAAACAGGCACACAACGTGTATTTACCGAAGGACAAGTAATCACTTTCGACATTATTCCTCAGCCTGCATTCAACAAGAATTTCGATATGCTGGGGACTAACCTAGCCAACAATGATCGGCAAGGCTATCTCACAATCATTGCCGCGGGTCAACCCAAACAGATAGAACGCCTGCACCAGATTTTTGAGGACAAGGATCACGCCGTGCATTTCCAACCCGTCACCGCAGAGTTTCATGAAGGCTTCATCGATCGGCGACTGAAGCTATTGGTGTATACCGATCACCAGATATTCGAGCGTTATCATCGCTTCCGTCTGAAGGAAGGATTCAAGAAGAGCAAAGAGGCTATTACGCTCAAAGAGATCATGGCGTTGCAGCCTGGCGACTTTGTGGTGCATATTGACCACGGTGTTGGACAGTTTAGCGGATTGCAAAAAATAGATGTGAACGGGAAGGAACAGGAGGCTATTCGTCTGACCTACAAGGGCGGCGATATGCTCTACGTGAGCATCCATTCGTTGCACCGAATCAGCAAGTACGTAGGGAAAGAAGGCACTGCGCCCTCAATGGATAAATTGGGCAGCAACGCCTGGCAGACCCTGAAGCGGAAGACGAAGACCAAAGTGAAGGAGCTCGCTTTCGACCTGATCAAATTGTACGCGAAAAGGAAGGCTACAAAAGGATACGCTTTTGCCCCCGATAGCTATCTCCAAACAGAACTAGAAGCATCGTTTATATACGAAGACACTCCCGATCAACTCAAAGCGACCATCGCCGTGAAGGAAGATATGGAAGCTCCCTCGCCAATGGATCGTCTGGTGTGCGGCGACGTTGGTTTTGGTAAGACAGAAATTGCCATTCGAGCCGCGTTCAAATCAGCTACGGAAGGAAAGCAGGTAGCAGTGCTTGTGCCTACCACCATTCTCTCACTTCAACACGCGAAAAGTTTTGCTGAACGCTTGAAGGAGTTTCCTGTAACGGTGGATTACATCAATCGCTTCAAAACTTCGAAGCAGCAAGCCGAAACACTCGAGAAGGTGGAGAAGGGACAGGTGGACATTCTCATCGGAACGCACGCCTTGTTGGGTAAAAAAGTGAAGTTTAAAGACCTCGGTTTGCTTGTGATTGATGAGGAACAAAAGTTTGGTGTAGCAGCCAAGGATAAGTTGAAGACTCTACGCGCTACCGTGGATACGCTCACACTTACCGCAACGCCTATTCCCCGGACTCTTCAGTTTTCGCTAATGGGTGCTCGCGACTTGAGTATTATTCAAACTCCTCCACCCAATCGTCATCCCATTCGCACCGAAATCCGCACGTTCAACGAGGAAGTGATTCGTGATGCAGTGAGCTATGAGGTGCAGCGAGGCGGACAAGTGTTCTTTGTCCACAACCGTATTCAGAACTTGGCCGAACTGGCGGGAATGGTGCAGCGACTATGCCCCGATGTACGCGTTGGAATTGGTCACGGACAATTGACCGGCGAGCAGTTGGAAGATGTCATGACAAAATTCATCGAAGGCGCATTCGATGTCTTGGTGAGCACTGCCATTGTGGAAAGTGGAATCGATATTCCCAATGCGAATACGATTATCATCAACGATGCACATCACTTCGGAATGAGTGATATTCACCAGCTAAGAGGACGTGTGGGCCGAAACAACAAGTACGCGTTCTGTTACTTGTTATGCCCGCCTATGAATCTGCTCACGGATGATGCGCGCAAACGACTTACAGCAATTGAACAGTTTTCGGATCTTGGTTCCGGCTTGCACATCGCCATGCGTGACCTTGATATTCGAGGTGCAGGAAACTTACTAGGCGGTGAGCAAAGTGGTTTCATTTCTGACATCGGATTTGAAACCTATCAGAAAATTCTCAATGAAGCGATTGATGAATTAAAGCAAGAACATTTCAAGGATTTGTATGAAGAGGAAATCAAGCGAACAAAAGATTATGTGCGGGAGACAACCCTCGAAACGGATTTTGAATTGCTGATTCCAGATCAGTATGTGAGTAGTATTTCAGAACGAATCGCATTGTATAAGGAGTTGGATGACATCAGCGACGAAGAGCGACTAGATGCATTTGCGGAACAGCTCAGCGATCGCTTCGGGCCTATTCCTCCTGTGGTGCAGCAATTGATGGACACCATGCATCTGCGTTGGCTGGCTCGCGAAATTGGTTTCGAAAAACTCGTGCTGAAGAGTGGAAAGATGATTGGTTTTTTCATTACCAAACAAGATAGCCCATACTATCAATCCGATAAATTCACCCGTGTTTTGGAGTTCATTAAGAACAATCCCAAAGCGGGTAAGATGTACGAGAAGGATGGCTCTCTGCGACTTTCTTTCAGTGAAGTTAATTCATTGCGCACAGCGCTTCAGACGCTGAATGGAATGCTCGGATAATGTGCAGAGCGAACCGATTTATTCAATCACAATGCGCTGCGGAGACATTTTGTGATCCCGCGCCGTGAGCAAATAGACTCCGCTGTGAAGTGATTCACAATTCATCGTGACGTTTATGCCATCCACGGATGTAGTGGATATTAATCGTCCGGTCAAATCGCGCAGTTCGAATTCACATGTGATGCGCTGGCTCAATGAAATGGTGAGCAGATCCTTTGCAGGATTAGGGAACACACTAAATTGCGCGCCAACCCGCTCAGTGATGCTAACTCCGTCTAGCAATCCCGGACGCAAGTTGACGATCACATAGCGCATCAGATCTTTCTGTTCATTGGTAAACACACTCATGCATTCATCCAGTGAATAGTCCATGTAGTTTTCAATCATATCCGGAAGATCATTTTCTTGATCTACCTCACAGGTGTTTGAAGTGAAGTTGCACAGAAACTGATCCGCAGCCACATTATTTGGGGTGTCGCTCATGCCATCATCAACTGTGCAGCCATCCTCAAAAAAGGGAAGCGCATCACCCCAGGTGTGGCGAAGTCCGAGATAATGGCCTAGCTCATGCACGAGTGTGCGTCCGCCGTCATTTCCCTCCAAGCCATCATCACCGGCCACAGGATTGTTGCGTCCCACGGTGGTGTAGTGCACGATTACTCCTTCAAGAGTTGGATCGGGGGCATTGCTGCCTGCGGGCCAATTGTCGAGCGTTGCAGGTGGATAGGCCAACCCGAATACTTGTCCGAAAAAACTGCTTTCAATGTTGCAAATCCACACGTTGATGTAATGCTCTGTATCCCACGCATCAACCCCGCCAGTGGCATCTTTCTTCACCTCATCCAGCGTGTTGGTTTGTGAAAAAAGGTCGAGTGCAAATCCCGCGCGATCGGTCATAATGCGCGTAATTCCTGAGGTTGGATTGCCAAACGGATCAGTGTTCGCCAGAGTGAATTCAATTTCACAGTCAGCAGCCACAGGAAGAAAGATGTCCCGCGTTTCCGCCGCATTTTCATTCAACCGGCGATAATCTTCATTCAACACCTCGAGTTGAGAGAGAATAACTTCGTCTGAAAGATTTTGTGCCTCTGTATTGTACACAATGTGAAATACCACAGGCAATACCAGCACCCCGCCGCCTCCGCCCCGTTCAGCCGATTTCCAGTTTTCAATGACACCTGAAAGCCCCTCTGAGTAGGCTCTGTTGTGGGTGTGCTGATGCGCACGCCAAGTGTCGTATCCACAGCGGTGAACGAATTGACCGAATCCTGAGAAACTTATTCCAAGGAGGAGAAAAGGAAGGAAGAGAAGTGAGCGCGTCATAGAAGTTTTCATTGGCAAGTGGCCAAATGTAATTCTCCTAGCCCGATGGGCAATGGCTTCAGAACACATATCGAATAGACAGCGCCCCGTCATCACCCCACAGGCCCGAATAGCCAATGAGGTTGATAGCCGGCTTCCAGTCGGCGGATATCTGAAATGGAATTTCATCGAAGAAGTACTCTAAGCCAATTATCGCGTCTGCCCCAATGACTGTGCGTGATCCGGTCCACTCATCTTCAAACCACTTCGGGCCGTTTTTGTAATATCTCCAAACTCCGATGTGTGCGCCGACACCATAATACCATTGCACACCGTCCACATCAAAAAAAGGTTCATGCACTTCATACAGTCCGGTCACTACCATGCCGCGCCAGCGTGTGTGTGCAATGAATTCTACCGCATGTTTCTCACTGACATAATGCTGGAATGTGACACCAGTTCCCCAACCGCCACGAAGACCAATGGCGTTTTCCGCTTTTTGTGAATAGGCGCTAACAGAGACCGTCAGCGCGAAGAGGATAAATGTAAGTCTTTGCATGGGCGCAAAATTAGACAAGGCATCTCTACATTGACTACAATGGTTTAGATTAAAATAGTTCGGGTCATTGATGGTTTTGCTACCTTCATTCGATGAAGCAGTTGCTCTATGTTTCCTTTCTTTTCATTGGCTTTCTGTCGGCAGATGCTCAGGAAGTGGAGGTCACGGAATCCGCTCTGGTGGGCCATTGGCAGCAGGTGGCCGTAGAAAGGCTGGGTAAGTACAGCTCAGAAAACGACAGCGTAGTGCTTTCTATTTTTTCGAACTATCGCTTTGAGTCCATGCGACAAGTGGAAGATGCTGCATCACCAGACATGGTTATTTCCGGAGCATGGAGTTTGGACAGCGAAACGAAAGAAATCACATTCAGCCATTCAGCACTGAGGGTTGGTGCTGTAGTTAATCCCGAAGAGGAATCGATTGTAGAGGTTCGGATGGTCAACGATTCCGCATTGATCCTACAAACTCGTCTTGGATCTCATCCCGTGTTTTGCAGCTTTCGACGCATCAACTCTTCTCCACTTTCGGACACGGCAGTTGTTCCTGAAACTCCCGCCTATTCGTTCACTCAAGATTTCTGGATTCGCCACAGTGCCAAGCCGGAAAAACGGAGGCTCATCCGATCTAATGCGGACCTTGCGCTGTATCCTGTCCTTTCGGGCGATACCACCATTTATTCTGCATCGGGAAAGTTTCGGATGGCTTCTCCGGATCACATGGTGCTGTGCATTGAGGAGGAAGAAATGGAGTTGTTGCGAAATGGAACGAACGTGGAGTCTATCCATCGATTTTGGTGCGTTGAGGATGCGCCATGTCGCACATTTTCCACCAATGAATTGGAACTGCACGTGAGCACGCCCGGAGCGCGGTCGCTCAATCGGGTAGGAACAAATCTCATCGCGTTTGGTGCGCTTACCGCCCTGGTCATCGCACCGCTCGCGAGTATCAATTTCAGAAATGGATTATTCAATGAAGACCGCTATTTCAATCTCGCAGCCGCCGGGCTTGCGGGTGTCGCAGTGGGTATTTCATTGGTTGTTTTTTCCGGAGGAAAAATTTATCTGCTTCAATCTCCCGACGGTGCGCCTGATAGAGACCGCTGGATCGTGGAGTCAAATCCATAAGTGTTTGCGGAACCATTCGCCACTTGGTATGTCACGAAAAAGGATAAGGAAGGCCTTAGCTTTGGACATATTCAGTCCGATTTATGATTAACACGAAAAAGGTGATTGTCTTGGGCGGTGGCTTCGCTGGAATGCAAGTGTGCAGGAACCTTGATCCCAAGTATTTTGATGTGCTCCTGATCGATAAACTCAACCACCATCAATTTCAACCCTTATTTTATCAGGTTGCTACGTCGCTCATTGAGCCGGCGAGCATTTCCTTTCCCTTGCGCTACGTATTTCGCAAGCAAAAGAATGTGCAAGTTCGCATGGCTGATGTGACGCGCATCGAGGAGAAAAAGGTACAGACTTCCATTGGAGAATTTTCCTTCGACTATTTAGTGGTGGCGATTGGATGCACCACGAATTTCTTTGGAAATGATCAGATCAAGCAGTATGCGTTCACGCTCAAATCCACTTCCGATGCCATCGCAATTCGCAATCATGTGATCCAAACCTTTGAGCATATCATTTCTGCAACTGACGAAGAGCGAAAGTCGCTTATGAATCTAGTGATTGTTGGCGCTGGTCCTACAGGAGTTGAACTTGCCGGGGCTTTTTCAGAAATCAAATTGCACGTTTTGCCCCGCGATTATCCAGGAATCGACTTTTCTGAATTCCGTATTTATTTGATTGACAACAGTGACCAGCCCTTGAATAACATGAGCGAGAATGCCCAAAAAGCATCGCGCAAATACCTCGAGGACATGGGTGTACTCTTGCTCACCGAAACGCGCGTGAATGCGTTTGATGGTAAATCGGTGACGTTTAGCTCGGGAGAATCGATCGAAGCAGGTACTGTTATCTGGGCTGCAGGTATTTTAGGCAATTCGATCGAGGGTTTAAGCCCTGAAGCAAAGGCTCCCGGAAACCGAATCCGAGTGAACAGATTCAATCAAATTGCAGGCGGCGAAGATGTGTTTGCCATCGGTGATGTGGCCTTTATGGAAACACCGCTGTACGCTCGCGGGCATCCGCAGGTAGCGAATGTGGCGATCAATCAGGCGAAGCTGCTGGCCCGCAACCTGAAACGAATTCAGCAACAAGTCGCTCTCGTCGAATTCGAATACAAAGACCGCGGATCAATGGCAACCATAGGGCGCAATAAAGCAGTAGTGGACTTGCCTTTCGTTCGGTTTAAAGGCTACTTCGCTTGGCTGATCTGGATGTTTCTGCACCTCATGTTGATTCTGAGTGTGAAAAGCAAGATAATCATCTTCATCAATTGGGCTTGGGCGTACATCACCAAGGACACATCGCTGCGACTGATCCTCCGACCCGCCAAGAGGGGTTAAGAAGTTCGAAGTCGTCTAGCCGATTTGGATGTGCGAATCGATATCTACTCCTTGTTCGCGATTGTGGAGATGCTCGCGAACCGAATTCATCTGCAGTTGAAGTGCTTTGATTTTAGACTCACGCATTTTCACATCTTCCTCCATGGAGGATTGGTGGATTTTTTCCAAGTGAAAATCGATTTTTACCTGAATTAACCTACTGATCAGATCTAAAGATTCCTGCGGTGTGAATCGACCATGTATGAGTTTAATGTCCATTGGGCTGCTGTTTATTGTCCTTGCCCAAGTGAAAATCCAGAGCGACCATCGAATGTATAAAGGTTTTCGGTCTTAATCGCATCGATTGATGCTTTCTCCGCGTCGCTTAACAGACGGATGATCTCCGCTTTTGAAAAGCTCTTTCCGCTCTTCACCTTAAAGCGGCAGCGCCAGTGATCGGTGCAAAATGTTTCTTCAAAGCCCTCTGGCCAGACCTTAATCCCGCGGTTGGTAATCATGGTGAGTTCCGCATTCTCGCCTTCGATCTGCTTGATTATCTGGGCCAATTCATCGGGATTAGTGCCGCGCCAGTGCACGAAAAGATCCACCCCGGTAAGTTCTTTCAGCGCCGCAGGCTGTCGCACATACTTCGGTAAATTGAACTTCACATGTTGGTTGTACTTGACTGGGCTCAGTTTACCGGGCTTGCGTCCAAGACGTTCAATGACCGCATTCGCAAATTCACGTGTGCCGACTTTCTCTGTGCTTACTCCCTCTTTGAAAATGTCATAGGTGTGAATGCCATCTTCAATTGCACACAACCAAGCATTCTGAATCTTCTCCGCGATATCGTGTTGTTCAAGGTGAATCAGCATCATGATAGCACCTTGAAGCAATCCAGATGGATTGGCCAAGTTTTGACCCGCGCGGCGCGGCGCCGATCCATGGATGGCTTCAAACATTGCACAGGTTTCTCCAATATTCGCTGATCCTGCAATCCCCACAGAGCCAGAGATCTGGGCGGCAACATCCGATAAAATATCGCCATAAAGGTTCGGCATTACAATCACATCAAATAGCTCTGGAGTATCAGCGAGCTTCGCCGCTCCAATGTCTACAATCCAATGCTCATTCTCAATGTCCGGATATTCCGCAGCAATTTCATCAAAGACCTGATGGAATAGTCCATCAGTTTGCTTCATGATATTGTCTTTAGTGAAACAGGTCACCTTTTTGCGGCCATAGGCTTTCGCATATTCAAAGGCATAGCGCACAATTTTTTGGCATCCTGGTCGGCTGATGAGCTTCAGGCATTGCACCACTTCATCCGTTTGCTGGTGTTCTATGCCGGCATATAAATCCTCTTCATTTTCCCGAATAATCACAAGATTCATATTCGGGTGCTTCGTGTCTACAAAGGGATGCAGACTTGCACAAGGACGCACGTTGGAGTATAGTCCAAGGAACTTACGCGTGCTTACGTTCAAGCTCTTGTATCCTCCACCTTGGGGAGTTGTGATGGGTGCTTTGAGAAATATTTTGTTGCGACGAATGATATCCCACGATTCCCGACTGATTCCAGCCGAATTGCCGGAGAGGTACAATTTCTCACCTACTTCGATCTCGTCAATTTCAAACCGCGCTCCCGCAGCCCTCAGAATCGCCAAGGTGGCATCCATGATTTCGGGACCTATTCCATCTCCTTTTGCAACCGTTATGCGAGTCATTTTTCGTTCGTTTTTGGGCCACAAATTTCAGGGCTCTGAACCATTAGAATCTATTTACATTTGATATAGTCACCATAAACTATATTTATGCAATACACCCTTCATCAGTTGACCGTGTTTCTGAAAGTGAACCGCACAGAAAGTATTACGCGAGCCGCCGAGGAATTGAATCTTACTCAACCCGCTGTATCTATTCAAATGCGGAATTTTCAGGATCAGTTTGATATTCCACTTACCGAAGTTATTGGAAGAAAGCTGCACATCACGGCCTTCGGACGTGAAATCGCAGTGGCGGCTGAGCGAATTCTTAAAGAAGTGGATGCGATCAATTACAAAGCGCAATCGTATCGGGGACTGCTCACGGGCAGATTGAGGGTGTCAGTGGTGAGCACCGGGAAATATGTGATGCCGTATTACCTCACTGATTTTTTCAGTTTGCATCCCAATGTGGAGCTGGTGGTGGATGTCAGCAATAAAAGCCAAGTGGTGGAAAGTCTTAAAGGGAATGAATCGGATTTTTGTCTTGTCTCCTTGTTGCCAGAGCACATGATGATCGACTCGCTCGAACTGATTGAAAACAGATTGTGTCTGATAGCCAATGCGGAATTTAAAAGCCCGAAGCGCCAGACCAACCCCCAGTTATTGGAGACCCTCACAATGCTCTATCGCGAGGAGGGCTCAGGAACGCGCACGAGTACAGAGCAATTTTTTAAGGATAATCAATTGGTGATCCGACGAAAGATCGAACTCACCTCTAACGAGGCAGTCAAACAGGCGGTGATTGCTGGATTGGGTTGCGCCATTATGCCCCTCATCGGTATTCGTCAGGAGTTGGAATCTGGACTTCTTCAAATCGTTCCAGTGAAGGGACTGCCACTGCGTTCTGCGTGGCGATTGATATGGCCGAGTCGCAAGCAGCATTCTCCGGTAGCTACCGCATTTCTTCAGTATCTACGTGAAAACCGCGAGGCGATTAATCGCAAATGGCTGAGCTGATTGAGCCGTTTTGAAGTGATGCTTCCCCCACCGGTCTGACGATAGTCCTCAGTATCTTCGCGCCCGCTATGGCAAACCAAGACGATAAACTCAAGCTAGTCATCTCCCACGCCAAGGAGTATGGCTTCGTATTTCCCTCTTCTGAAATCTATGATGGACTCAGCGCTACTTACGATTATGGACAGTTAGGGGTTGAACTCAAAAACAACATCAAGAATTACTGGTGGACGGCCATGACGCGCATGCACCAAAATATTGTGGGTATTGATGCCGCAATCTTCATGCACCCCACCACCTGGAAAGCCAGCGGTCACGTGGATGCATTCAACGATCCACTGATCGATAACAAGGACAGTAAAAAGCGCTACCGTGCCGACGTACTCCTAGAAGATTACATGGCGAAATCTGAAGCCAAGATCACCAAAGAAATTGAAAAGGCGAAGGCGAAATTCGGAGACTCATTTGAGGAAGATAAATTTCGCGCGACAAATCCAAATGTGATTCGTGCGCAAGAGAAAATAGATGCGGTGCTCGGCAAGATGAAAGCCGCCCTCGAGGCCAGCGATCTCGAAGCTCTCAAGAACCTGATTGATGAATGTGAAATTGCCGATCCGGAAACGGGCTCGCGCAATTGGACGGAAGTGCGTCAGTTTAACCTCATGTTTAAAACGGAAATGGGTGCGGTATCTGGAGACACAGGCATCATCTATCTCCGCCCGGAAACAGCACAAGGTATTTTCGTCAACTTCCTCAATGTGCAAAAGAGTGGAAGGATGAAAATTCCATTTGGAATTGCTCAAATTGGCAAGGCCTTTCGCAATGAAATCATCGCTCGTCAATTCATTTTCCGCATGCGCGAATTTGAACAAATGGAGATGCAGTTTTTTGTGAAACCGGGAACCGAGATGGAGTGGTATCACTACTGGAAAGACGCGCGTATGGCGTGGCATATGGCTCTTGGGCTGGGCGCAGAGAATTATAAATTTCACGATCATATTAAGCTGGCGCACTATGCGAATGCGGCGTCCGACATTGAGTTTAATTTCCCAATGGGATTCAAAGAGATTGAAGGAATTCACTCCCGCACAGACTTTGATTTGATGAGTCACGAGAAGCACAGCGGAAAAAAACTGCGCTACTTTGATCCGGAAACGAATGACAGCTATGTGCCTTATGTGGTTGAAACATCAATCGGTCTTGACCGGATGTTTCTTGCTGTATTGAGCGCGTCTTACAAGGAAGAAAAGCTGGAGGATGGAAGTGAGCGCACTGTGCTCGCCATACCCCCGGCACTAGCTCCTGTGAAGGTAGCCGTGCTTCCTCTGGTGAAGAAGGATGGATTGCCGGAGAAGGCGAAGGAAGTAGTGGATCTGCTCAAGCTTGATTTCAATTTGCAGTACGATGATAAAGATGCAATTGGTCGCCGCTACCGCAGGCAGGATGCGATAGGAACACCTTTCTGCGTGACCATTGATAATGACACCCTGAGCGACAACTGCGTTACAATTCGTGAACGCGATAGTATGAAGCAAGAGCGGGTGGCGATTGAGAAAGTGCGGGGGGTGATTGAGAAGGGGTGCTCGCTGCGTGGGTTAATGAGGTGAGGAGTTCGCTTCGATCATCTGTTAACGGACGCAGAGGTCGCCTAGAAGAAAGTTTTTCGCGTGCATAGGGATGCATAATTTATGCGACTGATTATCTCAAGTGTGTAAATAAATTTCGGCAATGGATAAGCCGATAAATAAATTGTCATTCTCGATTTTGGGATGCGCAATGGAGGTACACCGACATTTAGGTCCCGGAATGCTTGAAAGCACATATAAACTTTGCTTGGAATACCAGCTTATGGAGGCTGGTTTTGTCGTTGCACGGGAAGTCCCGGTGCGGCTTCAATACAAGGACTTGAACATCGAACGTGCCTATTTCATTGACTTGTTAGTTGAAGGTAAGATGGTGCTCGAACTAAAGGCGGTTGAGCACTTAAGTCCAGAGCATGAAGCTCAAGTTCTAACTTATATAAAGCATGGTGGATATCATCTCGGCTTTCTGATGAATTTTAATTCGAGCCCGCTCAAAAACGGAACAAGGCGATTTGTGCACAATCTGTAAATCATTTATTACCCTCACCTCCGCGCCCTCTGCGGACTTCCTCGCTCTCTGCGTCCGTTGAAAGATGAGCGCAGCGAACATCTTACCTTCGCGGCCTTATGTACCAACTCGACTCATACTCTTTCACCGGCAAGCGCGTCCTCCTTCGTGTGGACTTTAACGTACCTCTCGACGACAAGCTCCAGATTACCGACGATTCGCGCATACGCGCCGCAGTAAAGACCATTCAGAAAATCCGAAATGGTGGCGGACGTGTCATCCTTCTTTCTCACCTCGGAAGACCAAAGAATGGCGCAGAGAATAAATTCTCGCTACGGCATCTCCTCGGACATATCTCCGAACTGCTCGGTACTAAAGTAAAATTCGCAGAAGATTGCATTGGTCCGAAAGCCAAAGCGGTCGTGGATCGCATGAAGGACGGTGATGTGGTGCTGCTCGAAAACCTTCGTTTTTACAAAGAAGAGGAGGCCGGAGATGAATTTTTCGCCGGACAGCTCGCCGAGAATGGCGATGTCTATGTCAACGATGCCTTCGGAACTGCGCACCGCGCGCATACCTCCACTGCAGTGATCTCGCGTTTTTTTCCTACCGACAAACTCTTTGGATACCTCATGGAAGATGAGGTGAAGAATATTGATAAAGTCTTGCGCTCTGCCGCTACGCCTATCACCGCCATCATTGGAGGAAGTAAGGTGTCGGGTAAAATTGCCATCATCGAAAACCTTATGGATGTGGCGCAAAACATCCTTATCGGCGGAGCTATGGCTTTTACATTTATAAAGGCACAACAAGGTAAAGTGGGCAATTCGCTGGTGGAAGAGGATAAACTTGAAACCGCCATTGACCTCATCGCTCTGGCGCGCAACAAGAACGTAAACCTCTATTTGCCCACTGACGCGATCATTGCAGATGCATTCAGCAACGATGCCAACCGCAAAGAAAGCGGCATCGCCAGCATCCCTGCCGGCTGGATGGGCCTCGATATCGGCCCAAAAACCATCGCCCATTACCGCGAAATCATTTTAATGTCGAAAACCGTGCTCTGGAACGGCCCTATGGGTGTGTTTGAAATGGAGCATTTCGCCCACGGAACCTCTGAAGTGGCCAAAGCTCTAGCGGAAGCCACCGCCACAAAAGGCGCTTTCACCCTTGTGGGCGGAGGCGATTCGGTGGCTGCCGTGAACCAGTTCGGTCTGGCCGATAAGGTGAGCTATGTATCCACGGGCGGCGGCGCCATGTTGGAATACCTGGAGGGTGTTGAATTGCCGGGAATTGCGGCAATCCGACATTAATTATCCCCGAGAATTCTCTTTTGACCAATTAGTAAAACGGGCTAACCCATTGAAACGGGCTTTTCCCCCTTAAACTGGCCAATTCTTCGATGGGGGATTAAATCCTGCCTATAAATTTACGTTTATCACTGGTTTAGTTGTACTTTTGTGTTGCTGAATTACTAAAACTGGACGTCGAAAAAGGGTTTTTCCGAACCTTTTTAAGTCATTCGCGTTTAGGTGCTCAGCCCTGAATAATGTGCCGCAAGCATTCGATTCAGATGTTGAAACTTATTAACTGAATTGTACTAAACCTCTATCCATGCGCTACATTCTACTTGCAGTAGTTTTTGTGTCGATTTGCCTTTTCAATTCCTCCTCGATGTCTGCCCAGCAGATCAACTTGGTGCCATGCGGTGCCGATGCAGTGCAAAACTTCAATGCTATGGGAACTTCCACGACCGGGGCTTTGCCTGCCGGTTGGAGAATTCTCGGAAATACCAGTAGCAGCGTGGGATGGACCAATGGTGCAGCCACGACAAACCTCACAGCTCAGGCGAGCTCGGGTACAAACACGACAGGCCGCACGAACAACTTCGGGCATACGGGTGGTGCAAATCGTGCGCCCGGTGTGATGGGAGCTAGCGGCTTTGCTGGTCCAAGTCATCTGATGGCGCGCTACGTAAATTCAGGGGCAACAAATATCACGTCTGTTGTTGTTGATTTTAATGGCAAACAATTCCGCAGGAATACCTCCGCTGCGTCCATTGAATTGTATTGGTCTACTTCAGGTGCTGCTGGTTCATGGACGCAGATCACCGTTTCTACAATAAACTTTACCACAGGAACCGCTTCGCATACGTTTGATTGGCCTGAAACAATAGCAGCCACAAGCGCGACGATTTCCACTACCATCGCTCCTTCCGGAAGTCTCTACCTTCGTTGGGCGCTGATCACGGCGGGTGCGAACTATCAAGGTATTGCCTTGGACGATGTGACCATAAAGCTCGCGCCGGCAGCCGTTACCGCATCTCCCACAGAAGTGTATGTGTGTGAAAATGCATCTGCGAATCTTACCGCCTCGGGAGGAACATTAGCCTATGTAGTATCTGGACAAAATGCCACCAGTGCCGCTATTCCAGCGCACAGTTCAGGGGGCGGTCCTGCAGGATTGGCGCGCACGGTTTCCATATCTGGTGTTCCTGCCGGAGCAGTCATTACTGGCGTAAGTATCTTCTTCAATATCGCTCACGCCAATACAGATGAACTCGATATCAACCTCTCTGCACCCAACGGAAATACGTTGAATATGCGTGATGGTGATGGCAGTGGAGGGGGAGATGATTTCATCAACACTGTAGTGAGCAATGCTGGTTCAACCGCAATTAGTTCAGCCTCTGCACCCTTTTCAAATCTCTATGCCCCGCAAGCTTCAATAGGCGTGGGCTCTACGTCATATTCTTCTAACGCTGCCGGATTTGCCAACCTATACTCAGGTATAAATGGCACGTGGACACTCAGTATGCGCGATACAGGCGGAGGAACTACCGGAACATTTGGGTCATGGTCAATCGCCATCTCGTACTCCGTTCCTACTACATTGTCTTGGTCCCCTGCTACGTATTTGAATACTGCTACAGGTCCATCTGTGACAACTACACCAGGTGCTAATTCCACCTATACTGTTTCGGCTGCCGGATTGGGCTGCGCGGCTTCAGCTAGTGTGAACGTAATTGTAGCCTACCCTCTGCCAGTAGCTATCACTCCCGCTTCCGCAAGTATGTGCTTCGGAGATGATGCAGTCATGCTTAATGTGACGGATGGTCTGCCGACCACCAACGTGAATGTGGCCAGTGGAGCTATTTCAGTCAATATTCCTCAGTCGCCTAATGCAACTGGTGCAAACCACGTACTCAATATGACAGGCGTTCCCGCTTGTGCTACCGTGACGGGCATCTCTGTCAATTTTAATCTTCCCACTACTTCAGTTGATGATTATATCATCAACCTCACCGCCCCAAACGGCAACACGATCAACCTCGTGAATCAACCCGGTGGAATGACCTACCTCGATAACTTCACCAACACTACTATTTCATCCACAGCCACCGCGCTGCTATCTTCATCCACCGCGCCTTACACAGGCACATTTGCGGCAGACCTTGGAGCCGGAATTGGTCCTACAGCATTCACTTCAAACAGTACAGAATGGTGTAATTTGATGACTACCGGAAACGGCAACTGGACCATCAGCGCGCGCGATATGATCGCTCTTGATTTGGGTAGTTTCACCTCGTGGACGCTTACCCTCACTTATGTGACCAGCTCCTATGTATGGTCGCCTGCCACAGGTCTTTCGCTCACCACGGGTGCGTGTACGCATGCTGCGCCTGCCACCACCACCAACTATGTAGTTACTGCTACTTCACAGCACGGTTGCGTATCGGTTTCCAATCCAGTCACTCTTACGGTTAACCGGGTATTGGGTGTCCTCAGCGGAACCGCTACACTGTGCTCCGGACAATCCACTGACTTAACTATTACAACCACTGGCGCAGGGCCTTTTACGGGTACCCTTATGCCGGGCTCAATCCCATTCAGCGGAGCTGGTCCAAGCATCGTCGTGAGCATAACCCCCGGTGCTGCTGCCACATATACCTTGGGTACGTTGGTCGGATTATTTTGTGAAGCTCTTCCCGCGGATCTCGCTGGCTCGGCCATTATTTCTATCAATGGTGCGCCCACTGCGTTGAGCATCGCTCCGGCAACTGCAGAAATTTGTTTGGGCGGTTCTGTTGCACTCACTGCTTCTGGCGGCACTGTTTCTTCTAACGCATCCAACACCACCGGGGCAATTAACTTGAGCATTCCAAACAACAGTGCGACTGGTATCACAAGCACATTGGTTATTGCAGGAATTCCTGGCTCGGCTGCAGTTACAGGCATAGCCGTGACCGCGAATGTCACACACCCAAATGTGGGTGACCTTATCCTGAACCTCCGCGCTCCTAACGGAAATGTACTTAACCTTGTCAATCGCGAAGGAGGCTCCGGCGACAACTTCGCAAGCACTGTGTTCAGTTCGGAAGGCGTTACTTCTATCGTGGGAGAGGCTGCACCATTTACCGCAACATACTCCACAGAGTCGTCGATAGGTGTGGGTGCAACCGGACAATCATCCAACGTGGCGGCATTCAGCAACCTGATGTCTGTCGGCAATGGCAACTGGGTATTCAGCGCACGTGATGCCTCGAATCCGAATTCGGGCAACATCACATCTTGGTCCATTGTAATTACCTACTCTGTTCCGCAACCCATCACGTGGTTGCCCGTAACCGGACTCAACATTGCCACAGGCGCTGCAGTGATTGCGTCACCGGCTTCAACTACAAATTATATAGCCACTGCTACTGGTGCAAATGGATGCACTTCTTCAGTCAGCCGCGAAGTACTCGTGCGTCGAATAACGGCAGCCATCACGGGCGGTACGACATCCCTTTGTGGATCAGGATCTAGTACAATCACACTTTTTGTAACGGGCACGGGAACACTCTCCGGTACGCTGAGTCCGGGTGGTATTGCGTTCAGTGGAACCGCTCCGCAAATCAGTGTGAATGTGACTCCCAACTCTACGCTTACTTATGAGATTGCAACACTTAATGATGGTACGTGCAATGCAGATGTCGCCGACCTTACAGGCAGCGCTACTGTTACTGTCATTGTTCCAACAACATATTATGCGGATGCGGACGGAGATGGCTACGGAACAAATGCCACGACTACCACCAACTGCACCGGCGCACCGAATGGATATTCGGCTCTCGGTGGCGACTGCGATGATGCAAACTCAGACTCTAATCCTGGCGCAGATGAATGGCTCAATGGCCTCGACGATAACTGCGATGGCAACATCGATGAAGGTCTTGTCGGAATCACATTCTACCGCGATGCAGATAGCGATGGATACGGCAATGCAGCCAACACCATCATCGCTTGGTTGATCGCACCTCCGGGTTATGTGTCAAACAATACTGACTGCAACGATGCACTTGCGGGTGTTCACCCTGCAGCCACTGAAGTATGTGGCAATGGTATCGACGATGACTGCGACGGTACGGTGGATGAAGGCTGCGGACCGATCAACGACGAACGCGACACTGCCCTTATCTTATTTACCCGTCCATTGGGCCAATGTTTTACAGCCACCGGAACTCTCACTGGCGCTAACGTGTCTCCGGAATCTGGTGCAAGCTGCACTACCGGTGAAGACGTGTGGTATTATTTCACCGCACCAATGCCAGGCTTGCGTATTGCATGCACCACAGCGGCTGCCAACGTACTGCTCGAATTGCGGGATGATATGGGCAACGTGATTGACGTGGAAAATGTGCGTCCGGGAGTGGGCAACGAATCGCTCAATACTGGAACACTTACTCCCGGAGCTACTTATTTTCTCCGTGTGCGTAATTTCAATTCAGCCCAAGGCAGCGGAGCGTTTACCCTTTGTCTGAACCACTTGAAGGAAAGCTATTGCGAAAGCGGAGCGGGTCCATATTCATTGTGTCAGACAGTAAAATCAAGGTTTGTCAGCGCGCAGTCCTACACCTTCCATTTCACCCCTACAGGTGGTGGAGCTACCATTTCCCAAACGGTAAATGGCGGAATTACAGTGCTCACTTTGGCAAACGTACCCGGACTTGCTTACAGCAGGTCGTACAACGTGAAAGTAGATGCCATTTACGCTACCACCGATGGGTTGGGTAATGCGGATCCGTTGATTATTCCATCGGTTATCACGGTGGCTATTACTACCGGCCCGCACTTCACTCCGGTGCTGCGCCTAATCGATCAGTGCCCAGCAAGTGTTACACCCAATGCCATCATCGGCGCTACCAAGTGGGTATGCGGTGCTACAGCGTATGAGTATGAATTCACTCCAGTGGCGCCTGTATCAGGTGCTCCTTTTGTGCGCAGCAATAACGCACCCAACCGTTTCATCAATTTGTACGGTTCAGGAGTGTTGCCCGGATACACCTACAATGTGCGCATCCGTCCGGTGTTTGGAATGACTCCCGGCACATGGGGTGGAACGTATGACTGCATTCGAATTGCTACATTGCTTTCAGGGGAAATGGATGAGGAGCACGTAGCGTGGAACGCTGCGCCTGCGCTCACCAGCGGCATGCCGGTGAATGAGTTGGAGGTATCTATTTATCCGAACCCAAATAGTGGAAGCGACTGGACGCTCGTGTTGCCGATGTTCGACACCACACAGAAAGCTACCGTAGTCCTTACCGATGGAATGGGACGTGAAGTAATTCGCACGCAGGTGAATTCGGGCGGACCGATTGCGATGCACAGCGAGCAGCTTGCTGCCGGAGTGTATCAGGTAGAAGTACGCATTGGTGAAAACCGAAGCATGCAGCGAATGATTGTACATTAGTCTTATCGCGGACGGACGAATACTCCAATCGCTGCATTGGGTAAAAGGTAAAAGAGCGTCCAGTGGGGCGCTCTTTTTTTGGGGTAGAAAAATTTGTCTTCAGATTTTAGGGGTGTGTCAAATCGGATGTGTCAAAGTAAAATTGACACGTTGATTTATCACATGTTGTTTTCGCGAAGAGTGCTGTGTCGATTGCTTCTGCATTCTAGGCAACAGAGACCAACTTGATATTGCGGTTCCCTGAGCCATTTCGTCTGGTGACGACACGAAAGAGAGGGCATTGGAAAAGAGGCTGCCGCAGTGATAATGAATTTTTGGGAGGATTGCCTTCTAATAAGGGGTTGGATTTTTTTGAAGACGTGAAGTATGGGCTGCCTTGGCAGACACTAAAAACACTTGAAAGGACGAGTCGCTTTCGTGCAGAAAGACGGGAACGTGCTTTTGTAAGTTGTGGATCCGATGGACAAAAGAGCCCTTTGGGGAGTCTCTCAACTTTTGGCTCATCGTGCTGTTTTTCAGAAGTATTTGATATACTTTTGTCGTGAACCTGACTTCGTGTTGTTGATACACCTTATCAGGCTAACCTGAACAATCTTTAATTGCTGCTCATGAAAGTGGTCTACTCAATTGTCCGCTCGACTTTCTGTCGGGCTTTCACGTTTATGGTACTTGCCTTCCTGGCTGGATCCATTCACGCCCAGTTCAACACTGGTACCATCACGCTTGATGGCACAGCCAGTGAAGGGGCATACATTACCAGCGGTGCCTACAGCATGGCTTGGGACGACACGTACCTCTACGTGCGATACAGTGGAGGGGCTTCAAATGAACCGGCAATTCTCTACTTTGATGTCAATCCAATCAACCCAGTTGATGGAGGTACAAATGCCAATGGAAGCATTGTGGGCGCATCGCATTATTCGATTACCCCAACCCTGCCATTTCGCGCTGATTTCAATGTGTACTGGGAGTCGAATAACGCTGGTTACCTGACCGCCAATGGATCTGGGGGTTGGAACAGCTTCGTCTCGATAGGCACAGGTGATCGCTCGAATACAGGAACTGCCGATCGCGAAATCCGCCTTTCATGGGTGGGCATGATGGGACTTGCTGGAAGACCAGCCGCTTTCAACTGGGTCGCCTATGCAAACTCTACTACAAGTTTTGTATTCAACGAAACACCCTCTGAGAACCCTGAAGGCTTTGGTGCTACACCAACCCTGAATTATTACTATACCGTATCCAGCACCGCGAATGATGCAAACATCACCGATCCGTTTTCGCGCAAAAGTTTTGAGTCACGCTCCACACTGACACTAGGCACCACAAATACTTTTTGGGATTTTACCACTAATGGCGGAACGCTCACGAATACCGTTAATGTCACGGTAAACAATCAGTTGTATGTGGTCAGTGGAACACTTACGCAGACAGGTGCGCGTACCATAACGTTTGGATCTCTTTCCACACACACACCCAGCCTGCGCTGCGACGGAATCATCAATCCGAATAATGGAGGAGGAAATGACCTCATCTGCACCTTTGCGAATGGCGCAACAACTATCTTCGGAACAGCCACAGATGCCAACTTCCGACTTTTTGATGTCAACGTAAGCACAGGCGCCACCCTGCAGGCACCGACAACGGGAATCGTAACACTCGGATTGCAGTTTGGCACAATGACCGCAAACGGCACCGGCATTGTCAACTTCCGCAACGCAAGTGGAGTGGTGAATGTGAATGTGGTGAACAACTCCACTAACAATTACAACTTCAGTAACACCGCTGGTGCTGCCACATTCAATACCCTTACGGTAAGCACAGGCGCTACATTCCGCCCGATCACCACAGGAACCCATAGCCTTAATATCGGCGGAAATCTTGCGAATACTCCTGGAGCTTATGCAACCACTAACAGCGCAGGTATTCTGAACACCACCTTCAACGGCCCGGGTGCCCAATCTGTGAGTGCTGCGCAAGTGTTTCAGAACCTCACCATAGCTAATGGTGGTTCGCTAGTGAGCAATGCTATCGGAGTTACATTTGGCGGCTCTATAACCATTGCTGCTAGTCGCGTGTTAACCGTGAACAGCGGGTCGCGGTTTGATACCGGACAAAACGCTCTGACGTTGACCAGTGCAACGGGAACTGTCAGCGGATTCTGGCGCACCGGAGGTGCTAGCGCTACCCTGCCGGTCTTCTTGGGTGTTGGGAGCAATGTGACGTTTTCGTCCAGTGGTATTTATGAGCACAATTACTCGGGCACGATCACAGGGTTTGTGCCACTCTTTACCTGGCAGTCGGGCTCTACGTGCCGGATTATTGGTTATGTGACGCTGAGCGTAGGCTGGACCACTGCTAACGGATGGGCGCAGAGTTTCCAAAACTTCGAGTGGGCCTGTTCGAACCAAACAGGAACCATCAATGTGCAGTTGAATACTTTGCCCACCTTCACCGTACTTGGTAATTTGACGGTTTCCAATACGGGAACCGCTGCCAACGGATGGCGCCTAGCTTCTAGCGCAAGCTATACCGTGAATGTAGGGGGAAACTTCGCTGTCAATACAAGCGCTTCATTTGCTAGAATGGACCTATGCAGCGGCGGCGCAGGAACGATCAATGTAAGTGGAAATTTGACCGTTAACAACGTCGGAACCAATTTGCTGTCCGTTACCGGCGGTAGTGCTACCGTGAATTTTGCCGGCAGCGCACTGCAAACGGTAACTGTACCCACTCCGGGCAATATCACGGGTGCAGTTAGCTTTCGCATCAACAACGCCTCTGGATTAAGCATTCCTACCGGCAATACGCTGCCCATTAACAACGGTGCAACCTTCTTCCGTACCAACGGGGCTGTAACACTGGCAGGTACCGGTGTGATAGCCTACAACGCCACGGGATCTACCCTCGGTTATGATGGCACGTCAGCCATGACCACAACGGATGCAGAATGGCCCACAACCCTCGGACCGGTTAACGTAGTATTCAATACTTCTCCAGGTACGGTGCAAATTACCCTGCACGCCTCACGCTCACTACCGGCGGCAGGAGTACTTACCCTCACCTTGGGTCGCCTGCTGCTTGGCAATAACAACCTGACACTGAACAATCCTTTGACGGGTGCCTCAATGCCGGCGACCATTCCTACCGCCAACAATATGGTGGTTACTGACGGCACAGGATTATTTATCCGCGCCATACCGGCATCGGCGTTAGGGGCATACAACTGGCCAGTGGGTGATATTACCGGAACTCCTGAGGCCAGCCGAGTGCAATTGGGTTTTGTTTTCGGAAACAGCGCCCTTCGTCTGATCGGTGTGCGAGTGGTGGATGCTTCCCATCCAAATATTGATAGCCCTACTGTGGTAGCCGACAAGCTGAGCCGCTACTGGGTGTTTTCAGAAAACGGAGTAGGAGGCACTTGGAGCTTCAGCATGGGACTCGAATATCCTGTGGCCGACGTGATCGGTACGGAGAGCAACTTGCGCGTGAGCCGATCAACTGGCTCAGACTGGGTCGATTATCCGACAACCACAGGAGCCGGAGTGTTGACTTCTACCGGATTTTTCAACCAGACCGATTTCACCATTAATAGCGCTGAATTTTCCGGCCGCCGCAGCCCGACAAAAACCTATGCCTGGGTGGCCACTTCCGGCTCAGCCGATTGGCAGACCGCCGCAAGCTGGAGCCCTGCGAGAAGTGCGCCCGCCTTTGATGATATCTTAACTTTCCCAAACGGAGGAACGAGCACTGCGACCAACGTGCCTGCCCAGTTGGTGGGTCAGATGGTTATGAGTAATAGCACCATAGTAACACTCGTGCCAACGGCCGCCAACAATGCGCTCACCCTAATGGGTGGCGCCGGAGTTGATCTTGATGTTCCTTCCGGTTGCGCTATGACCGTGGGTCAGGCCAGCGGAAACAGCCTTTCCCTTACGTTCGGCGTTGCCGGGAATACAACATCCATAGTGGGTACTTACACCATCCCGGTGAATACAACCAACGTACACAATTTCAACACAACCAATTCGACCACAACGGTAACCGGCACATTCAATATGGGCGGCTCGGTGACTGGTGCTACTATTGCCACATTGACCTTCGGAGCAGGATCATTTTATAATCACACCCGTGATGCGGGTGCTATTCCAATATCCACGTGGAATGCCACTTCAACCCTCACCCTTTCAGGTCAAACCTCAGTTACCGCGCCCACTAGCTTGGCTCAAAACATTGGAAACTTTGTAATGAATATGCCTGCTTTAGCCGCTACTCTGGCTATGACGGGCACCAACAACCCTTCAGCGATTGCAGGGTCTTGGATAATTTCGAGTACAAACAATAGCATTGTTGATCTATCCACAATCAACAGGGTCTATACCTGTAACCTAACGGTTACTGGTAACTCCCGCATATATCTGTTGCGGGGTACAGCTACGGCGGCAGCTTTGACCGTAAACAACTTTGACCTGACTACAAATGCCGGTTCGACACAGGGCTGGACTATGAACAATTCCACTGCAACTTCATCCAGTACTTTTACCGTAAGTGGTAATCGCACGATAAATCGTGCATCAACCAGCTGGGCATTCGGTTGGGGCGCCTTAGGTGCTACAAACACAGGAATATTCCGCGTGGCCGGCGATTTCACTCACACAGCAGGATCACTTGAAAGCGGACCAACAACTATCAATCGCCTGCGTTTCATCAATGCGGGCACAAAGAACTTCTC
>Ga0105049_10000219_pt1 | contig 59123 bp, 46 predicted proteins | sample MAT06_FD_78087 | JGI IMG/M metagenome (GOLD analysis project Ga0105049, IMG submission 78087) | Freshwater microbial communities from Lake Fryxell liftoff mats and glacier meltwater in Antarctica - MAT-06 | ecosystem: Environmental > Aquatic > Freshwater > Ice > Liftoff microbial mat | place...
CCCCTGCCTGGTGGGAGGGGCCCGTGGTGTTACCAAGGAGCCCCTTCCGATTCGAATCGGGAGAGGCGGAGTGTCGCGTTACATCGTCGCGGCGGTTTGGCCAAACTCCCGAAGTCGTACGACAAGAGACGCCGTAACAAGAATCGTTACGGCGCCGGGAATAAGCTCGAGCGGGCGCGAAGAGCACGTGCGGTATGACATCACCTTTCAAGCATCGGCGTAGACGTGGGTTTCCGCAAGCCCCCCAGGGTGCGTTACCGCGCCGTAGCGGGCCGACCCTACGAGCTGTGCGAAACGCCAAATTGCTCCGGACTGGAAGTTGTGCTTACGCGGCGTCCACGCGGCGCGTCGCTCGGCGAGCTGCGCGTCCGTCAGTCGTACGGCAATCGATTCCTGGTCGGCATCGATGTCGATGATGTCGCCGTCTTGCAGCAAACCAATCACACCACCGACGGCCGCCTCGGGGCTCACATGGCCAACGCACAGTCCACGGGTCGCGCCTGAGAATCGACCATCGGTCACGAGCGCCACCGACTCGCCAAAGCCTTGTCCGTAGATGGCTGAGGTGGTCGAGAGCATTTCTCGCATACCCGGGCCGCCGCGCGGGCCCTCGTATCGGATGACTATCACATCGCCCGCCGTATAGGCGCGGGCCATGACCGCTTGAAACGCGGTCTCTTCGGAATCGAAGACGCGTGCCGGTCCGCTGAACGTGCGATGCGCGAGTCCAGCGACCTTTACCACGGCGCCATCGGGGGCCAGATTTCCGCGCATTCCCACCAGACCGCCGGTGGGTGACAGGGCCTGCGCGACGGGCATGATCACCCGTTGGTTTTCCGGGAACTGCACACCTTCGAGATTCTGCGCGAGCGTATTGCCGGTCACGGTCACGCAATCACCGTGCAAGAAGCCACCATCGAGCAGCACCTTCAGAATGATCGACACGCCACCAATGTCGTGCACATCTTTGGCGAGATATTTTCCGCCGGGCTTGAGGTCCGCAATCAGCGGTGTGCGCTTGAATACCTCGGCCACATCGAAGAGGTCGAACGGAATGCCGACTTCGTTGGCCAGTGCAGGCAGATGCAACGCGGCATTGGTAGACCCACCCGTCGCCGCAACCACGGCCGCCGCATTCTCCAGCGCCTTGCGCGTCACGATCTGGCGCGGTCGCGGGCCGTCTTTCAGCAATCGCATCACAGCATGCCCGGCCGCTTCGGCAAACACATCGCGCGCTTCGAGCGAGGCGGGGGGACTGGCTGATCCCGGCAGCGCGAGTCCGATCGCTTCCGAGACATAGGCCATGCTGTTCGCCGTGTACTGGCCGCCGCACGACCCGGCGCCAGGGCAGGCGACTTTCTCGAGCGCTGTCAATTCGGCGAGCGTGGTCTTTCCGGCCGCGTACGACCCGACCGCCTCGAAGACATCAAGAACGGTGACGTCGCGGCCTTGGTAGCGCCCAGGCAGAATACTGCCGCCGTATAAAAACACCGAGGGCACGTCGAGACGCAGCATCGCCATCATCATCCCCGGCAGGGATTTGTCGCAGCCCGCGAGGCCCACCAACGCGTCGTAACAGTGGCCGCGCACGGTCAGTTCGATCGAATCGGCAATCACCTCGCGACTGACCAGCGAAGACTTCATCCCCGCGTGTCCCATCGCAATGCCGTCGGTCACGGTGATCGTAGTGAACTCGCGGGGTGTCCCTCCGGCGGCGATTACGCCACGCTTGGCCACTTCCGCTTGCCGACGCAGCGAGATGTTGCAGGGCGCCGCTTCATTCCAGCTCGAGACAACACCAACCAGCGGCTGCTGAATTTGCTCTTCGGTGAGACCCATGGCGTAGTAGAACGACCGATGCGGCGCGCGTTCAGGGCCCACGGTGGCGTGTCGACTGGGAAGCGACGATTTGTCCATGTGCGCGAATTGGCAGAAATGATCGAAGGGATGGATCCGAAGTGAATCCACCCCTCCGACTTTACTTCGCGGTATGCTCTGGCGCGAGTGCGTCGTGAGACCCCCTACGAATACGTCAGCGCAACAACAGCACCGCGATGACGACGGCTGCAACAACCGTGAGCCCGACGACGAGCGTGCGAACACTGAGAGCGGACGGCGCCGCAGTTGACGGTGCGGCCGATGGAAATGTGGCCGTGGTTGTCAGTTCTTCGACAATAGGTGATTCGCCCTCCGCCGCCGGAGCGCGAATAGCCCGAAACATCATCGGCGTATCGATGCGCGGACGCTCGAGCGAGAAATCGGCGATCTGTCTTCTGGTAGTGCCCGTATGGGGGGTCAGTGTCCCGAACACCGTGCCGACTTCCGCGAGCGACGGCCAGCGATCTTCCGGGGCTTTGGCCAACATCCGCTGCACCAGGCTTTCCATGGCATCCGGCAACTCCGGGCGGATGCTCTGCAGGCAAGGAGGCGGTTGGGTCATGTGCCCGTAGGTAGTCTGACCCAGATTCCCGATAAACGGCAAACGCCCCGTGAGCAACTGAAACGCCATAACGCCAAGGGCGTACTGGTCGGTGGCCGGCGTGACACGTTCACCAGCGCGTTGTTCGGGACTCATATAGTCCACAGTGCCCAGCACAATGCCGGTCTTGGTCGGCGTTGAGCCATCGTCGCGCCGGGCGATGCCGAAGTCGGTCACGACGGCACGCCCGTCGCGGTCGATGAGCACATTGGCCGGTTTCACGTCCCGATGAATGACGCCGCGATCGTGCGCGTGCTGGAGGCCAGACGCAACCTGAGACAGGATGAGCCCAGCCGCCTGCAGAGACAACTTTTCCTGCCGTTCGAGCACCAGATCCAGGCTCTGCCCGTCGACATACTGCATCACGATGGCGCTGGTGCCTTGACGACTCCTCACTGACAACACCCGCACGACATGGGGATGGTCAAGCGATGCGACGGTTCTGCCCTCGCGCAGGAATCGCTCGACGACGGACACGTCGACGGTGGCCTCGGGCAGCAACAGCTTGATCGCCACACGACGCTGCAGTGCGGGATCGAACCCGAGGAACACCGCCGCCATGCCGCCGCGCCCGAGCTCACGCTCAACGACGATTTCCCCGCCCATGAGCGCCTGGAGTTGCGACTGCAGCTGCGCGGTATCGTTTAAGGCCATGTCAGAAAATCGCGACTGCAGCGCGGACGTCAAGCCGCCCGGCGATATCTCGCTTGGCCGCACCACCACGGCGTCGGCCGAGCGCACCCGCACTTTTCCTGCAAAGCCCCTCCTTGGCTAGAGAGAATCGCCTACTGCTTGGCTTTCATCGTGACCTTAATGACGCCAAAGGCCGCGCGCGGGTCGCTGTAGAGCGCCTGCCCAGCGGCCCCCTTGACGATCTCGATGCTGGCAATGCGGTCGGGAGAGAGGCGATCCATCGCTGCCGCGTCGACGATCACGCCATCGATGACCACAAGGCCTTCAAACTTTCTTGCCGGCATCTCAGCACCTTTGCCGAGAGCCGTCGGAACTGGCGAAGCCACCCCGCGCGTCGCCTGCCTTTCAAAGGTGATGGTCGGGAGCTCGACCACCGATCCCTGCGTGGCAATCCGAATCTCACCAACCTTTGCAGCCGTCTTGCCGACGATCGACACCGAGGCGATGCGCTCGGCAGCAAGCTTGTCGGCCGCTTCGGCGCTCACTTTCTGCCCATCAACGAAATAGTTGGTTGTACGCTCCTCAATCAGCGAGGCCTTCGCTGCTTGTTGGCGTGCGCTGGCGACGTCCATCTGATCGATCTCCGCCGAGGTGGGAAGCTTCGACTCACAGGCGGTGACAAAAGCCGCGGCGGCGATCAACGCGCCGACGGCACGACGGGGTGCGGAAAAACGTGAAGGACGAGCGGTCATGGCAAAAAGCCTCCGTTCAAGATAAGAACCACTGCACGAGAACGCCGGCATGGCCGACGGGAGAGAGGAACGCAATGCAGACAGATCAATGAGGAGCGCGCCGTATGATGCGGCGGGAATCCCGCGCCGCAACACACGACGATCACAATCGAGCTCGATCGCCAAGCGCAGCCGATTCAGCGCGTACCAGAGCGCAGGATTCCACGGCATCAACGCTGCGGCACCGCAGGCAAACACCAACAGCCATGGGTCTCCGGCACGCACATGCTCGGATTCATGCGTCACCACCAGGCGCTGCTCTTCGGACGAACGCGAGAGGAGCCACGCGGGCAGCACGATGTGCGAAGGCGCCAGGCCAACGACCGCCGGGCCCGCGGTTGGCGCGATGCGCGCGTCGATGTCGCCAACACGCTGTATCGGCCACTGCTGCAGCGTTCGGCGCACGCGCCAATAGCTCAATGCGAACGCACTCAATGTGCCGATGGACGCCAAAAAGCAAAGCAGGCCGATCGTGCGATGCACGGGAGTGGGCACGGTGCGGAGCCACGTCTGCGTATTGGCCAGCGCCATGCTCACAGGTTGAGTGAGCGCGTTGCGCGCTTGGTCCCACCGCGCGCGGACTGACGGCTTCCTCTCAATCGTCGTCGCCAAAGCCGCGGATGATATCGAGGGCGTTGCGCGCCGCGTGTTCGATGGCGATGTACGACGCAGTGGCGACGCCACGCTCAACCCAACGATGGCGACGATGGTGCCAAACCAGACCCAGCGCACGGCGCGATTCGCGGCGCGCTGCACGTCATGCGCCGCCACAGCCGCCAGCAGCACCAGGACGCTGATGGCCAGACACAAGAGCATGCCACTGGTGAGTGACGCCCACGGGACACCGAGTACGGTGTTCATCACGGCGTGCCTCCGTCGTCTGGCGCCCGGAGTCGCGCCGCGAGCAGAGCACGCATACGCTCCAGCTCATCGCGGGTAAGCCCGTCATCGTTCACGAGCTGCGCAAACAACCTCGTCGCCGACCCCTGAAAGATGGCGTCTTTGATGCGCGCAATCGCACTTCCACCAGCCGCCTCGGCCTCTACGGCGGCGAAGTAGCGATAGGCGCGCCCTTCGGCTTCGTGTCGGACGTAGCCCTTTTCCTCGAGTGTTTGTAACGCCGACAAAACCGACGTGTAGGCAATCGGTTCGTCGAGTTCGTCCTTGACCTGCGTCACGGTGGCCGATCCGAGCTTCCAAAGGACGCTCATGACGGCGAGCTCGCGGGGCGGGAAGTGGATGTGCGCAGTCATAAGATCGGTCATCACGGGTTGGCTACGGATGTTTCCGTAGTATGGCGACGCAATCCGCGGTTGTCAACTGCTTTTTCAGTAGAACGTCGACGGGCAGAGGTCGACGGCCATTCCTGCCCGTGGCACCTCCCCCCCGCGCTATTGCAGCTGGATGTACATCGGCACCGGCCACAACCGCAAAATCGACTCGCGCGAGGTGCGCGGGTTGTCGTTCTTTGGCTTTGTGAACTGCTTCCATCCGGCAAACTGCACGGGCTCCTTTTTGACGTAGCTGTAAAAGGAGTCGCGTTTCAGCCACGGGGCGCCAAAGCCGTCCATGTGCATCACGATCTGCACCCTGGGATCGAGGGCGATCTTGTCGGCATTCGTCACGCCGCGGCGGGTGAAGCGATGCACCACCAGGATCTTTGGCGGCAGCTTGAACTCGTCGACCAGCTTGCCGAGGAAGCGCGATGTGTAGTTAATATCGCTCGCATCGTACGTGCCGACTTTCTTCCCAGGCTTCGATCCGTCTTTCATCGAAAACTCGGGGTCGATGCCCAGGTGCACCTCTGGACGTTTCAGAAACCGTTCGAGCGCGGGAAGCTCTTGCTGCAGCGTACTGAGCCCGACTTGCACATCGATGAACAGGATCGCGTTCTTGCGCTTGGCCCAGCCGTACACTTTCTCGATGAGCGCGCTGTCCATACGTGCGCGATATTTTCCATCCTTGCCGGCAGACGCCTGGGCCACGACAGCGACTAAATGCAGCGCCGGTTGCACAGGATGCGCCGGATCGAGCTTGTTCCATTCGGCGACTTCCTGATCCAACCGTTGCAGCATGTCGTCCGTGTCGAACTCGCCAAGAATGCCCATGCGGCGCGACAGCGGATTGCCGTAAAAGGCGATGACCCGTTTGGCGGGAAGGATCGAACCCGGCAGTGGAGGCGGCATCTTGGGCGGCCAGAGCGAATCCAGATCGCTGCCCGTATTGCGGTAGGCGAGGTGGTTATCTGCAGACGCGGGGCCGACGGCGCCGGTCTTCTGCGGTTTGGGCTTTGGCTTGGCCGTCGCCGAGGACGTGGTCTTCGCCGACGTTGTCTTCCCTGCGGATTTCGTCTTCGTTGGCGGGGTCGACTGCGCGGCGGCGGGAGCCGCTGCGCATGATACTCCGAGGAGTACTGCGCACAACACGATCGCGCGGGCGAGCGGCGCGGTGGCACTGGTAAACGTAGGCATAGGGGAAAGATGATCCCATGTCGCGCGCGGTTGCACCGGCACTGGTCACAAATTCGCCCTGGCGCTGGTCTTATTCTTTTTGCGAACCTTCAATTCACGATCAATCCCAAGTCCCAGCGAACCGATGGCTTCTGCACGCACCACGAGAAACTGGTGATCGGCGACGACGTCGATCACCCGCCCGGAACTTACGACCCCGGTGAGTGTGACGCCTTGGGCTAACTCGCGATTGAGGGCCTCTTCCACGCGCTGTCGCGTTTCTTCGAGCACAGGCTGGAGCGGGATCTGTGCGCGCCGTCGCAGTTCGGTCACGACGTCTCCCTTCTTGAGCCACGCGAGACCCTTCACCAGCGCGTCCGCCGTCTGCACGTCAAAGTCCAGATCCGGCACGGACAGGACGCGTGATGTGGTGTCGACCTTTGGCGTACCGACGAAGTAGGCCGTGCCAGTGACCGCACCATCGACGGTCAAGGCCAGTACGACCCGCCCGTCGTTCAGCGGACCAAACCGCGCTCCTCGTACCGTGACCTTTCGGCCAAAACGACTGAAGGATCGCCCTACCAACTGCGACGACACCACGGCGCTCGCGGCGTCGTAGCCCAAGCGTCCCTCCAATAACAAATGCGAACTGTCGCCCACCGCGCGGGCCGCTATTTTGAGTGGCGGCAGCGCCGTAGTGATATCGGGCGGCCTCGGACCGGTAATCAGCACAGGGCGTGCGAAGAGCCGTACGTCGGCGACCAACGCGGTATCATCGAGGTGGAGTCCGCCAAGGCGCACATCTTGTGGCGTGATCTTGAGCCAAAGACTATCACGCACACGAATACTTTTGTTCAGCAAGTTGTACCAGCGGTCAACGCGGCCGCGCAGATCGAACGAGGCAATGCGCCGGTCGACAACTGGTAAGCGTCGCACGAGCTGGGGGCGCAACGCATCGATCACCCGATCCGTAACGTTGATCTTGAACATCGTCACACGACACTGATTGACATCGTCGTCTGACTCGGCGCGGAGGGAACGCAGCCGGGTCTTCCCGGTGAGCATCCAGTTTTCGGACACCTCAAGATCCGTCGCGATCACCAGATGCAGGCGCGGCCGACGTCCCTCGGTGCCACACGAGGCGCTCACGGTCGGCGCGAGCGGTGGGTCGTACCAGCCTCGCCCCTCGTACGACACATCCGTCGAGATCGTGATGCGCGAGCCGTCGAAGCCGATCACGAACGGTGAGCGCGTCGCGGCATAGGCGAATGATTGTCGCGTGTTCGCCGGTACGGAAATGCGACGCTCGATGTTCCCGAAGCGTCGAGGCACCGCTTGTTCGAGGGCCGCAAGCATCGGCGCGAGCGCGTAGCTGATCGGCGCATCGATGATCGAGGGTCCAAGTGTTGCCGAGCGGGCGCTCGGCGCTTGCGCCGTGCTGCTCAACATCGCAGTCGGTGCGCGCGGGTCGAGCACATCGGACCCACAGCCGGCAAGGAGCACCAAGGCGAGGGGCCACCATCGTTTACGCTGATTCATTGATCGGGAGATGAGCGCTGCTACGGCCGTACGGGTCGGTATTGCATCCGCTGAAGAATAACGCCAATCCGGCGCGAGGCGATCGGCCCGTTCGGAGCCCATCGCTTCGGCGAGGGCAAGATCGCGGCGAGGCGCGCGGATTCTTCCCGCGTCAGCGTCGCGGCGCTCTTCCCGAAATGCAATTGTGCAGCGGCCTCTGCGCCGTACGTGCTGGGGCCCCATTCGGCAAGATTCAGGTAGAGATCAAGAATGCGCTCCTTCGAAAGGATGAGCTCGAGCACAAGCGTCAGGTACAGTTCAAGCCCTTTCCGCACGTACGAGCGGCCATTCCACAGGAAGATATTCTTGGCGACTTGCTGTGAGAGCGTCGATGCACCGCGCAGCCTGCCGCCACGTTTGCGCCGCTCCAGCGCATTGTCGATTTCGACGAAGTCGATGCCGCGATGCAAGTAAAAACGATCGTCCTCGGAGGCCAATACGGCGCGACGGAGATTGGGCGAAATCCTGTCACGCGCGACGGGAGTATGCCGCGGCCACACCGGACGTTCGCCGCGTACGATACGTCCTGCCGTTTGCTGGATCATCACCGCCGTCATCGGCGGGTGCACCACGGCAAAGAGCAGCACGAGGGGAATCGGCAGCAGCACCAGCAGCAGCACGATGCGAACGGCACGTCGCGCCATGCGGCGCCACCCGGGCCGTTGGCGAGGCTCGGAGCGCGCGGCACTGTCAGGGGTTCCGACAGATGAGGACTGTGGAGTCACCGGGGTTATGGCTCGCGAAGGTGCGGGGGCGTATCAGGAGGCTGACGACGCCAGCGGCGATGCTGCCAAAAGTACTGGGCCGGATACCGTCGCACGTACGCCTCCAGCGTTTGCGTATACGACAGCACAATGGCGTCGATATCGGTCTCTTTGTCGCCGGTGGGGTGCACCGGGACAGGATCGATCAGCACGGCGTACTTTCCGCTGGCCTCTCGCACGATCGCGACAAAAAGGACTGGTACGCCGAAGCGCAACGCGAACACTGCTGGTCCTCGCGGTGTCTTCGCAGGGCGCCCAAAGAACGGCACAAACGTGCTGGCCAACCCAAGCGCATCATGATCGCTGACAAAGGCGACGCAGCGATTGTCGCGCAGCGAGCGCGGCGTTCGGCGCACGGCGTCTTTGTCATGAATGACTTCCATCCCGATCTTGCGGCGCGTGCGCGTGACGTAGGCTTCGAAGATCGGATTGGCCATGCCGCGGGCAACCACGTCGATGGGCACACCGCGCGCGGCGAAATATGCGCCGCCAAACTCCCAGTTCCCAAGGTGGCCCGTAACCAGGAGAATCCCCGCGCCGCGCGCGAGGCCCGCCTCGACATGCTCCCAACCCTCCACGCGCTCGACGCGCGAGAGGATTTGCGTGGCCGACGTTCCTGGCATGATCGCCGTTTCAATCGAGGTGCGACCCAGGCTGTCGTACGACGCGGCCGCCAGTTGCTCGACCTCCGGTGGGGCGAGGACAGGGAACGCCGCGGCAATTTGTCGTTCGACCACGCCGCGCCGAATGCCAATGGGTTTGTAGATCAGGCGCGCGATGCGACCGCCAACCCAACTGGCGGCACGCCAGCCAATCAGCCGGAGCAGCCCGACCACGACGCGTGTGCCCGCGTACTCAACTCGATGGGATAGCGTCGGGGTTTTAGCAGTCTCAGGCATGTCACGTAAAGATAATGCTGCCCGCACCCGTTACTCTGGCGTGAGGTCGTTTGGTGGCTATGATACGTGTGTGCCCCTCGACCTCCAGCGCGCCGTCGTGCCAACGCCACCCCAGGGAATTGCGACGCCGTCCTCGGTACCGGTGCTTTCCGAGGATCGGTCGGTGATCCACCTGGCGCAGGTCGGCTTGATTCTCAACGCCGTGCTTGCCGCGGTGAAGCTGGTCGCGGGGCTGGTGGGGAATTCCTATGCGCTTGTGGCCGACGCCATTGAGAGCTCAACCGATATGATCGGCTCGCTGGTGGTCTGGAGCGGCCTTCGTATCGCGAGTCGTTCACCCGACGACCGCTTTCCCTTCGGGTATGGTCGTGCAGAGCCCCTGGCCGCGGTGGCGGTCGCCGCGTTGATGTTTGGCGCCGCGACAGGTATCGCGATTGAAGCGGTTCGCGAGATCCGCTTGCCGCACCACGCGCCGGCGCCGTTTACGCTCGGGGTGTTGGCAGCGGTCATCGTGGTCAAAGAGTTGATGGCGAAACGGGTGTTACGGGCGAATAGTGCGCGAGGAAGCGTCGTGGTGCATGCAGACGCGTGGCATCACCGCGCCGACGCCATCACGTCGGCGGCCGCCTTCATCGGCATCAGTATCGCGCTGCTCGGCGGACCGGGGTGGGAGTCGGCCGACGACTGGGCTGCCCTCGTGGCGGTGCTCGTCATCTTCGCGAATGGCGCGGTGCTCATTCGCAAGGCGACGCTGGACTTGATGGATCAGGCACCCGACGCCCCGTTGCTCGACGCCATCTCTGCTGCATCACTGACCACGCCTGGCGTGCTCGCTATTGAGAAGGTGAAGGTGCGAAAAAGCGGCACGCATCACTACATCGATCTTCACGTGCAGGCCAACCCCGCACTCTCGCTCCATGACGCGCACATCTTGTCCGGCTGTGTGAAGAGTGCCATCCGCGAGCGCGTCCCGACGGCCACGGGTGTGCTTATTCACATGGAACCGTACGAACCTCAACACGCACCATGACCGAATCCCAAGGGACTCCAACCATTCGCGACCTGGATCGTGCCGAGTGTGATGCACTGCTGGCGCGACACCATGTGGGTCGTCTGGCCTTCACCTTTCGCGATCGTGTGGATATTGCACCGATTCACTATGTCTTCGCGCACGGACGGATCTACGGGCGCACCGGGTTCGGCGCCAAGGTCGAGGTGCTGGAGCATCATCCGTGGGTCGCCTTCGAAGTCGACGAGGTGGATGCCTTGTTCACGTGGCGCAGCGTCGTTGTACATGGTCGGGTGATCTTCCCCGATCCCAGCGGTGCGCCGCAGGACCAGCAGTCCTTTCTGGATGGTGTGGAGGCATTCCGACAGCTGGTGCCCGATGCGTTCGCGGAGGGCGATCCCACGCCGGATCGCGTTCGTGTCTTCATGATCCATGTCCATGACGTCGCGGGCCGTTCGGCGACCACCGCCGACGATGGAAGGACTTCGTGAGCGACGACAAGACGGGCCTTTCGTTGCCCTCGGCGCTCGCGTCGCTTCGCTTGGAACCGGTCGACCGCGATGATCGTGTCAAGCTGGGGAGCAAGGCCGCGCGCGTGGAGGAATTGCCGCCGCGAGATATGATCGCCGCCGCCACGGATCAACTGCTGGAACGACTGCACGACTTGCAGGAGGCCTTCTACGCCGACGGCCGACACGCCCTGTTGCTCGTGCTGCAAGGTCGTGACGCGTCTGGCAAAGATGGGGTGATCAAGACGGTGTACGGAGCCTTCAATCCGATTGGCGTCACGATCGCCGCGTTCGGACCTCCCACGTCGCTCGAGCTCCGGCACGATTTTCTCTGGCGGGTGCATCAGGTGGTTCCTCCCCGCGGAATGATCGGCGTGTTCAATCGCTCACATTACGAAGACGTACTGGCCGTTCGCGTGCGCCAGTTGGCACCGGAGTCGGCGTGGCGCGGGCGCTTCGCCCAGATCAATGCCTTTGAGAAGATGCTGGCCGATAACGGCGTCGTGATTCGCAAATGCATGCTGCACGTGTCGCGGGATGAACAGCACGCGCGTCTCAAAGCTCGGCTTGAGGATCCCCGGAAAAACTGGAAGTTTCGATTGGACGATCTTGAGGATCGTGCGCGCTGGGATCAGTACACCGACGCCTATCGGGAGGCCTTGAAGGAGTGCAGCACGCGCCGGGCCCCATGGTATGTGGTCCCCTCGGACGACAAAGTGGTGCGGAACTTCCTGATCGCGCGCATGCTGGTGGAGACGTTGGAATCGCTGGACTCGCGGTTTCCGGAGATCGATCCGGCCGTCCGCGTAGCCGCGGAGGGGTTTAAGTAGCACGGGGCGAAGAAGGTGCGTGGGGGGTGTTCGGGCCACGGGCGCGCGTTTAGGTTGTTCAGTCTGTCCGCAGGCCGAGGGAACAGCCTGTGTGGCGGGACGTGGCGCAGCCCGGTAGCGCACTTCCTTGGGGTGGAAGGGGTCGCAGGTTCAAATCCTGTCGTCCCGATGGGCGGTGGCGACATGCCGCTGCAAATCACTGCATCACACAGAGCCTCGGCGGTTGCCGGGGCTTTGTGCTTTGTAACCTACGTCTCACCGGACTTCGCATCGATGCTGAGCTTTGCTGCCCTCAAGGATCGTTATCAGGCCGATACCTACATGGGCGGGCCGGGAGCGGCGCCGTCGTTGGCCTTGGCCCTGGAACGCATTGGCTGGCGCGCCGTGCGCGATCCCTCGCCTGAAGAACTGTCCGGGGATCTGGCGCTGTTGGTCGACGCCTGCGTGCACGAGCATCGCCGTGTGCTGGACTTGACCTACGGTATTGCCACGACGTTGCGTCACGCCGGGCCGTTGCTGGATGGATCGCTGCCGCCCATGGAGGCGTATCTGCCGGCCGCTGAGGAGGTGCTTCGCCTGTACGTCGCGCATGGCCGCGGTAACGTGCCAGGCGGTGCAGGGGAGTCGCTGGGGATGGCAGGTGTGCTTCGCGAGCTGGACGTCGACTAGCAGACGACTAGCGGTACCTGCTTGCGTCGGCGCGGTCACTCGGGCAACGTGCAGCCCACCCGCTACACGAGGACTGCTATTCCGTCTGAACACGACCACCGCACTCCATCCGCCGGCCACGACGTGGTCGCGCGGTCGGCACGCTTTTCCGGAATTCTCCCGTATGTCCAGCTGGTCGCTGGCGTCGTGATCGTGGTGGCAGGGCTGCATGCCGCACGCGTCGTGATGGCACCGCTTGCGCTCTCCGTGTTTGCCGCCGCGGTCAGCTTGCCGGTGCTCGCGTGGTTGCGCCGTCGAGGTGCCCCCACGGTGCTGGCGATTCTGGTGGTGGTCATTCTCAATGCGACGCTGTTGAGTTTCGTGGGGTGGGTGGTGGTGCGCACGGTGATGGAGTTGCGCGTCGAATTGCCGAACTACGTCATCCGCGCGCAAGCGCTCGACGCCGCGGCGAGGACGTTCTTTGCCCGCTACGGCATGGAGATCGCCCCGGATTTCTACGAAACAATGTTCCAGCCAGACCAACTGCTTGTCGCAGCAACGGCCGCTGCACGGAACGTCACGTCGGTGCTCGCGCTGTTTCTGTTGATGCTGCTCTACGTGGTGTTCGTACTGGCGGAGTCGGTGCAGCTCCCGGCCAAGATTCGCCGTGTGCTTGGACCGCGTGCGGCCGCGCTCAGCGGGGGGGCGCAGGTGCTCACCAGCGTCCAGCGGTACCTTGTGCTCAAATCGTTGATCAGCCTCGCGACGGGAGCGTGCGTGAGCGCGGCGGCGGCGGCCATTGGCGTTGACTTTGCCCTGTTCCTTGGCCTTGTGGCGTTCCTCTTGAACTACATCCCAACGATCGGATCGTTCGTTGCCGCCGCACCTGGTATCCTGATTGCCCTGTTGCAGCTCGGGCCAGGGCCTGCATTGATGATGACGCTGGCGTATCTCGTGACCAATGTCACCATCGGCAGCATCATTGATCCGATCGTGACGGGGCAACAGCTTCGTTTGGCGCCTATCGTGGTGCTGGTGTCGCTCGTGTTCTGGGGCTGGACCTGGGGGCCGATTGGCGCCTTTCTCTCCGTTCCATTGACGATCACCTTGCGCATGGTGATGGAACGTGTCGAGGCACTCGGGCCCTACGCGGCATTGCTGGGACCCGTCGACATGTCGCTCACGCCTCGAGAAGGGTAGGGACCCACCCCATGTGGGCCGACGTGCTCGGGGGCGCGCAGGAGCTCTGGCCGGTCCTGCTGTCAGTCGTACACGTGACGGCCGCAACAGCCGTGACGGTCCACGCGGTACTCGGGCGTCGCGACGTGCCCGCCGCGATCGGATGGATCGGCCTGGCCTGGCTTGCGCCCGTCATTGGCTCCTTGGCCTATCTCGCGTTCGGCGTCAACCGCATTCAGCGCGCCGCGCAAAAGCTTGCCTATCCACCGATCGTGGTTCGACAGGTCAAGCCGCGCCGAGGTCGCGACGGCCACTCGGTAGTGCACGCGTCGAGCGCGGATCACGACACCGACCTCACAGACCCGGACCCCGTGCTGGCCGCACTGATGGCGCGCCCCGGGCTTTGCGGGCTCATGCGATTGGGAGAGTCGGTGACGGGGAACGTGCTCATGTCAGGCAATGCGATCACTCCTCTCGTTGACGGCGACGAGGCGTATCCCGCCATGCTGGCAGCCATCAACGGCGCCGAACGATCCATCGCGCTCTTGTCCTATATCTTCGATGCCGATCGCGTGGGCCAGCAGTTTCTCGAGGCCCTCGTGGCTGCGTGCTCCCGAGGCGTGGAGGTGCGAGTGCTCGTGGATGATGTCGGGTTGCGCTACTCGCGCCCGACGAGCTGCGCTCTGCTTGACAACGCCGGCGTTCGTGCGGCGGCCTTTCTTCCAACCCGCGCCGCGAGCATCCTGCGATATGCCAACCTGCGGAATCATCGCAAGCTGTTGGTGGTTGATGGTCGGGTGGCGTTTACCGGCGGCATGAATATCCGCGAGGGGCACATGCTGTCGCTCGCGCCGCCAAGCCCCGTGCGCTGCTTGCATTTTGCCATCGAGGGGCCGATCGTGGCAGACATGTTCCGCGTCTTTGCGCTCGATTGGTCATTTACGACCGGCGAGGCGTTGAGCGGTGACGCGTGGGCGATTGACGGGACGCCGCGCGGCGAGGTCGTGATGCGCGGCATTCCCGACGGCCCCGATGCCGACATCGAGAACATGCCGGAGATGCTGCTGGGCGCGCTGGCGAGCGCCCGTGAGCGCGTCTGCATCATGACACCGTACTTCTTACCGGACGCACGGATTCGCAGTGCGCTTCGCGTGGCGGCCATGCGTGGAGTGCTGGTCGACATCATTCTCCCGGCCCGCAACAATATTCCGCTCATGGACTGGGCCATGACGCCGCAACTCGAGGAGTTGCTTGAAGTGGGCTGTCACGTCTGGCGAACGCCCGCGCCGTTTGATCATTCAAAACTCTTTGTGGTCGACGGGCTCTGGTCGTTGATCGGATCGACCAACTGGGATCCGCGAAGCCTCCGGCTCAACTTCGAATACAACATCGAGTGTTTTGACCAGGGGCTGGCGGCAAAACTGGAAGCCCTTGCCGAGTCGCGTATCGTTGGTGGGCACCGGACGGAACTCTCCGTCTTGCGTGATCGTTCGATGATTGTCAAGCTTCGTGACGGTCTCGCGCGGCTGCTGTCACCGTATTTGTAGAGTCCTCCGGATCGCCGTGCGTTCGGCGACCGGTTCCTTCAATCACGCTTGTCCCCTTCGTGCGCCATGACGAACTCGATGCTTAGCCTGGGCGCGTGGATTGGCGGCACCAGCCTCGCGGCGATCTCAGGAGCGGTGACGGCCAAGTCGGCGCAACAATTCTATGGCCAGCTTGATAAAGCCCGATGGGCACCGCCAGCATGGCTGTTCGGCCCGGCGTGGAGTGTGCTGTACGTGCTGATGGCGGTGGCGGCGTGGCGTGTCTGGAGTCGCCATGGCTTTGACGGTGCGCGCAACGAGTTCATTTTGTACGCGGTGCAACTGGCCTTCAATACGGCGTACTCATGGTTTTTTTTCGTACGGCGCAATGGGCTGTGGTCCACGCTCGAAGTCAGCGCGCTGCTCACCGCCGTCTGTGCCACCATGGTCGCCTTCTGGCTGCGGGATCCTGTCGCCGGCGCGCTCTTCGTACCCTATGTGTGCTGGGTGTCGTTCGCGACAGCGCTCACGGTCTCCGTCTGGCGTCGCAATCCGATGCTGCTCGGATAGCCTGCGCTCGGCTGTTCGTCAGCGCTCGCCGGCGTGTCATGGTCATTGCAGGCGGAACAGGTAACTCAACTTCGTAAAAAAGACATCACGCGTGCGCTGCAGCCGCTCTGGTCCCGCGGGCCGATTCGCGGCGAGCGCGTCGCCGTATCCCACGAAGAACACCGTGCCGGGCGTTGGGAGATACGAAAAGAGCACATCGAGTCGCGCCCGATTGCGCTCGAACCCAAGGGCCCGCGCATAGGTCCCGTTGCTCGCCCGCAGGTACACCGGCAGATTGGTTCGCGAATCGTCGCGCAGTGAGTCCTGCGTGGTTGTCGCGTATTCGCCAATGACGCGTACGAACATCTGACGGGTGACCTGATATTCCATGCGCAGCCGCTGGGCGCCACGCGTGAGGACGCGCGTCCCGTCGGTCTTCCGGTCAAAGGTGTCATGCGTGAGCGTTCCAGCGATGCGTAACTGCGGGGTGGGGCGCACGTTCAAGGTGCCTTGCAGGCTGGAGATGATGGCGGAGCTCCACTCCTGAAAGTTTTCGTCTTGCCCGATGATGGCGAACGTGTTGAAGGAGAACCGCTTGAACTCCGGCGTGGTGAGGGACAGCACCCAGTCCAGATTCTGCAGGTTCTTGGTGCCCGTGTAGGCTACGGTGTCGACGCGTCCGCCCGACGCACGCGGTACGAAGAGGAAAAAATTGCGATATAGATCGCGATCGTAGCTGAACTCCTCCAACAGCAGCTGCGAACCGATTTGCCAGCCGCCGCGAAGGCGCGTGTTGAGACGGACATGGAGCTTGATATCCTGTGCGGACCGTCTGTTCACGAGATCCTCGTATCGCCAGCTGCCGCTGGCAAAAACCTCTGGGGCGATGACCTCCACCCGGGCGCCTTTGGCACCGAAATGCGTATACCGCTGCGTGAACCCCAGATTGGCGATGCCGGCACGCGAAATGAAACCGCTCTGCGCGTCGAAATCGGTACCAATGGCATTGAACGACAGCCGCGAGTAGTGTGTCCGCCCGTTGATCGTCGATGACAGATTCCAGAGCGGCGCACGTGTGGTCACCGTGTCGCGTCGGGTCGCACTTCCGGCCAGCTGCCATTGCGTCGACACAATGCCGCGGACAATGCGACCGTCGACCCCGAGCACACGATTCCAGGCGTTACCGTCGATCTTGTCGGTGTACACCAACCCCAGGCGGCTGGTCGCGCCAAGATCTCGCTGCAGTCGCACAATGTTGAAGAGCGGTGCATCGGTGCCGGTTGCCGAGGCGTCCGTGTTGTCCACGGCCGAGAGAAACCCAATGTCAAATCCGCTCCGTTTTCCAGTGAGCTTGACGGACGCTACAGGCTGCGTGATGCGTCGGGTGTAGATGAGCCCGCTTGGCGCCGCGAACTGCTCCTGACTCTCCAGAAAGTAGGGTCGACGTTCGGCGAAGAAGATCGCGGTTCGCGGGTCATAGGCGAACTGCGTCGCATCGGCTTCGACTTGCGAGAAATCGGGATTCGCCGTGCCCGCCAGCGTCAGGTTGCTGGTGATCCCCCAACGTCCGCTGCCTCCTAATTCCGGACGAGAGCCGTCGTAGCCCCACCGTGAGGTTGTGCTGTTGCTGGTCCCAACGGCGCTGGACGTGATGGTCGGAATCAGATCCACGGTCAGGCCGCGTCGCAGGTCCCGCAGGCCGGTCAGTCGCCCCGCTTGCGCTAAGAAGCTGGCATTCGCGCGAACGGCGGGCGCCCAACTCTCTTCGTGCCCAGTGGCTTGCACGGTGCGAATGATGTGCAGTTGCCACTGTTGTTCGTCGCCGGCACGGTACCGAAGACTCTTGAAGGGGATCGCGATCTCGACCTCAAACCCGTAGTCGGTCAGGTGGCCTTTGGATTTCCAGACGTAATCAGGGGCAAGGTCTGCGGTTTCGCGTGTACGGGCTGTGCCACCGAAAAAGCCACCGCCGCTCGTGGAGCCCGTTTCATTGAGCACGCCGTCGCTTTGAATGCCGAACGGATTTACCGAGAACACCAGCGCTTGTCGGCTGTCGGCATAGGTGCCGAGGAAAAGCTGGATGTTATCGTCCTGGGTAATCCGGTCACGATCGGCGAGCGTCGCTCGAACGGTCCCGCTCGGAGCGTACGCGCGCACGCCCACGTGGAGCGCGGTGGCGGAGTACCAGACGAAGACCTCGGTGCTGTCTTGTGCGGCGATCCCGTCGGCCGGGAAGAATTGGGAGAAGCCCGTGAGCAGCGCGGCGTTCCGCCACTCAGGCTCGTCCAGCGTCCCATCGACCACGGCCCCCGCGTCTCGGCGGGGAACGGCGACGGCCAACTGTCCTTTTCGGCCGTCAAACACCGGACCCGCGTGCTCGGCCCTTCCGTTGGGCGGAGCGGTAGCGGCAAGCGTGATCGCAGCGAGCGCGGCGTTGAGGAGAGCGAAGGTCACAGGGCAGGGCGGACGAAGGCAGTGCGCGTGGATGCTTAGGAAAAAGCTATGTCTGCGATAGGTCCGTCGCGAGGATGTAGGGGTGAGACGCAAAGGGCACCGGCTTTTGGGTCCATCTGATAGGACAATCGGCGTCAGTGCCTGAGGGTGTGGAGAGCGATCACCGGGTTGTGCTACGGGCGCTTGCTTGGAGTCGCGCATGTCATGATCATGACGTGACTTGCGGCCGCTGAGGAAAAGCGTGTGAATGTGTAGCAAACGTGATATAAATCGCGAATTTTGCTATGGAATGTGGAAAACACTCTTTCGCATTTTTACTTCATGTATCATAATGCCGCGAGAATCTTCATAATTTTGTTGGTTCACTCTTTCTGTGACACCGTCATGGTGTCCTCCATCGGTCCGCGTGTATGGGCTATCTGAGATGTGAAGCATGCGGGGCCAAAGCGCTCTCGGCGGCCTCGACCTGTCCGAAGTGCTCAACCGAGTTTGAGGTCTTCGACGGTCGAGGATCGCGCATTGCCCTGAAACGGTGTTCCGGGTGCGGGATCATGCACCGTCAGGATCGTGCCTGCCGTTGGTGCGATGCAAAGACGGCCGCCGGATGGATGGGATCTTCGGCCATGCGTTCAGCATCTGGCATTGCCGCGTTCGCGCTGGTCGCGGTCGGCAGCTGGGCTGTGCGCGAGCCGGCGGCCGACGCGCTCGCCCGGGTGATCGCGCTGGCGCAGACTCCCCGGAGTCAGATGACGCTGACCGAACTCCCCGAGCAGCTGGTGGCCTCGGCTGTCGGGATACCCGCGGTGAGCCTTCCGGGCGCCGACCTCCCGGCCCTCGTTGCTGTTCGCGAGGCCGAGGCGAGCATTGCGCCACCAAGCGACGCAGCCGCCTCGCTCGCACCGAGTGACACCACGCAATGGGTGGCCGCGACGGCACGAACATGGGTCAACGTGCGCGCCAATGCGGGGCGCAGCGGCGACGTCGTCGGTGTGATCAAGCCCTCAGAGAAAGCGATGCTGGGCAGTGTGGGACGCGGAGGATTCCGGCAGGTGAAATCGCCGGACATGTCGGGATGGGTCGATCCTCGGCTCTTCGTGGCCGACTCCGTGCGCACGCGCGGTCTATGACCTCAAGTCGGCGCCGCCGCGTCCGCGGTTTCACGCTGATCGAGGTGCTGGTGGTGATCGTGGTCATTGCGGTGCTGGCGACGCTGGTGGCGCCGAATCTCTTTCGGAACGTGGGCGACGCCCGCGTGGCCACCGCTCGCACGCAGATCGAGACCTTTGGTACAGCCCTCGATGCTTACCGTTTGGACAATGGCCGATACCCAAGCTCGGCCCAGGGGCTGGGCGCCTTGTGGGAGCGGCCCAGCATAGAACCGCCGGCGAATTGGAAGTCCCCGTACCTGCGGAAAGCGGTTCCGAAGGACCCGTGGGGCAGCGCATACGTGTATGTCTCTCCCGGTCGTGTGAATCCGCAGAGCTACGACTTGCAGTCGTACGGGGCGGACGGACGCGCGGGTGGCGAAGGCGAGAACGCCGATATCGTCAGCTGGAAATAGTCTGGCGCGCGCGGACGGCGACGATCGCGTTGCCCGCGGCGGCTCGGCGGGTGCCTATCTCGAGGGGCTGATCCGCAGGCTCCCGCACACACCGTGGCGAACGCGATTTGCCCCGGCACCGACGGGCGCGCTGCATTTGGGTCACCTCGTCAATGCCATGCACGTGTGGGGGATTGCGCGTGCCTTCGGCGGCAGCGTCGTGTTGCGGATCGAAGATCATGATCGGCAACGGTGCCAACCGGCATTCGAGCGCGAACTGCTCGACGATCTCGAGTGGCTGGGATTCGATGCGGACGTGGCGCCCATTCAATCGTATCGCGATGCGGCGACGCGCCACCCGTTTCGGCAATCCGACAACGCACCTCGGTATGCGTCGCGGCTCCAACACCTCAGTGAGCAAGGGCTCGTCTTCGCGTGTGACTGTTCGCGGCGAATGATTGCCGCCGCGATCGCGCGGGAGGACGAGGGCGAAACCCGCTATCCAGGGACGTGCCGGTTGCGCGGCGTGGATCCACGTGCTGTACACGGACGACGAGTGCGCATGAATCCAGGCCTTGAAACATTTCACGATCTCCGACTCGGTGCGCTTGCGCAGGACCCAGCGGCGCAGTGCGGCGATGTGCTCATCCGTGATCGTCACGGATGTTGGACCTATCAGTTTGCCGTGACGGTCGACGATATGGCGCAGGATATCGATGTCATCATTCGTGGCGAGGATTTGCTTGCCAGCACCGCGCGCCAGCAGCGCATTGCGCGTTTACTCGGGCGCCAGTCCATGCCGTTGGTACTGCATCATCCGCTGCTTCGGCATGCTGATGGGGCGAAGCTGAGTAAAGCCCGCCGAGACACGTCGCTCCGGGAGCGACGGGAGGATGGCGCGCGCCCCGAGCAGTTGCTTGGAGAGGCGGCGTTTCTGGTTGGCCTGCAATCATCGGCCGCGTCTCTCTCCGCGGCCGATGTTCCTGCGCTGTTTGCGCGCGCGTTGTAGGGCGCTGTTGTCGGCTCAGCGAACGCCAAGCATGCCAAGGACGACGAGGAGGATCCACTGTGGCCCTTTGTAGCCGTCGGTGCGGTCATCGTACCATTCCTCGAGCGAGTGCGCCCCGCGTCCCACGCCCCCGCCATCAAGCGTGACTGCCGGTAGTCCAAGCCCCATCGGGAAGTTGGCGTCAGTGCTCGAGGCGGTGAGTGGCGCGTAGATGTTCATCGCCTTTGCCGCCGCTTGTGCAGTCACCACGATGCGTGCGCTGTCCGGTGTCTTTCCCGCGGCGCGGATGCCGATGGTGTCGATTCTGAGATCGAGGGGGACCTTCGACTGCGGCCACCGTGCACGCTCTTCGTGTAACGCATCTCTCAACGCAGATTGGAGTTTCGCGTCAATAGCCATCAGCGCGGCACCCGACTCGCTGCGCAGGTCAACATCCATGACGCCTTTGTCAGAGATCGTATTCACGGACGTACCGCCCGAGACGAGCCCAACGTTGAAGGTGACCTTGGGTTCGCTACTTGCCTGGAGATCGCCGATCTTGGCGATCGCACGCCCCAGCGCGTGGATGGGATTGGGCATCCCGAACGCGCCGTACGAATGGCCTCCCGGGCCAACATAGCTCACGCGATAGCGATTGCTGCCCACGCCGGCATTGGTAATCCCGAAGCCTGTCCCGTCCACCGAAAAGAAGGCGTTTATCGAATCCTTGAGTGGGCCGGTGAAGATCGCACGGACGCCACGGAGATTGCCCGGGCCCTCCTCGCCGACGGTGGCGGCCACGAGCAATCGCCCCGCGAAGGGGATCCTGGCGTTCACGATCTGTCGGACGGCGGCGAGCGTCGCCGCCAACCCTCGGCAATCATCGCCGATCCCAGGGCCCGTCATCTTCGTGCCGTCGCGCTTCACCTTGACGTCGGTTCCCTCCGGAAAGACGGTATCCAGATGCCCACTCAGCATGATCGTTGGCCCCGGGCGCGTCCCGACGAGTTCTCCAATCACGTTGCCTTCTGCGTCGATACGCACACGCTGCACACCGAGCGCCACCAAACGATCGCGAAACGCGACCGCGCGAAGTGCCTCTTTAAAGGGTGGTGCAGGGATCTCGCACAGTGAGACTTGTTGGCTCAGTGTCCATGCGTTGTCGCGTTCGATGTTCGCAAAAGCCTGTTTGACCGTGGGATGCTCGGCGATGCGCGCGACGGCGGCGTTCGTTTCCGCCGTACTTCTCGAGGCGGACGTCGTCGATTGCTCTTGCGCTCGGAGGGAGAACGGGGCGGACGCCACACCGATGGCGGCAGCGAGCGCTGCGGCAGGGATGAAAAAGCGCATGTTGGTGGAGTGCGAAGGGAGGGGGAAAACGACGCGTCGCCAGGCGCACTGCTGACGACGCGGAGTTGCGAACGCTCGTGACCGGTATGGGCGGGCCTGCGGTGCTGTGCCCTGCTACGACGAGATCAGAAGCGTGCCATCAAGCGCGTTGGCGGTCACGGTGAATTCGAACAGGTTGGACGTCCGTTCGCCTCCAGTCCATCTGCCAGCCGCGCTAAATGTCGCGCCGTGATTCGGGCAGCGGAAGCTGTTGCCCGTGATGTTGACGGTCGTGCCTTTGTGCGGGCAGATCAGGGAAAATGCGCGATACGTATCCGTGGCCGCACGCACCACTGCAGCCGGCGATCCGTCCACTGTCACGCGAGCGATGCCTCCGACCGCCGAGAGTGCGGCAAAGTCCGCAATGCGAATGGTGCCGTTGACGGCGACGGGACCCGTTGTCGCGCCGAGCGATCCGTCGCCGCACGCCGCCAAGAGGACAGCGCCGACAGCCGCGAGCGTCCCCTGTGCCAGGAAGGCGCGGCGATTGACGCAGGCATTGCTGCCCAAAGCCGCTGGACAGCGGGCAACGGTACCGGACGTTGTGGCATCTGACATCACTTCTCCATCATAACGTGGACACACTCAGGAACCACTCTCCTACGCCTATGACACTTTGACGAGGGCCGCACCCCACTTGGCCGGCTCAGTATCACTCTCGTACGCGATAGTCGCATCGACAACGAGCTCGTTACCCTCGCGCGTGATCGGTAGCCGGTCCATGTTGCGGGTGGCCTTGCCGTTGATGAACGTCCCGTCGGGCTGGTACTTGGATTTATGCCGCGGGCACTGAAAGCCCTTGTTGCCCGGCAGCGCGCGCAGTGCGGTGTTCTGATGCGGGCAGGAGAGCGCAAACGCATACACCTCTCCCTTCGACCGACAGAGAATCACTTCGTTGGTGGTATCGATAGAGACACTGTCTGCAGCCGGTATGGGATAGCGCACGCCGCCCGAGGCGTGCATGCCCAGCGCACTGATAGTGGCAAACGGCGTGAGTGACGAAAGGCCGGCCAGCGCCACGGCGGCGCTGAGTGCGTCCCGAAAGAACGCGCGTCGTCCGCTGCAGGCGTTCCCGCACGGTGAGCCGTTCAACGAATCAGGCATGATCGATACCACGTTGTGAGAAGTGATGGGCGTTTCGGAAAGAACGGTACGGCGACACGCTACCCGTTCGTGAGGATCACGCCGAGCAAGACGGTCACGAGCCACAGGATGAAACTCACCATCGCCGTACTGCGCACGCCGCGCCATTCGGCGAAGGGCGCAGGTACCGGCATCTCGGCGGTGTGACTCGGTGCCCCCTCAAGACGGCGCAGAACGGTGTGTTCGGCGCGGCGCATGCGCAGGCCATTCACGAGCAGCGCCGCGACGCATCCCATTTTGATCCAGTACACCTTCGAGACGGAGAAGGTCGGCACGTCGGAGGCAAAGAGCGCGACACCGCTGGCGACGGTCAGCCCCAACGCGCCGATAACCACAGTGTGGGTGGTGGCCAAGTCGGCCACGACGGCTCGCATCGCCTCCGCGGTACCGGTCGGCGCGCGCAAGATGGCACGATCGGCACCGATCGCCATGCCCCCCGCCACGAACATGCCCAGCACATGGACGGCGATGACGGCGGTCGCCAAGGCCGTGTGTTCAGCAAAGATGTCAGCCCATGGTTGTACCAAGGCCGCCAACGATTCAAAGATGCTGCTGAGCACGCGTCTAGTTGCCGAGGAGCATGATCAACCAGCTGACCGTCGACAGGCCCATCGAGCCGAGCGCCACGTTGCGATGCTGCAGCCGCTTGTCTTGTGATTCCTCGGCGTCGTTTGCCAACTTCGTTCCGGCATAGACAAATCCCGCGCTTGCCGTAGTGAAGAGCAGGCCGTGCGCGATGCGACGCTTGCGTCCGATGGGATCATGGCGCGATTGCCATGAATTGATCGCGCCGGTGAGAGTATTCGCGGTAAAGAGCACGGCGCTGCCGGTTGCCGCTGGCCGGTGCAGATTCCTGGCCCAGCTCGGCGCGTCGGAGCCATTTCTGAGGATTTGATCGCCGGAGAAATACGACGCCGCAAACAGCGGCAGCATCGCGTATGAAAGGCGCCGGTGCAATGTGAGTCGCCTGCCGTACCAGTCGCTGTACGTGACCGCTTTGGCGCGTGGTTTACGGATCGTGTCCAGCTCAAACGTAAGGCGTGGCACTGGCTTGATGGAGTCGAGGGCGGCCGACACCCCCGCAGCCGTCGGGCGCCCGGCGGTCGACGCCGGCATGGACATTGAGTTGAGCGACAACAGCACGGCGCAGGCAACGTCAGCAAGCGGGATCATGCACCACTCCATCGGGTCACGGGAGAGACTCTAAAGGCAGCGCGCACCCTGCGCGCAGCGACGCTGCGAACCACCGACCAAGAATGTATGGCGGGACGGTGAACAGCTCATGAATTCTAGCCGACCCGCAGTGGGAAACGTGACGCAGGACACGTCATAGAAACCGGCGTACGTAGCGCCCGCCTCGCCCGTCCGTTGCAAACACGCGGCCGGTGTACCGCCCTACCTCCAAAGGTCCAGTTGGCACGACCGTGTTATCGGGTGAGATTGCGGTGACATGACAGTCTGTTCCCGCTTCGAGATACTGAGATGCTGCCGGCTGGCACTTGCGGCTGTGTGCCTGTTGCTGTCACCGCGCCTGTCGGTGGCCCAGCCGGCGGTTCGATGCGATGCGGATCAGCGCGTCCGCTCGTTAGCCTTTGCGGGAAGCCCCCTGTTCGACGCGACGACGCTCAGCGCAACCATCGCCTCCAAAGCGCCCAGCCTGTTGCAACGTCTGCATCTCCGGAAGGCGCCCTGCAGCGACTCGCTCACGCTGGAGTTGGATGGTCTGCGGATCGCCGTGATACACCGGCAGGCAGGGTACCTGGCGGCGAGCGTTGCGGTTCGTCAAACGATCCGACCAAGCGGGGTGCGCATCCTGTTCGATATCTCACCCGGCACAGCGGCCATTCTGGACACGCTCGCGGTCGTTGGCCTGCCGATCGATGCCGACGGTGCCTCGCGCATGCAAGCGCGCTTGCTCAGTCTGCAGGGTGAGCGTTTTGATCGTCTTCGCCTTGACGCCGAGATCGCGAGCGTTGTTGCAAAACTGCGAAACGCCGGGTATGCGCGCGCATCGGGTCCCAAATACAGCGTGCGAATCGACAGCGCCGCGGCACTGGTGCGGGTGGTGCTGACCTTCGATCCAGGGCGACGCGTCACGATTCGTGCCATTACGCTCGATGCACAAGGCATCGACTCGCAGCCCGCCCGCGTGGATGTGAACGACATCCATGCGCTCACGTCGCTCCGCCCCGGCGATCGGTACAGTGCCTCCGCCGTTGTAGGCGCGCAGCGGGATCTCTACCGGGCGGATGCGTTTCGACTGGTCCTCGTGGACACCGTGACCCCTCCGTCCGCGCTCGGCGTGGGCGATTCGCTGCTCGATCTGCGCATTCGCGTCGCTGAAGCACAGACAAGAAATGCGCGCGTTGGCATGGGATGGGCCACGTTGGAGTGTCTGCGAACGCAGGCACGATTAGTGGATCGTCGGTTCTTCGGGATCGGCCGACGGCTCGAGGTGACGGCGCGGAGCTCGCGCATCGGTGTGGGGGCTCCAGCCGATTTTGCGCCGGCGCTCTGCTCGCGCGCGCTTCGCGCCGACACACAGTTCACGGTGCTGAATCACTACGTGGGCGTGACGGTCTCGGCCACGCGACTCTTCGGGTCTCCGCTCTCCCCGGTGACGACGCTCTATACGGAGCGCCGCAGCGAACCGTTCGCCTTCGTGCGTGAGATCGGCGTGGGAGCACTGGTTGAAGTGTCGCGTGCGCTCTCCGTACGAACGATCGTCTCCGGCGGTCTGCAGTACGAGAATGGACGCACGAAGATCGATCCCGCGGAGTCGTGCCTCCGCTTCAACTTATGTCGACCGGAGGAGTACGCGCAGTCGATTTTCGGGCGAGGTGTGGGCCTCATCAGTGCAACCGTGGGACACGATCGAACCAACAATTCGATCGATCCATCGGGAGGCTATCGACTGCGTGCAGAGACCCGTGCCGGTCAAACGTTCGCGACGCTCGACTCGTCCATTCGCTTCTATCGCCTCTCGGGAGATGCGTCGGGATTCGCACGCGCCTTTGGCGGAGTACTCGCGACGCGTCTCCAGCTCGCACGCGCATTCGCCCCCGGCGCGCGACTGATCGACGGGTCTCCGCTGCTCCCGCAGCAGGAACGTCTCTTCGCCGGTGGGCAGAGTTCGGTGCGCGGGTATCAGCAGAATCTTCTGGGTCCGCTGGTGTACGTGATTTCGGATACCATCACGACCGTGAACGACGGCGTGACGGTGATTCAGGCGCGCGAGGGTGCCGAATACGATCGCGCCGTGCCACGCGGAGGCACGGCACTGCTCGTCGCGAATCTGGAGTATCGCCAGAGCTTTCGATGGCTGGCAGAGCAACTGCAGTTTGCGGTATTCGTCGACGCCGGTGGTATATGGGAGGGAGCAACGGAACCCTTCAAGTTCGCGAACCTGCGCGCCACCCCCGGTGTCGGACTGCGGGTCATCACCGCCTTGGGGCCGTTTCGTGTTGACGTGGGCTACCAGCCCTACGAACTGCGCTCCGGGCGCGCGCTGTTTGTGTCCAAGGGTATGCAGGGAACCGGGGGCGAGATTCGCTGTGCCAGCCCCGGCAACACGGTGCCCATCGCCGCGACAAGCGGCGGCGGAATTTCCAGCTGTCCTGATAGTTATCGTCCGCCCAAGGGTCGTGGCGTCTTGTCGCGACTCGCTTTCCACTTTGGCTTAGGGCAGGCCTTCTAGTGACCGCACGGCAACGGCGTTTCTGGTGGGCGGCAGCGTTGGTTGGCACGCTTGTCGCTGGCGTTGCATTCACCTTCCTCTGGATCATTAAAAGCGAGGGGGGGCGGCGCTTCGTATTGGCGCGATTGGTGACGACGATCGATGCGGCCTTTGGTGGACGCGGGACGCTGCGCGTTGGCGCCTTGCGCGAACTCGGCTGGAGTCGGATTGTGGCCGATAGCGTGTCGATTGTGGATAGCGCTGGCGTTCCGGTGATCACGATGGCGCGATTGGTGGGTTCGCTCGACTACGCGGCGCTGCTCAATCGCACGGTGCATTTTCGGGTGCTGGAACTCACTGATATGCGAGCCGATCTGCGTCGCGATCGCACCGGCCCGTGGAACTTCGCGTATATCCTGTCGGGCAACGGGCCGGCAAAACCGCGCGTCGCGCCCGGATTCGGCGATGATATCCGCATTGATACGCTGCGACTTACCTCCGGCGCGGTCACCACGCTTGCTCCATGGGCACCACATCCAATTTTCGTTGGCTCCGCAATTGACAGCGTGATTGCTGTCCGCGATAGCCTGCACGATTTGCTGAAGACACCGAGCGGCCTCTTCGAGCGCCGCCGAATTGCCATTGATCGACTGGTGGGTCACGACGGCATCATCATGGATCCCTCGCAAAAGCCTTCACATCTGGTGATCGATTCGCTGCGAGGGATCGTGTCCGATCCCCCCGTGCGCATCGCCGCCGCGGCAGGACGGATCGAGTGGACGCCCGACTCACTTCGACTGGAATTGCCGACGGTGAGGCTTCCGGCGTCGAGCGGTAGTGCGAGCGGTCGTGTCTGGTGGAATCAGCCCGGCGCCGTGCGCTTCGATGTGGCCATCAAGGCGCAGGCGGCGTTGTCGGATTTGACATGGATCTGGGATGTGCTGCCAACGGTTGGTAGCGGCTCGGCCGACGTGCACATGCGGACGCTTGAAAGCGCCGACGACGCCGAGTATACGCTGACTGCTCTCAAGGTGGCGTCGGGCGCCTCGCGGCTTACTGGACAGATCAGTGTCGTGGTGCGGCCAGCGACGATGCTCTTACGGGAGGTGGACCTGGCTGTCTCGCCGATCACCAGCGAACTGATGCGTCGCCTCAGTTATGGTGCCGTTCCTGCGGAGGTCAAGGGTACCGTGCGCGGCCGACTCGTGGCGCCGATCGGTGGCCCGTTGACCAACTTTGTCTTCGACCTTCTGGAGGCGCAGTTTACCGATGCCACGATCGCGGGTGCGGTGTCGTCGGTGCGTGCCTCCGGCGTGGCGGTCATGGGCGTTGCGCCATCGGTCCGGAACACGATGGTGGAGGCGATCTCCGTAGACCTGCGGAGCGCTCGTGCGCTCGCGCCAACACTCCCAGCGGTCGATGGCGTGGTCGCCGGTCGTGGACGCATCGTGAGCGCGGACCTTGTGCGCGCCGATGTGCGGAATTGGGCGCTGACCTGGACGGATGCGGTCGGGAATTTGTCGCGGGTGCGAGGCGATGCGCGCATCGCGTATGGGGTGCGCGTGCCCACGGTCAATATGTCGCTGGCGTTCGAGCCGTTCTCGCTCAAGGCACTGGCTCGCGTGGACACCACGTTGCGCGTATCCAGCGCGCTGTCTGGGCACCTGACCGTCTCCGGCTCGCTCGACTCGTTGCGTTGGACGGGCGATGTCGGTGCCGATTCGCTCAGTCGGATCGTTGCCGAAGGCACGGCGATGTGGCATCAGGACCGGTGGCGTATTGCGGCGGTCGGCACAGCACGCGATGTTGACGCGAGCGCCTGGTTCGGGCGCAGCGACATGCCACGTACGGCGATCAGCGGCACGATGAACGGGACGGCCGCGGGCAGGCGAGACACCGCTGGCGTGCTGATGGTCGATGCGGCGCAGGCGAGTATCATGCTGGTCCAGCGCGAGGGCGCTGAGCGCCCTGGATTCGATCTGTTGGCGAGTGCTGCACTGATCGGCGAGCAGTTTCGTGTGGACTCGGCAACCATGCACATCGGTGGCGTTACGCTGGACGCGCGCGGCGCGCTGGCACGTCGTGGGCAAACAGTTCCCCTTGCTGGAGCGACTCTCGATACGATGGTCGTCTCGGCCACCGCCGACAGTCTCGAGGCGGTGCAGCGTCAGCTGACACGAATCGCCGCCAGTGTGGCCGCGTTTGACAGCAGCAGCGCGGCCTCGCTGCGATCATTTGCGTCGGATACCCTGCGCGGCGATGCGTCGCTGTCCGGGTATCTTGTCGGTTCGCTTGACGATTTTGCCGCGACCCTGGCCCTTGGCGCGCGTGCCGTGCAGGTGGGCGCGATCCGCGTGGGACGCGTGTTCGGATCATTGCGCGCACAGGACGTGCGCTCGCGGCCGACATTCGAAGGCGTGGCGACCGCCGACGAAATCACCGGCATCGGTGCCATTCGCATTGCCTCTGCGGAATTCAAAGTGCAGAGCGCCACGCCCGACAGCGGACGGCTGGTCCTCGACGCGAGTTCAGTCGACGACGCCCATCTCGTGGTGCGCGGAGGGTACGCGCGCGCCAACGGCATTACGACGGTCGTTGCCGACTCACTGGGCTTCCTGTACGACAGCTTGAGCTGGCGGAGCGCCGCGCCGATCCGTGTGGTGAGCGATGCAAGCGGGTTCACGATTGATTCGGTTCAGTTACGCTCGTCACGTGCGGGGATGGTGTCGTTGCAGGCCGTGGTGCCGACGACCGGACCAATCAGCGGCGCCTTGCGACTCGTGCAGTTCCCCATCGGAGAGGCGGCCGCCTTTGCGGCGGGCATCCGTCCGTTCTCCGGCTTGCTGACCGGCGAGGCCGTGCTCAGCGGCTCCCGCGCGGCGCCGCTCGCGACCTGGCGTCTGGTCGCCGACTCCCTCGGCATGGACGGGGTGTATCTCCCGCAGGTGTCCAGCGATGGCAGCTATGGCGACCGGCGCGTGATTGCACGCGCACTGATCACCGATAGCCTCGGTGGTCGATTGCTCGCCGAGGCGCGCGTACCGATCGATCTCACGATTGCGACGGTTGAAAAACGCCTGTTGTCCGACGCGGTCGATGCAGACGTCACGGCGGACTCACTCCGTCTTGAAGCGCTTGCCGTGCAGGTGGCAGGGATTGATCGCATTCATGGCGCCGTGACCGGCCATATCCGCGTGGGTGGCACGATGGAGCGGCCGGTCGGTACCGGCACGTTGACTCTCTCGGAGTTCTCGGCGCGCTCGCTCGCGCTGGGGATCGAGCCTGTCGAAGGCCGGGCGGTGGTGCGCGCCGCGCAAGACTCCCTGATCCTCGAGTCATTCAGGCTGCGCAGCGGCCGCGTTGGCGACACGCTGCTGGTACGTGGGGCACTCCGATACGCGTTGAACGAACCAGCGACGATGGTGTCGACCGTGAATGCCAGCAACTTCATTTTCGCGCAGCAGCGCAACGGGAGCGCGCTCATGATGAGCGGCAACATCGACGCGCGCGGGCCGTTGCGCCGGCCGGCCGTCACGGGGTTCCTCACGATACCGGCGGCTGTCCTGGTCTTCGATCCACTCAATGCGAGCACCGCACTCGACCTCACCTCGCAAAGCGCACGCGAGCTGCTCACGGCCGCCGAGTTGCCTACCGTTGACGGGGCCGAAAAGTCGCTGTCGGCGATAGGGCAGTTCGTGACGGTGGCCAACCTGCAGGTTGAGCTGGGCAACGAAGTCTGGGTGCGGACGCCAGAATCAACCGTCCGACTTTCTGGCCGACTCAATCTGGTGACCCGTGGCGATGCCATCGTTCCCGAGGGGGAAATCCTCGCCACGCGCGGGCAATATCGTCTGGACCTTGGGGTGGCCAATCGGAGCTTCAGCGTGGATTCGGGCCGTGTGCGCTTCTTCGGGGACGCGGCGATCGCACCGACGTTGGACGTCTCTGCGACGCATGTGGTGCGCTTAACCACGGGCGACGAAATTCCAGTGGGCGTGCACATTACGGGAAACATTGAAAACCCGGCGCTCACGCTATCCAGTACCGATCCGTTGTATGCAAGCGCGCCGGAGTCCGAACTGATCTCGCTCCTGATTTTCGGAGCACCGACGTTTGCGTTGGATGGTCAAAGCCAGAGTACGGTGCGGGCCGTCACCGGGGTCATCGTACCTGGGATCGGAGGCGCGTTCGAGGATGGGCTGCAGCGGCTCTTGCCCTTCAAGGTCAACACGGTCCAGATCTCCACGTCGGGCGGGCAGGGCCAGGACAACCGCACAGATGTCGCGTCGCTTTTGAACTTGAATCTGAGCGTGTCAGTCGGCAAACAAATCGGCGACAGGACCTTCTTGCGGGTGAACACGGGACTCTGTCGCGGACCGGCACAGACGAGTTCGGGAAACCCGCTCTGGGCGGGGCTCGCCGCCGAATACCGGATCTCACGCGGCCTTACCGCGCAGATTGGCGTTGACCCCGGTGCTGCGCCATGTTCCCGCATTGGTGGAGACCCGCTCTCGCGCCTCCAATTCGGATTCGACCTCTTTCGGGAATGGATCTTTTAGCTCTCCACTTTGCGTGCGCATGGAAGCGCGTAAGATATTCTATGATAACTGTTTAATGTGTGTGATATCAGGTGATGTATAATCTTCTCGCCCACGTTCGATGCCTGATGTCACGGCTGGCCGTGTCCTCCCGCTCTTATCGGGAATCTGGTCGAGGGACGGCGACGGAACGTCAGGGGTGGAGGATGAGACCGGAGCGGGAGACAGCAAGGCGTCCCGCCATTTTCCCAGCTGGCCGGTCGCCTCGCCCAGCCATTTGGTGCGGGCTGTGTCGAAGAGCGCAGCCGCGCCACCGGCTACCGCACCAAGCGTGGCCGCCAACCGAACCAGCGGGTTGTTGGCGCCGGTGTCGCCGATCAGCGCCGACAGGAGTTCTCCACGCAGGCGCAGCACGACGGGCGACGCCACGCGAATGGCGTTGAAATCCGGGTCGTACCGGGAGCCGACCCCCTCGATGAGCGCCGCGGTCCGGGCGAAGTACACCAGCTCTCCAGGCAAAACGATCGGCCACGCAAAGAGCTCTCGCATGACCCGCTCGGCGATCTGGCGGGTGCGTTCAACCATCGCGCTCTCGCTGTAGGCGATCTCCAGCAGGACCGATACCAACTCGGTCATCGTGGCGTGCGGCGTCCCTGGCGCGACCATGCCCAGGGCGAAGAATCCGTCCGCCGTGGCCGACGGATTGCGCCGAATGGCGGCCACAATCGTGTCGAACAGGATCTTGCGTGTTCTGACGTCCACGTCAATGACCATGCCGAAGTCCAGCAGAATGATCCGCCCGGCGTCGTCGACGAGGAGGTTGCCCGGATGTGGGTCGGCGTGAAAGACGCCGTCACGCAGCATCATGCGCGCGTAGCACTCGATCAGCGTTTCGACCAACACGCGGGAGGAGACCGTGCCTTGCGCGATGCGCTCGTCGAGTGCGTCAATGCGAGTCCCTTCGAGGTACTCCATCACCAACACCTCGCGCCGAGTCAGTTCGCCATAGACCAGCGGGATGCGCAAGCGCGGTTCATCGCTGAATCGCGCTTTCATGCGGGCGCACTGCGCACCCTCTCGCACGAAATCCATCTCCTCGCGCACGTGCACTCCAAACTCCTCGAGCACGACGCGGAATCCCAAGACGTGATGATGCGGGAACCGCGCGTACACCCAATCGACAATGCGTTTCGCCACGCGCACGTCGCGTGCCACCAGCTCGTCGACCCCCGGCCGCAGGATCTTGACGACCACCTCGCGCCCGTTGAATCGCGCGCGGTGTACCTGACCCAGCGAGCCCGCGGCGAGCGGTGCGGGGTCGAGGTTCTCCACGATGGTGTCGGGGTCAACACCCCACGCCGTCGCGAGGACGGCGCGCAGCTTATGCCACGCTACCGGTGGCACGCGATCGGTGAGGGTGCCGAGGGCACTGAGATACGGTTCGGCGACGAGGTCGGCGCGCGTCGAGAAGATCTGCGCGAGTTTCACGAAAGTCGGCCCAAGGGCGGCCAGCTCGCGCACGATGCGCAGGGCGCGCGCGTTGTGAAAGGCGGCCGTGCGCGGAACCGGCCCACCCCAGCGCAGCCACCGCATACGATCGCGGCGCAGAGAGAGCGCCAGCGGTCCGAGGCGCACCAGAAATGCGCCAAGACGCAGGGCGTCGCGCATCAGCGGTGCTCCATTTGCGCAGCGCTGAGACGTCCAGCGCCTGATCGTGCGATCATCGCATCTGCATCAAGATTCGCGAGGTCGGCGCTGCGTTGCCATAGCGCGTCGGCAAGCGCGTCGTCCAGCGCATCGGCGCGCGGTGCTACCGCTGTGCGCTTCACCCAATATTCGCCCGTCGTCTGCGCGGGGACCGGCGCGGAGGCCAACCACACCATCGTGTCGGCGCCCTGTGCTGGCGTGATGGACATGAGGTCCATGAGGCGGCGAAGCATTCGCCCCCGGAGTCCGTTGCCAACCGCAAAGCGCGTCGACACCAGCCCCGGATGGAGGGCGTGAACGACGATGCTCGCCGGCGAGAGTCGGCGTGCGAGGGCGCGGGCGAACAGCAGGTTGGCGAACTTGGAATTGGCGTAGGCGCGCCAGCCGGAGTACCCGTTCGCCATTTGCAGATCATCGAGTACGAGGCGGGCTTCGCGATGCGCTCGGCTTGAGACGCAGAGGATGCGCGAGGGATGACCAGCGGTGGCCGCCGCAGCGAGCGAATCGACCAAGAGCAGCGACAGGGAGAAATAGGCCAAGTGGTTCAGGGCGAAGGTCCGCTCGAGCCCTTCGGCGGTACACTCGCGATCGAGAAAGAGCGCCCCAGCATTGTTGATCAGCACGTCGATCGAGGGCATGCGCGTGCGAAGCCGCTTCGCGAGCTCACGAATGGCGTCTTGTCGACTCAGGTCGGCAATCTCCCACTCGATAGCGCGCGAGCCGGTCTCACTCATGAGGGTGCGCGCCGCGGCGGCCGTCTTGGCTTCGTTGCGTCCGACCATCACGACGCGATCCCCCGCGTTGGCGAAGGCACGCACCGCTTCACGGCCGATGCCGTCACTTGCGCCCGTTACGACGATGGAGCGAGGGCGGGGCCCCTCAGGTTCGGTAGATCTATCGGTCACGGAGACGAGAAGGCAGGTTGTGGTCGCGCCCTCCTCATCTAACGTTTGCCACGCCAAATGGGTCCGTGATCAGTTCGCGATGGCGTTGATCGGGATGGGCCCCAATGAGCCGGCCGTGACGCTCGCCTGCTGAGCGCCGATGGCGGGACCGAGTGTCCAACGCACGGTAACCTCACCGAGCGCGTTGGTCACTGCGGATTGTGGGGAGATGCTGCCACCGCCAGAAATCACCGACAAGGCGACGGTCTGGTTTGGAATGGGCACGTTCGACCCGCCCGTGACGCGGAGCACGATTTGCACGGGAAGCGCCGCGCTGTTTCTGGCGAACTGGTTGTTCCCCTGCGCCACGATCAAGTCGCCTGGCAGAATCCCAAAGGCTTGCAACATGATGGGATCAACGCCGGGGGCGTTTCCAGCGACCGACTGAACTTGCGAGCCTGGGCCCAACGTCCACTTGGCTTTCACTTCGCCGTTTGCATCGCTCATGGCGGTGGCCGGGTCGACGCTCCCGCCTCCTTGCGTCACGTTGAAGCTGACCGGCACCTTGGCCACGGGCGTCCCGTCGGAAGCGAGGACGCGAAGCACGACCGGCGTCGGCAAGAGCGTACCAGCCGCCGCTTGCTGCAGGTTGCCCTGAACGATGGACAGCAGCGCCGCTGCGGGTGCCTCGGTGGCCTTGGTGCAGCCGGAGAAGGCGACGAGGGTCGGTACGATGGCCAGAACGGCGGCGACGAGGTAGCGGGGTTTGGCAGTACGCATAGTGACGGGGGTCGGGGTCTCTCTCTCCGGATTCAAGTGTCGGACCCTGACGCGGCGGAGTTTAGCGCGGACGCTGTTTTCGCGGGCTTTTGATACGGCAGAGAGGGAGGCGGGGATGGGGAGCAGCGCCTAGATTGCTTGGATTATGTCCGTTACTCCCCTGCATGCCGCCCGCCCCACGCGCTCCCCTGACATGATGACGGGGGTGACGGTGGTCACTCGACCCGTTGATGACCTGCCGTTGCGGAACCCCGGCTCGGCCCTCGATCTGTCGTTGGTGCGAAGCACGCGCGTCAATCGCAGTGCGGCCGAGCGACGCGTGGCGTCTCTCGCGGGGCGACGCACGGTGAAGAAGGAGTATCAGGCCGCCTGGCTGTTACGGGCTATCAGTTGCATGGACCTTACGACGCTCGCGGGCGACGACACGCCCGGCACCGTCAGGCGGTTATGCGCGAAGGCGCGTCATCCGTTGCGCGATGATCTTGTTCAGGCGCTTGGTATCGCGGATTTGCGGTTGACGGTTGGGGCGGTCTGTGTGTACCACCGCTTTGTCGAAACGGCCGCGATGGCCCTGCGCGGGTCCGGTATTCCTGTTGCCGCCGTGTCCACAGGATTCCCGGCTGGCCTCTCGCCCTTTGAAACGCGCGTCGCGGAAATCAAGGCGTCCGTGAACGCGGGCGCCGCAGAGATCGATGTGGTCATCACGAGGGCACACGTGCTGACCGGGAACTGGGAGGCGCTGTATGACGAGGTCCGCACGTTTCGCGAGGCATGCGGCGACGCGCATCTGAAAACGATTCTGGCGGTTGGCGAGTTGGCGACGTTCACCAACGTGGCGCGGGCAAGCATGGTTGCGATGATGGCGGGGTCGGACTTCATCAAAACGAGTACGGGGAAGGAATCGTCGAACGCGACCTTGCCAGTGGGTTTGGTGATGGCGCGTATGATTCGCGAATACGGCGAGCGCAGCGGCCACGAAGTGGGATTCAAGGCTGCTGGTGGCATTCGCACGGCAAAGCAATCACTTGACTGGCTGGTGTTGATGAAAGAGGAACTGGGCGATCGCTGGTTGCGTGCTCCGCTCTTTCGCTTCGGCGCCAGCGGCCTGCTGACCGATGTGGAGCGTCAGTTGGAGCACTTCGTGACTGGTCGCTACGCGGCAGCACATCGCATGCCCATGGTTTAACGCCGTAAATTCATGAATCCATCCGTTACATCTCCGACGAGTGCGAGCGGCGGGCCGACTACGGTCCGTGCGCTGTTCGATCAGATGAGCTACGGTCCAGCGCCCGAAGGGGACGCGCCTGTTCGTCAGTGGCTTCATGATCGCGGGCATCGTTTTGGGCATTACATCGGTGGACAGTTCAGCAATCCGCTGGGCGGCGAGTGGTTTGGCGTGCAGGATCCGTCAACCGGTATCGAGATCGCCCAGGCCGCGCAGGGCACGGCCGCAGACGTAGATGCGGCCGTGGCTGCGGCGCGCGCCGCGTTGCCGGCGTGGCAAGCGTTGGATGGGCATGCGCGCGCGCGCTGGCTGTATGCGATCGCTCGTGGCATTCAAAAGCATGCCCGTCACTTTGCCGTGATCGAAGCGATGGACAACGGCAAACCGATTCGCGAAACGCGCGATATCGATATCCCGCTCGTTGCCAGGCACTTCTACCATCACGCAGGGTGGGCGCAGCTGCTGGAATCGGAGTTTGCCGGCTACCATGGCTATGGTGTGGTCGGGCAGGTCATCCCGTGGAACTTCCCGTTGCTGATGATGGCGTGGAAGGTCGCACCGGCACTCGCGGCTGGCAACACGATCGTCATGAAGCCAGCGGAATATACGCCGCTCACCGCCCTCCGTTTCGCCGAATTAGTCCATGACATCGGTCTGCCGGCCGGCGTGTTCAATCTGGTGACCGGCGACGGTGTTGCGGGTGCGGCGATTGTCGCGCATGACGATGTCGACAAGATCGCGTTCACCGGCAGCACAGACGTTGGTCGGGCCATTCGCATTGCGACCGCAGGCACCGACAAGGGACTCTCGCTCGAACTCGGCGGCAAGAGTCCGTTCGTGGTGTTCGAGGACGCGGATCTGGACAGCGTCGTCGAAGGGGTGGTCGACGCCATCTGGTTCAATCAAGGACAAGTCTGCTGCGCGGGCTCCCGGCTGTTGGTGCAAGAAGGTGTCGCCGATCGCCTGCTCGAGAAGTTGCGCGCCCGCATGGAGCGACTGCGTGTCGGTGCACCGCTCGACAAGTCGATCGACATGGGAGCGATCGTGTCGCCGGTGCAGCTCGAGCGGATTGTGTCACTCGTCGCACAAGGCGTCGCCGACGGGGCGACCTGTTGGCAGCCGTCGTGGTCGGCGCCGGCACGCGGTTCGTTTCATCCGCCAACACTGTTTACGGACGTGGCCCCGTCGTCCACCATTGCGCAGGTCGAGATCTTTGGACCCGTCTTGGTGTCGATGACCTTTCGGACGCCCGACGAGGCGGTGGCATTGGCCAACAACACGCCGTTTGGGTTGGCGGCGAGTATCTGGAGCGAGAACATCAACCTTGCGCTCGACATCGCGCCGAAGATCAAGGCTGGTGTCGTGTGGATCAATAGCACGAATCTGTTTGATGCGTCGGCAGGGTTTGGCGGATACAAGGAATCGGGCTTTGGCCGCGAAGGTGGACGCGAAGGCATGTGGGAGTATGTGAAGCCCTCGATGCCTCACCTGCCCGCGCCTGCTCCGGTGATTCCGTTCTCGCCGCACACGCCGGATGTCGCGGTAGCAAATCACGCGCACAACGCGCACGCACTTCCACCAATTGACCGAACGCCCAAACTGTTTATCGGCGGTAGGCAAGCGCGCCCCGACTCCGGCTACACGCGGACGGTGCGTAGCGCGTCCGGTGTTGTCGTGGGCGAAGTCGGCGACGGCAATCGCAAGGATATTCGCAACGCCGTCGAGGCGGCCCATGCGGGTTCGTCGTGGTCCAAACTGGTTGGGCATCAGCGCGCGCAGATCCTGTACTACATCGCCGAGAATCTCGACGCGCGCAGCCAACTCTTCGCTGATCGCATCGCGAGTATGACCGGCGAATCAGTTGCCGATGCGACGCGCGAAGTGGAGGCGTCGGTGTCGCGCCTGTTCACCTACGCCGCGTGGGCTGACAAGCACGACGGCGCCGTCCATGATGTTCCGCTGCGTGGCGTGTCGCTGGCCATGCACGAGCCTATTGGCGTGGTTGGCGTCGCCTGTCCCGATCCATACCCGCTACTCGGGCTGGTGTCGCTCGTCGCCCCACTGCTCGCGGCGGGCAACCGCGTCGTCGCAATCCCGTCGGAACGATTTCCGCTCGCCGCCACTGAGCTGTACAGTGTGTTCGAAACGTCAGACGTCCCTGCGGGAACAATCAATCTCGTCACCGGCGACCGTGACGTGTTAGCCAAGGTGCTTGCGGATCACGATGACGTGGATGCGCTCTGGTTTGTTGGTTCGCGGAGTGGAGCCACTGCGGTCGAAAAGGCATCGGCCGCGAACTTGAAACGCACGTGGACCGAATGGGTTGGTCGCGAGTGGCTCGATCCACGGGTGGGCGAAGGACGCGCGTTTTTGCGGAAAGCGGTGCAGGTCAAGAACATTTGGATTCCGTACGGCGAGTAAGCCGCCTCAATGTCCACACATATTCCAGCCAGATGATTAACCTCCCCGCCTCACCGGAGGCGTTTCGCGACGCAGCGTGGGAAGACGTGTTGCCGTATTACAACCAGCTTGCCAGTGTGCCGCTCACGCACGACGACGCCGTGATCGAGTCGTGGCTTGCCGTGTGGTCCAAACTCGACACCCTGGTGAGCGAGGCTGGAACGCTCGCCATGATTGCGTATACAGGCAACACGGCAGACACGGCTGCCGAGCGGGCGTACTTGCGCTTCTCCATGGAGATTTTTCCGCAGCTTGAAGAACAGCAAGTCGTACTGGCGCGGCGCCTGCTGGATGTGGGGTGGTCGCGTCCCGACCTCGAGACGATGCTCCGTCGATTTCGCACCGATATCGAGATCTTCCGCGAGGCCAATGTCGAACGCTTCGCGCAGATCGAGGAGATCTCCGCTGGGTATCAGAAGGTCACTGGCGGGTTGAGTGTCGAGTGGGATGGGGAGCAGATAACAATCCCGCAGCTCCAGCCATTTCTCAAGTCGGCTGATCGCGAGGAACGGGAGCGCGCCTTTCGCGTCGGGGCCGCGGCCTATCTTGCGCAACGGGACGTACTGGCCGAGCAGTTCGACAAGATGTACAGTCTGCGCGTAGCGGTAGCGACGGAGGCCGGATTCGCGGACTATCAGCAGTTCTGTTTTGCGTCCAAGCATCGATTTGACTACACGCCACGAGATTGTGCACAGTTTCACGAGGCCGTCATCGCCACCGTGACGCCGGCCGTTGCGCGACTCATGCAGTACCGCAAGCAATCGCTAGGTGTTGCGACGGTGCGGCCATGGGACGTGACGGTCGACCTTGATATCACGGAGCCGCTGCACCCATTCCGCGACACGGCAACGTTCGTCGATCGGGCACAGCGGATCTTCGATCGCGTCGATCCCGAGCTCGGTGCCCGCTTTCGGATCATGTCCGACGAAAAGTTGCTGGATCTCGAGAGTCGGCCAGGTAAGGCACCAGGCGGATACTGCACGGATCTGTCGTTCCGCGGTCGCCCATTCATCTTCATGAATGCGGTTGGCGTACCCGATGATGTGAATACCCTGGTGCACGAGGCTGGTCACTGCTTCCACGATTTTTCCACGCACGCGCTGCCGTTCACCTGGCAGCGTCGCACCGGGCATGAAGCGGCGGAACTGGCGTCGATGAGCATGGAACTGCTGGCCATGCCGTACCTCGTCACACCTGATGGTTACTACACACCCGAACAGGCACGTGTGGCCTGGCTTGAGCATCTGGAAGATGTGCTGAGCAGCTTGGTGCACATCGCGAGCGTCGATGCGTTTCAAGCGTGGATCTACACCAATCCGGGCGGCGCTGATCGTGACGCACGCGACGCGCAGTGGTTGGCGATTCGTTCGCGCTTCGAGGCTGGCGTGGATTGGTCGGGCCTTGATCAGGAGCGGGTGTCGAGGTGGTATCGGCAGTTACACATCTTTGAATTGCCGTTTTACTACATCGAGTACGGCATCGCGCAGTTGGGTGCGCTGCAGGTGTTCCGGAATGCGGCGCGTGATGGGAAGGAAGCGGTGGAGGCATACAAGCGTTTCCTCGCACTGGGCGGCACCAAATCGCTGCCGGAACTGTATAAGGCGGCGGGCGTCAAGTTGGTCTTTGACGCCGAGTCCATGAAAGAGCTTGTGGAGTTCGTTGAAGAGCGCATCGCTTCGTTACGCGCCGGTGCCGAAACGCTATTCCCCGGTGTGCCGGCGTAGCGGTTTGAGGTTCGCGTAGTTGGTTCGCGTTTGATGTCACGCAGCACACAAGCAAAGCGTGGGGCAGATCGACTCGATCTGCCCCACGCTTTTTACACCCTGTCCGCTACTTCTTTTTGTTCTTGTCGTTGGTCAACAATTTGTAGAACGACCAAGTGGCAAGGCCAAGCACGAACGTCCAACTGCCAGTCATGAAGAGGATTGCACCGGTCGACATCACATCCCCCCTTGGTTCTGAGACACTTCGGCAAATCCCTTGCGGTCATCGTACTTGTTCTTCTTCCACGCGATGCGAATGATGAACAAGAATACCACCACGAATAATACGAGTATGCCGCGGGAGATGATGATGAACGGCATGTCCTCAGCGCTGACCGGAGACGCGCTGCCGGCAGACCGCCGATTCAGCAAGATCGGGATCGCCTCATCCTTGCCCCACCAAGTGAGGATGATGAGGAGGTAGAGCGGGGTGACATACGTCATGATGAACTTGAAGATCTTGGGGATCTGAATGTCGGCGCCCATATGAATAGACTTCCACGCCTCATCCGGCTTCATGATCCACATGAAGATGACCACCTCCAGGACCGCCACCAGCACCAGGCCGAACGTGCCGACCCAGTAGTCCCACTCGTCAAGGAACCCGTGGCCGAGCCAGTGCACATGCATGAGACCGACCACAAAGGCGATGGCCCCGAGCGCCCATGCGACGGCTTCGCGCCGGAAGCCAAACTCCTCGCGGAAGAACGCGGTAACCGGCGTGAGCATGGCGACCGACGACGTGATACCGGCAAAGAAGAGCAGGCCAAACCACATCACGCCAAGAAGGTTGCCGATCGGCAGTGTTTTGTCGATCTGCTGGAATACGACCGGCATGGTGGCAAAGCCGAGATCGAAGGCGCCGCCCTGCGCGATTTGCATGGCACCGGCAACACCGAAGAACACCACGGCCGCAGGGATGGCGATGGAGCCGCCCAGTACCACCTCTGCGGTTTCGTTGGTCGCTGCGGTCGCGATGCCGTTGAGCGCGATATCGTCCTTCGTGGTGAGATACGACGCGTACGCCTGTAGTGAGCCCATCCCAACCGACAGCGTGAAGAAGATCTGGCCGGCCGCAGCCAGCCAGATACCAGGCTGTCCAAGCCTCGACAGGTCTGGATTGTAGATGAAATTCAACCCCTGCGCAGGCGTGGTGCCGATGCCGGGTTGCGCGGGGAGCGTGAGCACGACGCCCGCCAGAACGATGGCAAAAACGAAGAGAATCGGCATGCCGATCTTTGCCAGCTTCTCAATACCGCCGGAGATCCCTTTGGAGAGCACAAAGATGTTGATCAACAACGTGACCGTAAAGAACGCGTACGGTGTGTACGACGCGTGCACAGGCGTCGACCCGGCCGGCGTGAGTCCTTGGAACGATCGCAAATACGCGATCATTGTTTCCTGCGTGGTATTGCCCCAGTAGTCTTTGGTGGCCGAGAAAATCGCGAAGGCCAGCGTCCAGCTCTCGATGTACGTGTAGTAGATCATCACGCCGAGCGGGACCACCATGCCGACGACGCCAAAATACTTAGCCGCCGGATGCTTCCAGATCGCGGCGAACATGCCGGGCAGGTGTCCTTTGCGATACCGACCACCGTTGCGGCCAATGCCCCACTCAATCCACATGAGGGGAATGCCCAGCAAGAGCAGGGCAATGAAGTACGCGATCATGTACGAACCGCCGCCGTTGGCAGCAGCCTGGCGCGGGAAGCGCAGGAAATTGCCGAGTCCGACCGCATTACCCGCCATGGCGAGAATGAGGCCGATTCGGCTGCCCCAGGCTTCGTTCGAGCCTGAGTTTTGATTGGATTGGGACAAACGTGCTCCAGTGGTGGGAAAGGAGACGGGGAGGCTACTCAGCGCGGTTCGGGCCGACTGAAGGTCGGTAACAATTCTGCCTCGCACAGCGGATGTCCAGAGGTCAGCCGCCCTTTCCGCTCATGGATTCGCGACGGACTACCTGTCCCCCCTTCATCACGAAACGAACGGCACGCAGCGCGCTGATGCGCTGCGTGGGGTCGCCTGTGACGGCGACGAGGTCGGCGAGGAGCCCGGGGGCGATGCGACCGAAATCGTTCTCGCGGTGCAGCAGGCGCGCGTTCACGCTCGTGGCGGCGCGCAGCGCGGCGGCCGGGGACATGCCGTATTCGACCATGAGCTCAAGCTCGAGTGCGTTGTCGCCGTGTGAAAAGACCCCCACGTCGCTGCCGTTGCAGATGGTCACGCCCGAGGCCATCGCGAGAGCGAACATCGTCTTCTTCTGCGCGATATTGGCGGGGACGGGGTCGGTACTCTTCTTCCAGCCGCGGTAGCGCGTGGTGGATTCGGTCGCGCTGAGCGTGGGACAGAACGCGACGTTACGCTGTTTCATCAGGGCAAAGGTTTCGGCGGTCGCGGCATCACCATGTTCAATGGTTTCGACGCCGGCCATGATCGCCCGACGCATTCCCTCGGCCGTGCTCGCGTGCGCGACCACCGGACGCCCGCTGGCACTGGCTGTTTGCACAATCACCTGCCACTCGGCCTCGGTAAACGTTGGCCGAGCCTCACCGCGCGGGCCCCAGCGATAGTCGGCATAGATCTTGATCCAGTCGGCGCCGTGGCCGATCTGGTCGCGAACCACACGGGTCAGGCCGTCAATCCCATCCGCCTCTTCGGCCCCCTGCGGGACGCCGATTTCGGCGCCGAAGCCTTTAGGGCCATACGAGCCTGTGGCCACGATCGCCTTGGTCGTGACGAAGAGTCTGGGGCCGGGAATGATCCCTTGGTCGACCGCCTCCTTGAGCCCCACGTCAGCGTAGTCGGCGCCTTCCGTGCCAAGGTCGCGCAGCACCGTGAAGCCAGCCATCAGCGTGTTGCGCAAATGATTGACCGCGCGCGCCGTTCGCAGGCCCAGCGACTCGCGGAGTACCTGATCGTTCCACGGGGTTTCGTCGTACGGATGCAGCAGCACGTGGCTGTGCAAATCGCTCAGGCCAGGCAAGAGCGTCGTTCCCGGCAACGTGATGCGCTCGGCGTCGGCCGGGACCGTAAGCTGAGCCAGCGGACCGACGCTCACGATACGCTGACCGCGGACCACAACCGCCCAGCCGCGAGACACGGAGTCACGCGTCCCGTCGAACACGCCATCAGGCAGGAGCAGTACCGCCCTCGGTTGCGCAGCGGGCGCCGCCTGCGCGACGCACGGCGACGCGGTGCCGCCAGCGACCGTTACGGAAGCGGCGAGGGCAAAGCATACTCTCTTCATGAATCGACCGGCGTGAGGGTTGGACCTACAGGAGCTTACCGGGTGACCGACGAGAACTCTCCGGTCGACAACGCTGACGGAACCAAGCCGGACACGCCGCCGGACACCACAAAGGCCATGGCGTCGGAGCTGGCCACATCAAGGGCTCGCACCTGAGAGGTCGGCACCACATACAGCTGGCCGGAGAAGTTGTAGGAGTGCGGGCAGTACACGGCGACGTGATCGCTGAGCCCGAGGTGATGCATCGATTCCTGCGTGACGAAGCCGACCATTTTCACGCCCTCGGGAATGAAGCTGAACATGACCGGTTTGTCGAAACGTCGCTTTTCCCCCACGAATGCATTGAGCAAGTCTTTCGTGGAGCTGTAGAGCAAGCGCACGAAAGGCAGTCGGCCCATTGCACGCTCGAGCAGGCCAACCGCCGACCGCGTGAGCAAGTTGGACCCCAAAAACCCAATCAGCGTGATCAGGACCAAGGTGGCCGCGAAACCGGCGCCCGGAATGGGCAGCTTGAGCCATCCGTCAATCCGCGTGAACAGCATCCAGCAGACCCAAACCGTGACAACCAGTGGGGCCGACAGCACCAGCCCGCGGACGAAGTACCCTAGCAGCTTTCCCATCGAATCCCTCACGCAGCGCGCGCCGCGATGTTAGTCTATCTCGTCGTACGGGTCCTCGCGACGATGCTGCAAGTTGGGGCACCGCGAGGCGCACGACCAGTCCAACTCTTCTCGTGTCTTCTCCGATCCCAGATTGATGCGTATCTCGACTGCATTCCGCACCGCCGCGGCGTCGCCCTCACGGACATCCCGCTCGCACCCTCGCGCTGCCGCCCTGCTCACGGCGCTCGTAGTGTACTCCGCGCCCGCCGCGCAGGCACAGGACCTCACCGCCGCCCCATATTCGCGCGTGTCGCGTTGGACACCGCCGCCGGCACCCACCGGCAAGAAGGCCATCACGCAGGACACGTACGACGAATGGCGGACGATCGGTGGCGCAGCACTTTCCAATGATGGGAAGTGGGCTGTCTACACGCAAAGTCCGGTGGTCGGTGAAGGCGAAGTCGTCGTGCGGTCTACATCAGCGTCTACTGAATACCGGGCCCCTCGCGGCTTCACCGGCCGCCCCCAACTGCAGGCGAGCGCGCAGGGTGGCGGCTTCACCGTGCAGGCCGCGCAGTTCACCGCGGACAACCGATTTGCCGTGTACATGGCGTATCCCACCCGCGCCGAGGTTGAGGGCGCGCGGGCACGACGCGGCGCGCCCGTACCGCGTTCGGCGCTGGGGATCATGACACTCGCCAACGGAACGGTTGTGCGCGTGCCCTCCGTGCGCTCGTTTCAGCTGTCCAGGAACGGTGGTCGCTTTGTCGCCTATTTGCTTGAAGACTCCACGGCGCAACGCAACGGGACCGGTGGCGGAGCGCCAGCGCGTGATACCACGCGTCCGGCCGGAGCGCGTCGCGAGACAGGCACGACCCTGGTGCTTCGCGAACTTGCGACGGGAACCGAATCACGCGTTGAAGGCGTGATGGAGTTTGCGTTCGACGAGAACGAGCAGTGGCTGGGGTATACCGTGTCGTCCAAGGATAGTGCGACCGACGGTGCCTACGTTCGCGCACTGGCAACAGGTACGGTCACCACGCTCCTTGGCGGCCGCGCCACGTATCGGAGCATGGCGTTCGACCGGAAGGGATCACAGGCGGTGTTTCTCTCGAGCCTGGGTGACACCACCACGAAGCCCAGGTTCTCGGTGTATCACGCGTCGCTCGTGCCGGCGAAGGGAAAGACCACGCTTGCCGCGGTGCGCAAGATCATTGCCGGCACCGACGCGCCAACGGGCATGCTGATCGCCGATCGCGGACGCGTGGACTTCACGCGCGAGGGCAATGCGGTCACGTTCGCACTGGCGAAGGTGCCGCTCGACTCGATTCCTGCGGATTCGCTCGCCGACAAAGCCATTTATGACTTGTGGCACTGGCAGGATACCAAGATCCAGCCGCAGCAAAAGCTCGATGCGGCGCGCGATCGTAGTCGCACGTTTCTCGCGGTGTATCACATCGCCACCGGTAAATGGGCGCAGTTGGCGAACGATTCGCTGCAAGTCACGCTGAGCGATGATGCCAAGCATGCGTTAGGCGTGAACAGCGTGGAGTACGCCATCCCGCAGTTCTGGGGAGAGGGTGCCGCGGATGCCTACCTGGTGGATCCGACTACGGGAGCGAAGACGCTGATCGCCAGGAAGATCGATGGGCAGCCGCAGCTGTCTCCCGGAGGGAGCTACGTCACGTGGTTTGAGGGTGGCCAGTGGCAGGCGTTTGCGACCGTAACCGGCAAGAAGGTCAACCTGACGGGCGCGATTGCCAACATCAAGTTCCAGGACGAGGAGTTCGATTCGCCGGATATTCCACCGCCGTACGGACTGGGCGGATGGACCACGGGCGACAAGCGCGTGATGGTGTACGATCGTTTTGATGTATGGGAAGTGGATCCCAGTGGCGTGGCGACACCAAAGAATTTGACGGACGGCGCCGGACGTCGTGCGGGCATGACCTTTCGCGTCGTGAATCTGGACAGGGAAGGTCGTTTCCTCGATCCCACGCAGCCCGTCGTGCTGCGCGCAGTGGATTCGCTGACCAAGGCATCGGGCTTCTATCGTGATCGGATCGGCGTCGAAGCGGCGCCCGAGCGCATCGTCATGGGTGACCGCGGATATGGTGCGCCACAAAAGGCGCGTGACGCTGAGCAATACCTGTTCACACAATCCACCTACCGCGAGTTCCCCGACCTATGGACAGGCACGTCGCTGGCCAGTGGCACGAAAATTTCCAACGTGAACCCGCAAGACACGCAGTATCCGCGCGGTACCGTCGAGATGGTGTCGTGGCTGAACACTGACGGCACGCCGCTCCGAGGGTTGCTGTACAAGCCGGAGAATTTTGATGCGAGCAGGCAGTGGCCGATGGTCGTGTACTTCTACGAAAAGTTGACCGATGGTCTGCACGGGTACGTGGCTCCCAGTGGTCGCAACACGGTCAACCCGATGGTCTACAACGCGCTCGGTTATGTGGTCTTTGAACCGGATATTGTGTACACCGACGGTCAGCCGGGGCCGAGCGCGGCCAAGTCGATTATTCCCGGCGTGCAGTCGCTGATCGCCAAGGGGTTCATCGATCCCAAGCGCGTTGGGATCACCGGACAGTCGTGGGGCGGCTATCAATCGGCGTATTTGGTCACGGTGACCAACATGTTTGCCGCCGCCGTGCCGAACGCCACGGTGGTCAACATGACCAGCGCGTACGGCGGGATCCGGTGGGCATCCGGGCTTGCCCGCACCTTCCAGTACGAGCACACGCAGAGTCGCATCGGTGGGTCGCTCTGGCAGTACCCGGAGCGGTTTATCGAGAACTCGCCGCTTTTCCGTCTGGACCGCGTCACCACGCCCGTGCTCTTCATGGCGAATGACAACGACGGCGCGGTGCCTTGGTATCAGGGCATCGAGTTCTACGTGGCGATGCGGCGCCTGCAGAAGGAGGCGTACATGCTGGTCTACAACGGCGACGAACATAACCCAACCAAGCGCGCCAACCAGAAAGACATCGATCAGAAGATGATTGATTTCTTCGCGACGAAACTTCAAGGGGCGCCTCCCGCGTCATGGATGTTGCGCGGTATTCCTTTCCTGGAAAAGGGACGGGACCAGGTGCGCCCCATCACTACCCCTGCAACGGGCACGTCCACCGTTCGCGGAGCCGGAGGCAAATAATGGCAGCTGACGAAATCGACTATCAGATCATCGGCGATGATCTGCAAGCCGTCATCATCACGTTGGATCCGGGTGAGGCAGTCTTCGCCGAAGCCGGTGGCATGATGTTCATGCGCGAAGGGATCACGATGGCCACCACGCTGGATCCGAACTCCAAGGGTGGTGGTTTGTTTGACAAGTTGGTGGGCGCCGGAAAACGCGTGCTCTCCGGCGACTCCTTCTTCGTGACACTTTTCGGCAACAGCGGCCCGCGCCGCGCCGATGTGGCGTTCGCCGCGCCGTTCCCAGGGAAAATCGTGCCACTGAATCTGCGCGATTGGGGCGGCACGGTGCTCGCGCAAAAGGATTCCTTCCTCTGTGCGGCGCGTGGCATCGACGTGACCGTGGCGTTCACCAAAAAGATCGGCGCGGGATTCTTTGGCGGCGAAGGGTTCATCCTGCAAAAGCTCAGCGGCGATGGACTGGCGTTCCTGCATGCCTCGGGAACGCTGCATGCGATTGATCTCGCGCCGGGCGAGAAACTTCGCGTGGACACGGGCTGTCTGGTCGCCTTTCAACCAACAGTCGACTACGACATCCAGCGCGTGCCCGGCGTCAAGACGGCGCTGTTCGGTGGCGAAGGGTTGTTTTTCGTCCAGCTCACCGGGCCCGGGCGGGTGATTCTCCAGACGCTACCGTTCTCTCGACTCGCCGACCGTATCATTGCCGCCTCGCCGCGGGCCGGCGGCAGCCGACGTGGCGAAGGCTCGATCCTCGGTGGGATCGGCGGACTGCTCGACGGCGACAACTAGAACGCTCCAGACGGTCAGTCCGGAACACGTCCGTCCCGTGAGTGGGGCGGACGTGTTGTCGTTTTGCTCCGCACATCCTGCTAGTTTTCGCGGCTATGGCCACACGTACTCAGCCCGAACTCCCGATCCCAGCCGCGCCGGCGTGGTCGATCGATGCCGCACGCTCGCTTTACAACATCGAAGGCTGGGGTGCCGGCTATTTCGACATCAGTGACGGCGGTCAAGTGATCGTCCGACCTGACCCGGATCGTCCGCACCTCACGCTCGATCTCAAGGACCTGGCGCGCGATCTGGAAGAGCAGGGTGTGCAGCTCCCCGTGCTGCTGCGCTTCTCCGACATTCTCCGTTCACGCATCGAAACGCTGAGTGAGCGGTTTGGCGCGGCGATCAAAGAATTCGAGTATGCCGGTGGATACACGACCGTGTATCCCATCAAAGTGAATCAGCAACGACACGTCGTCGAAGAAATCGTGAAGTTCGGCAAGACGCACGGCGTCGGGCTTGAGTGTGGCTCGAAGCCTGAGTTGCAGGCCGTGCTTGGTCTTTCCGAAAGCACCGAACATCTCATCGTGTGCAACGGCTACAAAGATCATGAGTTCATGCGACTGGCGCTCATGGGCCAGAAGCTGGGCCATCGCGTGTTTATCGTGCTCGAGCAGCTGAGCGAACTGGATGTGCTGTTGGAAGTAGCCGCGGAGCTGAACGTGAAGCCCGTCTGTGGCGTGCGCATCAAGCTGGCCAGCGAAGGCGCCGGCCGCTGGGCGCAAAGCGGCGGTGAGAAAAGCAAGTTCGGTCTCAGCTCGGCGGAGTTGATCAAGCTGATTGACCGTTTGCAGGCCGAGGGCCGACTCGATATTCTGAAACTGATCCACTTCCATTTGGGCAGCCAGATCACCGACATTCGCTTCATCAAGTCGGGGCTGGCCGAGGTCGCGCGCTTCTATCTCGAAATGCGACGCATCGGTGTTGACATCAGCCACGTCGATGTGGGCGGTGGCCTGGGTATCGACTACGACGGCACCAACTCCACGAACAACGCGAGCGTCAACTATTCGCTGCAAGAGTACGCGAACGATGTGATTTACACGATCGCCGAAGCGTGTCGTGAAGCGGAGTTGCCGATGCCGCACATCATCAGCGAATCGGGGCGCGCACTGACGGCGCATCACGCGCTCTTGCTGGTAAAAGTGATCGACGTCGAGTCGCAAGCGGAACAGCCCATCCCGTCGCTCGACGATGACGAGCATTCGTTGCTCCACGAGATGTATGAAGATTGGCGCACCATCACCGAACGGGCGGCCAAGCCGCGCAAGGTGTTGGAGGTGTTCCACGACGCCTCATTCGACAAAGAGCGCGCGCGGCAGTACTTCAATAGTGGCGTGCTGGATTTGCGAGGGCTCGCCAAAGCCGAAGTCCTGTGGTTGGCGACCATGAACGCGATCTACCGGATCTGCGCCGCCGACAAAGCCACCTTTGAGGACATCCTTCCAGAGCTCGAAGCTGTACTGGTGGATCGATATTTCTGCAACTTCTCGCTCTTCCAATCGCTGCCCGATAGCTGGGCCATCGATCAGCTCTTTCCTATCATGCCCATTCATCGGCTGTTGGAAGAGCCCCTGCGTCGGGGCACGTTGCAGGACGTCACCTGTGACTCCGACGGCAAGATTGATCGCTTTGTGGGTGACAAGAAGGGACGCCCCAGTCTCGAACTGCACGAGTTCCGGGACGGCGAAGATTACATCCTTGGCATCTTCCTAACGGGCGCCTATCAGGAGATTCTGGGCGATTTGCACAACCTGTTCGGTGATACGAACGCGGTGCACGTGCGCCTCAACGAACTGGGCAGCTACGAGATCACCGACCTCGTTGAAGGCGATACCGTCACGGAGGTGCTCAACTATGTGCAGTTTGGGGCATCGCAACTTCTGGCCACGTTCCGGCGTAAGGTCAACGCGTCGCCGGCGCTGTCGCGCGAGGAGGCGAATGCGTTTATCGCGGATTATGTCGCCGGCCTCGAAGGGTATACGTACCTGGAAGGCGAGGCGGCTCGGTAAGTAGGTAACCCTGCAACGGAGGTTCTGGTGACGCATGCGGAGACAGTGGCCCCACCGGCCAGCAAAGGTGGGCTGTTCGAAGACCTGGTCGAAATCTTGTTCGCGCCTTCGAAGGTGTTTGATCGCACACGAGCGGCGAAAGCATTCAAGTACGCGCTGCTGACCGCATTGGTGGTGGCAGTGATTACCTTCGCCACCAAGAATCTGCTGCAGCCGTGGTTGGACGCGCAGGGAGATTTGGCGTTGGCGCAGGCGGCGGCAAAGGGTAAGCCGATTCCTGAGGCCGCCGCCTCGGCGATGCGTAGCTCCACGGCCTGGAGCATGGTGATTGGGTTGCCGATGGTGATGCTCATCGGTCCGTACCTGAACGCCGTGCTCCTGTTCCTTGGCGCCAAGCTCATGAAGGTCACGGTGAGCTACTCACAGCTCGCCGTCATTGCCACGCTTGGCGGAGTGCCCCGCATCCTCGGCGTGATCCTCATGCCTGTCCAGGCGCTGTTGCTTGATGGCGCGAACGCCAAGAGCCTCGCCGACTTGTCACTGGGGCCGGCTCGGTTTGTCGATGCAACCACGATGTCCCCCGCGCTCGTATCGCTGGCAAGCCAGTTCGATGTGTTTCGCCTATGGCAGCTGGCGCTCATCGCCATCGGCGTCGCGGTCGTTGGACGCGTGTCCATGAGCACTGCGGCCATGGTGACGTTGGTGATGGCGGCGATTGCCGCGATGCTGCAGCTGCTTCCGACGGCAGTGATGTAATTGCTCGGCTTCGGCATCGCGAAGTGGTGCCGGTGGCTGACGCAACGAGAAGGGCCCGGCAACACGCCGGGCCCTTTTAGTACGCACTGACAACGCCGCGCTTACTTCGCGTCGAAGCGCGCCGACACCGCCGCCCAGTTCACCACGTTCCAGAAGGCCGCGAGATAGTCCGCCCGGCGATTCTGGTAGTGCAGGTAGTACGCGTGCTCCCACACGTCCACACCTAGCAGCGCGTGCTTACCGTCCATGAGCGGATTGTCCTGGTTCGGCGTGCTCATGATGGTGAGGGCACCGTTCGTGGAGACCAGCCATGCCCAGCCTGATCCGAAGCGACCCATACCAGCCGCCTGGAACTGCTCCTTGAAGGTCGCGAAAGAGCCGAACGTCGACGTGATCGCGTCGCCGAGTGCGCCAGCCGGCTCACCACCGCCGCTGGACGACATCAGCTCCCAGAACAACGAGTGATTCCAGTGACCACCACCGTTGTTGCGCACGGCCGTGCGTACCGCTTCAGGGACGTCGGCAATGCGACGGCAGAGATCGTCGACTGACCAATCGGCTATCTCCGGAGTCTTGTCGACAGCGGCGTTGAGGTTGGTCACATACGCTTGATGATGCTTTCCATGATGGATCTGCATCGTCTGCGAATCGATGTGCGGCTCGAGCGCGTCGAATGCGTACGGCAAGGCAGGCAGAACATGGGCCATGATGGCAACTCCGGTGATAGTGAAGAAGGGACGAACTCAGACCTTCTTGGAACGCTCTCGCCACCAGCCAATGATTCCTGGAAGGATAGAGAGAAAAATGACCAGCAAAATGATCTTTTCAATGTGCTTGGCAACACCGGGCACCGTCCGACCCAAAATGTAACCGGTCATCAGCATGCTCCAGACCCACGCGATACCGCCTACCACATTGTAAGCCAGGAAAGCGCGGTACTCCATTTTGCCGACGCCGGCCACAACCGGTGCAAAGGTGCGTACAATGGGCATGAAACGGGCAATGATGATGGTCTTGCCGCCATGCTTTTCGTAGAACGCCTGCGCCCTGAGCAGGTGCGACTTGTTGAAGAGTAAACTGTCCTGTCTTGTGAAGATGCGCGGTCCGGTGGCTTTGCCGATGTGGTAGCCGACGGTATCGCCGGCAATGGCCGCGACCGTGAGGATGGCCCCAAGCAACCACACGTTTAATCCAAAGTCAGGCTGCGACGCCAGCAAGCCGGCGGTCACCAACAGGGAGTCACCCGGCAAGAAGAATCCGAGCAGCAAACCCGTCTCGACAAACACAATCAGCGTGAGCCCGACGTAGCCGGCCCATTGGACCAGCGCGGGGAGATCACGAAGGCGATCTATGAAATCTCTGAGAAACTGCACAAGGTTGGGTTGGAGAATAGCCAGCACGCCTGCCGTCCGAGGATGCTGACGGTTTTTACGGGCCTGCGCGTGGTGAAAGGTCGGCGGGTCACGCCGTCGGGTCAACTGCAGTAGCTTCCCCGAGTGTCAGACTCTGAGCCTGCGGCAACGGCCACCCAACGCGCTGCGCCGAACCGAGCAGATTCCCCGCCGTGGCAACCAGCCGCTCCGGGTGGTCTTCGCCCGCTCAACGTACAGGTCGTGGCGCATACCCATTGGGATCGCGAGTGGTACCACCACGCCGCGCGATTTCGCGCGCGACTGGTGGCGCTCGTCGATGCATTGCTGGACGCGCCGATCGATGCTTCGGCACCGTTCCTGCTGGATGGACAGACGATTGTGCTTGCCGACTATCTCGCGATACGGCCGGAGCGTCAGGCCGCGATCCGAAGCGCCCTCGCTGCAGGGGCGCTTGAGGCAGGGCCATGGTACGTGTTGGCCGACAATCTCATGCCGTCAGGAGAGGCCATTATTCGCAACCTCGAGGCGGGGCGACGATGGCTGCTGCGCGCGGGTGCCAACGCGCCGCGCGTGGCGTATTGCCCCGATAGCTTCGGTCATCCGGCGGCCATGCCGCAAATCGCTTCGGGTTTTGGATGCGAGACCGCCGTGATCTGGCGCGGTTTTGGTGGACCGTCCTTTCCAGCCGCCGATTGTGTCTGGTGGGAATCGGCAGACGGGAGTCGACTGCTCACGTATCATTTGGCGCCCGATGGATACGAGCTGGGCAATGCGCTGCCCGTAGACCCAGCAGCGGTACAGGCTCGCTGGCAACAGCTTGCCACGATGCTTGCCCAGCGCAATACCACGGGATGTGTCCTTTTGCCGGTCGGCGCAGACCATCATGCGCCGTCGCCGATGCTACCCGACGCGGTTGCGGCACTGCGCGACGCGGCGGCGGCAAACGGGTCATCCGTGATGCGTGGCTCACTGGGCCACGCGATGGGCGCCTTGATGGTCTCGGCACGCGCCGCCGAAGCGCGACGAGATCTGCTGCCGGTGGTGCGCGGCGAACTGCGGGATAGCTACGGATACACGTGGACGCTGCAGGGCACCTTCGCCACCCGCGCCGCGCAGAAGCGCACCAACGCACGCCTCGAGCGCGCGATGGTATCCGATGTTGAACCGTGGAACGCGCTGGCCTGGTTGCACGGGTCGCCGATCGCGCGCGGCGTCTCACCCGATGGCGCGATCACGCTGGCCCAACTGCCTGCGCTGACGTGCGCCACCTGGGAGTCGCTGCTGCGTACACACCCGCACGACACGCTGTGCGGATGTTCGATCGACGACGTGGCACGCGCGATGACGGCCGCGCAGCGATCCGTTGGCGCCATGACGGTGGAACTGCGTGAGGCTGCACTTCGGGTGGCGCTGCAGCACGACGCGGTGGGCGCGCGCGCGCGACCGATCAATGCGAACCCACGCACCGTCGTGCGCAACCGACTGGGTCGCCCTCGTGCGGGACTCGCCGAAATCACGCTCGTGGATACGCTGGCCCATGTCGCTGTTGGCCCTGGCAGCGGGACCGCATCCGGCGCCGGTGCACACTCGCCCCTCTCCGCTGCGACGATTGGCGACTGTGTTGTGCAGCCGCTGACGGAGCGGGAGTATCAGGCGCGTCGTGAATCCCCACAGCACTATCCCGACAATGATCTCGTGCGTGCGCGCACGGTGCTCGCGTGGGTGCCCGAGATACCGGCCAGCGGAGTCCGCGTGCTCGACGCGCATACGGTTCGGCCCGGCAACTCGCCGTCGCCGGTGATACTGCGGCATCGCGACCGCGAATGTGAGCTCTCCAACGGACTTCTTCGCGTGATCGCGTCGCTTGATGGCGTCACGGTGATGGCAGGCGGTCGGGTGCTCACCAATGCGCTGACGCTCGAGACGTGCCGTGACTCCGGCGATAGCTACACGCCGTCGCTTCGCGGCGATCCGGAGCGACTCACGTTGACGACCGTCCGCGCGGGGCGTGAAGGACCGCTGCGCGCCAGTGTGCATCTGTTTTGGGCGTGGACAGCCAAGCGCGAACGCATCCGCGAACGGATTCGTGTGCGCAGCACGCTCATCCTCGACGCAGGGGCCAATGTCCTGCAGTGCCGTGTGCGCGGAGTAAACGCCCGACGGGATCATCGGTTGCAGTTGGTGTGGAATACTGACGTCGCCAGCACCTGTATGATGGCCGATGCGGCGTTCGGGCCGGTGACCCGGCACCACATCCTCACACCGGTGCAGTCAGACTTGTACGAATCCGCGCCGACAACAATGCCGATGCATCGATGGATCGCCCACGCTGACCAGCAACGCGGCGCCGCCCTCCTGAGTGATGGACTCGCCGAGGGCGAGGCTGGTGAGGCACGTCTCGCCGTTACGCTGGTTCGCGCGATCGGAGAGCTGTCACGCCACGACCTACCAGAGCGGCCAGGTCACGCGGGCTGGCCTGCGCGCATTCCCGACGCGCAGTGCCAGGGGGCCTTCGCTGCTCGGCTTGGCTTGCTGCTGCACGGGCCCCTGTCCACCAACGAGGCGGTGCGGATCGACGATGCGGCAGATGCGTTGCTGCTGCCGCTCGTGGGCGAAAGCTGGCGTGATCTTGAGGGTGCGGCGCGTGACGTATCGGGTCCGCAGCTGGTGGGCGATGGTCTCCGCGTATCCGCGATCCACGTCACAGACGACGGACGCGCCATTCGCCTGCGCGCGGCGAATCGACTTGATGCACATGCGCAAGGGCAGTGGACGCTGCCGATCGGTGCGTGGGAGTTCCGTGTGTGTCGTCTGGATGGAACGCCGTTGCAGCCGTGGACCGCCGCGCGCCAAACGATCCCCTTTGAGATTCCCGCGCGCGGGCTCCTCACGCACGAAGTGCGGCGGAACGAACTATCGACTTCTGCGTGAAAGCGCATCGCCGATCAACGTACACGCCACGACGGTGGTGATGAGCATCGCGCCGGGCGCCAGAGCAATCCACGGCGCAACCAACAGCCACTCCCGGCCTCCGGCAATCATGTTCCCCCAGCTCGCTGCTGGTGGCTGAATCCCGAGCCCGAGAAACGAGAGCCCGCTTTCCAGGAGAATCGCGTTGCCAACGCCCAGTGTGATGGCGACGAGCGTACTGCCCAGTGCATTGGGTAGGATGTGGCGCCAGAGTAGGCGAGCGGGAGAAACGCCGAGGGCGGAGGCGCCTTCGACGAAGGCCAGCGTGCGTACGCGGAGCACGTCGGCGCGCACCAAGCGCATGACCGACATCCAACCGGTGAGCGCCAACACCGCCACGACGACCTGAAGCCCAGGGCCCCATAACGCCGCGGTCACCAACAACAGGATGAGGCGTGGCACCGACAAAAACATGTCGCCGATCGAGAGAATCAATCGCTCACTGAGCCCCCCACGCCATGCAGCGACAGCGCCGAGTGCGATACCGATGCCTCCAGCGAGCACGGAACCGAGCACGCCGACACCCAGGGAGACGCGAGCGGCCAGCCACAGGCGAAGCAGCACATCGCGTCCGAACGCATCCGTACCCAACAGATGCCAACCGCCGGCGCCATCGCGTGAGAACGGTGGCGTGAGACGGCGTGAGAGCACGTCGGTAATGGCGTTTGGATCAGCGCCGCCAAACCACGGCCAGACAATGGCGCACAGGCAAAGTGCTGCGAGGAGCGCCGCTCCAACCTGTAAGCGACGATCGTGCCAAGGGCCAACGCGAGAAACAGCGGCGCGATCGGGAAGGGCGTGGGTCACGCGATTCGCGGCGAATGTCCGAGCGTACACATCATTTCGCGTTCGCGCCGTCAAACGCCGAGCGTTGTCTCGGATCAAGTCGGACCAGCACGATGTCAGCCAACAGATTGGCAAGAATGACGGTGCCGGCGTAGATCACCGTAAGCCCGAGCACCACCGGATAGTCGCGCGCGGCAATCGCGGTCAGCATCGCGCGGCCGAGTCCCGGCCACGCAAACACCTGCTCCACGAACACCGAGCCCGCGATCACGCCAGGAAGTGTGAGCCCGAAGAGCACCACCAGTGGCGTGAGTGACAAGCGCGCGACGTAGCGACGTTCAATCCGGCCGCGCGACAACCCGCGCGCGCGCGCTGCCGCCACGAACGGCGCCACCGACGCGTCGCGCATCGATTGGCGCGCGTATCGGGCCACACCGGCGGCCCCTGGCAGCGAGAGGACCAGGAGCGGGAGCAACGCGTGCCTGGCGAGATCTCGCCAATGCTCCAACCCGGTTGCAGAACCGCCCGGCGATTCGACGCCGAACGCAGGCAGGCGCAGCCAGGACGGGGCACCCACAGTGGCAGCACCTGACGTTGCCAGCACGACCAAGGCGAGCGCCAGCCAAAAGCTCGGTGCGGCGTAGATGACGGTGCTCAGGACTGAGACAAACGTGTCCGCGGCCGGCCGTGCGCGGAGGGCCTGCCACCAGCCCACCAAGCCGCCGACGACGAAGCTCAGCAGCAGCGAAATGCCGCCAAGCGCAAGCGAGATCGGCAAGGCGTCGGCGATGACCGCTCGCACCGGTCGCGAGGACACGAGGCTCGTGCCCAGATCGCCTCGCAGCAGTGAAGCAACCCATCGCACATATTGTACGGGCAGCGGCGCATCAAGTCCGAAACGTGCTCGCTGACGCGCGACCTCCTCGGCCGTTGCAGTGGGTGAGACGAGCAACGTCGCCGGATCACCGGGCGCCAGATGAATCAGCGCGAAGGTCAGCAGGGTGACGAGCCACAGCAGGAGGATCGCATCGAACAGGCGAGGGAGGACACGGCGCATCCGAGGATGATGCGATCGGAAACGCGCACGTCAACCACTACCATGAAAATCGGTCGATGGAAATGGCTTCGCTCTGCAACGGCGATGGGGCTCACGCTCTTGGTGAGTTGTGGTGCGGCTCCCCGAGACCCGGACACGGTCGTCATGGCGTCGGGTACGGATCTGGAGTCCGGGAATCCGCTGCTCACAGTGCATTCGCTCACGCGACAAATCCAGCGTCATGCGTTGTTTGTGACGCTCGTGCGACTCGACAGCCTGATGGAGCCGGTCCCCTACTTCGCCCGCGCCTGGGCCTTTGATTCGCCCCAGCGCGTGTTGACGATGCATCTCGCGTCGGATCTGCATTGGCATGATGGCGTGCCCACCACGGCACAGGACGTGCGCTTTACGCTTGATGCGGCGCGTGATCCGGGCGTCGGGTCTCCGCGGGCTGCAGATCTGGCATCGCTCGATTCCACACAGATTGTCTCTGACAGTGTGGTGCGACTGTATTTCGCTGCGGCGCAGGTTCGCGTGCCCACGATACTGGCGGAGCTTCCGCTCGTGCCGAAACATCTGCTGGACACGGTCCCACGAGTTCGATGGCGTGGCTCGGCGTTCAGCAGAGCGCCCGTGGGCAACGGCCCGTTCCGGTTTCTGGACCGTCTTGCCGGTCGTCGATGGCGATTTGTCCGGAATGCCGCGTTCCCATCGCAGATGGGAGGGCCGCCGGCGTTGCAGTCAGTCGTCGTCGCCGTCGTCGATGAAGCGGCGACCAAGTTCGCAGGATTGGTCAGTGGAGAGCTCGATGTCGCTGGTGTATCGCCGTCTATGGCGCACCTCGTGCGCGACGATCCGACACTGCGCCTGCTCACGCCACCGGCACTGTTCAGCAACGTGCTGGCGTTGAACACCACGCGACCACCGTTTCACGATGTGCGCGTGCGCCGGGCAGTGATGCACTCGATCGATCGCCAGCGGCTCGTACAAGCCGCCATTGCCGGCTACGCGACGGCGAGTGCCAGTCCAATCCCGCCGGGACTCCCGATGTCTGGCAACGCCTCACTGCCGTTGGATACGGCCCTTGCCGACAGCCTGTTTGATGCAGCGGGTTGGGTCCGGGGCGCCGACGGGATGCGACATCGCAATCGGACACCGTTCCGCGTCGAGTTGCTTACGGTGGGTAGCGGTGACATGGCGGTTGAACAGTTGCTCCAGGCGGATCTGCGCGCACGAGGGATCCTGCTGGATATTCGCGTCGCCGAGCTCACCACATTTCTCACCACGGTGCGGGCAGCAGACAAAGCATTCGATCTCGCGATCACCGGCATTCCCGGTGACATTGGGTTGGGACAATTGGTCTCCTTGTTCGACTCACGACAGCGTGGTGGCGCGATGGACTATACGGCGTTTCACGCGCCTGAGATCGACAGCGCGCTGGCCCTTGCGCGTTCAGCAAATCCTGGCAGCGCCAAAGTGGCGTGGGCGCGCGTCGCAACCATGCTCATGGAGGCATCGCCGGTGATTTGGCTCTACCATGCCCGTGGAGTCCAGGGCGTATCTCGTCGGCTCGAGCATGTACAGATGGACCTGCGCGGTGAACTGGTGTCGCTCAGCCAATGGACGCGGCGTTGAGCGCGGTCATGCCATGAGACCCTCGCCGAAGCCACACGTCACGTCGTGGTCGCCACTGCTTCGTGTTGACCGCGAGGCGCGCGCCGCGTTGGCGTCGCCGGTGCGACCGACAGCCGTCGCAGCGCCAGCCGACGCAGCGCCAGCCGTCGCATCGCCAGCAAGCACATCGCCTGCGTCGTCAATCCTCACGCACGGTACGGCGACGCCATTCGCTGGCCTCGCCGATTCGCTTGCACACGATCTGCACGTGCTACAGGATCGAGATGCGCCCATCCCGATGCAGAAGGCGCGACTGACACGCATCGGCGGACGCTGCCCA
>Ga0105049_10000220_pt1 | contig 59041 bp, 45 predicted proteins | sample MAT06_FD_78087 | JGI IMG/M metagenome (GOLD analysis project Ga0105049, IMG submission 78087) | Freshwater microbial communities from Lake Fryxell liftoff mats and glacier meltwater in Antarctica - MAT-06 | ecosystem: Environmental > Aquatic > Freshwater > Ice > Liftoff microbial mat | place...
CCGGATATCGACGATGTGCGATCGGTGGCGCCGGCGGTGCTGCGTCATCGCATGGTGGTGAACTTTCAGGCCGAGGCGGACGGCGTGCCGATCGAGGATCTGATCGAGTTGCCGCGGTAGGGGCACGCGCGGCGAGTGGGTTCTCAGCGGGGCGACAGGCTATGCTCGCGAAGGACGGTGCCCTGAGGGGGACCGTACTTTTGCGGCGATGACAGTTCGCTGGCGGATTGCGAACAGGTTGAGCGTCACTCTTTCCAATCGAGGAAATTCGCCATGGCTCGCGCCTGTGTGCGCCTTCATGCAATGAGCGCCGTCGCTGGGCTACTTGCCTGTTGACAGATGTTGTCAAATCTGAGAACATCTATTTCGACACGTACCGTAAGCTCCTCACGAGCTATCTCGTGGCTGAAGGCGGCGAAAAGGCACTTCACAAACCGCGATGCCCTTCGTGTGGCGTACGGAGTGCAGGTCGGTGAGGACCTGTATGTTCTACATGCGTTCCAGAAGAAGTGGAAACAGGGAATAGGAACGCCCAAGGCGGGCATCGGCGTGATCGAGGAACAACTGCAACGTCTCAAGGAGGCGCTGAGAAGATGAGTGACCACGACTTCGAAATCGAGTGCGGCACCGGGAGCGTGTAACGTGATCTTGGCAAAAACAATCCCGATCTTCGACAGCTCAAAGCCCAGCTTGCGGCGGAGATCATCAAACGGCTTGACAGGGAAAGCCTGACGGTCAGAAAGACATGCCTCCTTACTGGCGTGTCTCTTCAGACTTTTCTCGCATCCGCAAAGAAGATCCGGCGCGCTTCACGGCTAATCGACTCCTGGGTGTGCTGAGTAAGCTCGGCTCAAGTGTAGAGATCACGATCAAAGTGAAGCACCATCGCCGTAGCAATTTCGGATCACCAACCCGCGCCAGGGACGCGCTACGGCGTCACCGAACTGCTCGCCTACTCGAACCTGCTGGCTGCTGGGACGGACGCACACGGCAAGGTCTGCGTTGCACCCGCACGCCGTGAGGAAGAGGTACACAATGGCGTAGGCGACGCGCAGGACATGGTGCCTCCAGCGAATTATGTTGGGTGAGTGAGCGCGTCAGGAGGTCTCACCGTGCGAGCACTGTGCACCCCTCAGATACGCTTTGGCATCGGCTTGCGACAGGCGTCCGATTGCGTACCAGCAGAAAGACCCATCGCTGCGTCGACACCAATGGGAATCGCGGGAAGCCGCTTGTCCGAAAACCACCGGCCAAACGACACGGCATAAAGCAGCGGCAACGTCAGCGCGCCAAGCAATCCGCCCACGACTGCGCCGCCAATCGTGATCTGCGCGGCGTAGCTAACACACTCTCGCTTGGATTCTGGTGATCGCGGACTGAGCAGCGGGATCGGGTTTCGGCGACCAATGAGAGCGGTTCTGGCAGCACCGGTCCGCGCGGTCACGACCCCGTTGCTTCGCGCGTGTCGAAGCCGCTTATCGCAACACTGGCAACGTTCGCGACTTCTTGTGCGAAAGCTGGCGTGCTCATCGTCACTGCGGCGCTGGCGGCCACGAGGACGCAATACAGCATATCACGCATGCGCAATCCCATGAACGAACGGATCTGCTTGCTGCTGGCGAAGGGCAAAGACTCGGAGTCGTCCTGGACGTCCGTCGGCACAGCGTACTTCGGACTCCCCTACTGACCCGGTCACAGTGAGCGAACGTGCAGAAGCGACACCACAACGCTGCCCGCTATCCAACCGAGAAAGCGTTGTTTGGGGGCCAACCCGAGCCGTCCAGCGATTACGGCTTCGCCGATGCAGTATCCCAGCGTCCGTGCGCCGAACAGCATCCTCACTTTGTCGGATGCCTTGGTGACCCGTTACAAGTGTGTCTTGATTGGCCAACCTAACAACAGCCATGATGCCAATGGCACCAGAACTACAATGAACAGCGTCGTGCTCGTCATTGGTTTTGCCTCTCTGGAAGAGATACCGATCTGCGTGTCGAGCGAGTCACTTGAAACTTGGAGGACTCCAATCCGAGATCAGCAGAATCCGCCGTTCGATCACCGCGCCGCTATGTGAGCGGCAGGGGGCGAGGCGTGGTGAAATATGTAGCTGTGCGCGGTGAAAGGCCCGTAGTTGCGGGTAGCTGCCGTGGTGGGGACGGTTGGCGATCGGACGAGCGAGAGGCTACGATAGCGGTGAGATGACACTTCGCTGACGGTCGGCGAAGATATTCATGGTCACTTCTACCGACCGAGGGAATTCGCCGTGGCTCGCCCCCGCCCGCATCTCCAATCAGACCCTTTCCGCGCGCCTGCCGTTGGTGCGTTGCCCACGCACGACGCTGAGGGACGACCCTTCCTTCGTGTGCAGACGCTGGGGGCCGCGTCCATCCTCGTTGGTGACGTTCGGATCGGGGCGCCGGCTGGTACGCTCTTCTCGCTGCTGTTGCGCATGTGCTTTGCACCGGGATGCCAAGTCAGTCGGCGTGTGTTGAAACAGGCATTATGGCCGGATCAGGAAGCGCTGCGACAGAGTGCCAATCTTCGTCAAGCGCTCTACAAGCTGCGTGGCTACGGGCTGCGCATTGGCATTGAGGGCGACACGGTGGTGCTCGACATGACGCAAGTGGTGCCGACGTTTTGCCTATCGCGATCGGCCGAGTATTTCGCCCGCGATGTCATGATGGGGCACGAGCCATTCGGTCTGTATTTGTCAGGCTTTTCGGCGTCATGGGCGGCGATGCAGGACTGGATCGAGGAGCAGCGTGGCCTCGTGCATTCCGACGTACGCCGCGTATTGTCGGAGCAGCTGCGGGGGCGGCGTTCGCGCGCCGATTGGGGTGGTGCGGACGCGCTCGCGCGGTGGCTCTTGCAGTTTGATCCGCTGAACGAAGAAGCGACGCTCACGGTGGCTGAATGCACCGCCCTCTCGGGTTCGAAGAGTGAAGCGTTGGCAATCCTGGACCGCTACCTGGCCGAATTAGGTCCGACGGCCGGTGATATTCGGTTGCCGGCGGCGCTGCTGCGCAGACGGATCGCGGAGCCGGCGACGCGCGGACGATTGTCGTTTGCCACCACAGAGCGGCACTTCATTGGGCGTCAGGAGGAACTGGCGGCGCTCACGCTGTCGATGCGACGTGCGCGGTGGCATGACGGCAGCGCGGTGCTGCTGCACGGGACGGCGGGTATGGGCAAGTCGCGGCTGGTGTACGAGCTGACCAAGGTCGCGGCCATTGAGGGGGTGCGCGTCGCGCACACGGCGAGCCGCGAGAGCGATATGCTACGGCCGCTGTCGGTATTTTTAGACCTGGTACCGGAGTTGCTCGCTCAGCCCGGGGCCATCGGGTGCGCGCCAGAGAGCCTTGCGGCGTTGAAACGCCTCGTGCCCGTTGAGCGGCCTGACCTTACTTCTACGTCGGCCTCTGCGACCGGTAGCGACTCGACGTTCGAAGCGTCGAGTGCATTGGAGGCCGCTGGCGACACAGCGGCTGACCGAGCTTTCCCCAACCCTCGTGACGATGCTCGCAATGAGGTATCGGACGAGAGTGCCGTGACGGCTGTCGAAAAGCGCGACTTCGCAGCCCCGCAGAGGGCGGCGTCTACTGCGGGCGAGCCGACGCCAATGGTGGCCTCGCTACGTCGGGCGATCATCGACTTAGTGTCGGCAATTTCAGAAGAGAAGCCGACGCTGTTGCTGGTTGACGATGTCCACTGGATCGACGAGCATTCATGGGACGTGTTGTCAGATCTGATTGAACGCTGTCATGCCTTGCGCGTGTTCGTCCTGCTAACCTCGCGCGTACCGCATGCCCGCTTGCAGCGGCCTCAGCGCACGCCGGTGGCGTTGCGCGTAGAGGCGATCATGCCGCTCAGTGCCGAGAGCTGCTTGCAGCTGTCGCGGGCGATTGGCGACGACTTGAGCGCGCCCATTGATGATAGCTTGGGCGAATGGTTTATGCGGGCTAGCGAAGGCGTTCCCCTCTTTCTTCGCGCGCTCGTGAATCACTGGATCGAGACCGGACAGGCGGGCGGTGTGCCGCCCACACTGCAGGGCGTGATAGAGCAAAGACTGAGCCAACTGAGTGGGGACGGCCTGCGCGTGCTGCAAACGGCCTCGCTGCTAGGTAAGTGGGCGACGGTGGAGCGAGTCGGAGCGGTGTTGGAGCTGAGACTGGTCACACTGCTTCAAGCGCTAGATGAGATCGCCAAAGTCGGTGCACTCGTTCCTTCGCAAGGCGCCGTTATTGTTGCACACGAGCTTCTGACTCATGCCGCCTGCGCTATGCAGAATCCCGTTCAGCGATACGCAATACACCGAAGTGCTGCCCGACTACTACTTCAGGAAGGTTCGTCGACGCTAGACCCGGACGCGGTCGTTGCTGCCCTAGATCACTACTTTGACGGCGGAGATCTAGTCACGATGACAGCCAAGACCCTAGAGCACTTGGAGACGATAGCTACGCACCGTCTTCCCGCCAGCGCACTTAGGTGCATAGGCCGAGTCAACACCCACCGCTTATCCAACGAGCAGAAAGGAGCAATTGAGTGCGCAATAGCTAGACTGATGCTCAGCGCCGGAGAGTACTCCAACGCTATGGCGCTACCGCTCCGAGGATTCCGCATACCGGTCCTACAGAATAGCACATCGGAATCGCAAGTTGATGCGGCACTTTCACTCGTTGACTCCTCATACCGGGCGGATCCACTTGTTGAAACAGAAACACTTCTAAAGTTCACACTCGATACAGTCGAGCTTGATCAGTTCGCGCAGACGACACGATTGCGCGCAGCTGATATCGGACTGGTCATTGCGTCCGACGCATGCAGCGCTGAATACGCGTCACGACTTTTTCGCGCCCTCAAACTGACTAACGAAGAACAATATGAATCGAACCGCGCCTGCAGAGTAGCGATACTATTTCATACTCTTTTCGGGGATATGAATGCCGCCGCCTTAATGGCCGGGAAGCTCACCGCGCAGGCGCAGAAAGAACAACCGTCGGCGATGACCTTCCAAGACGCATTGCGTGCAGGCTTCGCTCTCAGAATAGTTTCAAAAGGACGAGAACATTTGGATGCTCTAATGCTGGCTTACGACTTGGCTACGGCGATCGAAGCTCCGCTACGCGCGTTAAGCGCGGCTTGGCAGCTCGCGCAGTCATATCTAGAGCTTGGAGAGAAAGATGCGGCGGAATGCTGGGTGACCCAAGCGCGAGGGCTAGTCACGCAAATTGACGTCCCCATTGAGGCCAACTTTGCAAACGCCCTTTTCTGCCGATTCGAAATCGAATACGGAAATCGTGGCCAAGCTCAGGCCTTTCTTGAGCAGTACCTCGTCGGACTTCCGCGAATACCGTCAATTAAGGCGGCAGCGTATTCACTGAGCCTGAGTATTGCTGTCAGGTTGCTGGAACCAACATGGGTTCCTACCGACGAACTCCTTGCAACCATGCTGGCCCGTCACCAGATTGTGCGAAAGTTCGGAACCTGCGATTACCTAACTTCAGTTTCCTCGGAAGCTCTTTTTCGCGCCGGCGCCCGAAGCGAAGCCGCAGCTCTCATTGACGAGTACTTAAGCAATCATCGCCGCGAGGTTCGCTCTTTGGGACATCAGCTGGCGACTAGCTGCGAGCATTTTGGAATTTCTAGAGATTCTGCCTTCGGAGTGTTCAGCAAATTCTAACCACCTCTCTCCGAAATTCTGGGAAATTTGAGATCGAGATGCCTGCGCCCTAGATGACAGAGGACCTCGCGACACTTTGTCTTCGCAAGCTTTCTCAATTTCACGCATCACACTTTCCAGCGCCCGCTCCTGCCCGCGCGTAGATGCTTATACAACGGCCGGGGTTGCAGACCGCCGACGAATCCTGTCGAATATCCCAGTCAAAGATTGAACACGACCGGAGTCCTCCTTATCGAAGATTCTTGAGAATTCCCGCGACACCACTAAGATGTCGCAGATGTTTGGGTCAAACTGAGTGCCCTTGAATTTTGACAGCTCCGAGCGCACTTCAACTTCCGTGAGCGCTTTTCGGTAAGGCCTGTCAGACGTCATGGCGTCAATCGTGTCAGCGAACATGATAATTCGCGAACCTATTGGAATGTCTGTCCCTGAAAGCCGATCTGGATAGCCAGTTCCGTCCCAGTTTTCGTGATGATGCCTGACCGTTGCAACGATGTCAGCAAGCTGCGAAGCCCGCGACACAAGCTCCGCACTCTTGATGGGATGCAATTCCATAGTGGCACGCTCTTCATCCGTAAGGCGTCCCGGCTTCTGAAGAATCGGCTCAAAGATGCTGTCGATCTTTCCGACGTCGTGTAGCAAAGCGGCGCGGCCGATCCGTTCGATTTCCTTGCTTGGGAGACGAAGCGCCGACGCGATAATCAGCGAGTACTTCCTAACTCGCTGCGAATGACCGGACGTGTATTTATCGCGTAGCTCGACGGCCCCTACAAGGAGCTCAAGAGTCTCCTCATACGCAATCCCGAGTAAGCGGTTCTTCATGTAAAGCTGCTGGAGACCCGCGAGACCAAGGAATCCGCTTGCGACTCCAACCCAGCCCATCCTAGTGTAGAAAAGGGCGCACCAATAGACGATCGGAATTGCCGCAATGTCATAGAGAAGAGCGCTTCGACCGTGTTCGAGCCACACCTGAATGGGGTTGGTTCTCGTGCTAAGCCCGATTGCAGTTGAAACGAGCAACGTATTGAGGATCAGGAAAACCACAACAGCGGAGACGTGCGGCAAGAACCTAAACGTCTCGTCGATCAATATTGATTTGCCCCCAAACGAGGTGTACGCGACAACGGCAGATCCGACTGACAGCGAGTATTGAGCGATATTGAAGACTCGCTTAATGCTCGACTTCTTGCTTCGGAACTCCCCCAAAAGCATCGCGGTCGCGACGAGAGGCACCGCGGTCCAAGACGGATATAGAACGAGACCCGTTAAGAATGGTAGGAACGCAATTGAACCAGTCGTGTCTTTCCTAGCTGAGTGGGCAACCGCTTGCGCCCCTAGTCCCAATGCAGCGAAAACCGCAGACGCTAGAAAGAGGTTCGCGTCAACGCTTGGTTCGCTAAAAGCCAAAAACGCACCAACGGCAATGGCCGAAAGCACGACGACTCCGACATATGTGCGAACCCGAATGTCCATACTTTTTTTTGGTCCCCCGTCAACTGGCGGTTAGTTCCAGGTCAAGCCTTCAGCAGACACAAAGCTCCAAACAGCACTAACGAGCTGGGCCAGAAACATCATCTTGCGTCACCTCCCATCGGGTCAGTCACGTCGCCCCGCTCGGGACAACCGTGCTATCGAGGTTAGCTCCGCTCATACTACTTGGCCTGCCCGCTCGGCTCCGCTCTACCAGTAGACGGGGGATTTTTCGGATATCGTCTATGGGTGACGATGAAGGTGAGGCGCGCTAACCACAGGGTGCAGCGAGCGCAGACGTTTAACGATCCAGGTGCATCCAGCGATTCGTAGCATCGAGCACCGACAACACGGCGCTCGTTTCTTTGCTTTCACGCACTTCGCAGCTACCCGTGAGCACGGCGTTCTCGCGCCCTATGCGCGCCAGCAAGCTCACAAACACGAACTCACGATCGAATGCCTCGATCACACGAGCACCCTCCAGCGCCAGGCTCCGGTCTCCGCCGGGCGTCGCCTTTACGGCTTCTGCGATCGCCAACACGGTGGCACGCGCCGCCAACTCCACGCGCGACCGCTCGCTCTCCTGACCGTCTGCCTCACCGATATACTCGCGCCCCTCTTTGCTCAACGTCACCCGGCACAACACACCAAGCGACCGCGACCGACGGACTTCGACGTCTTCAAAGATCAGTGTCCTACGACCACCACCCATCGGCTCCGCCACCGCGCGAGGCGTAGCAGCCACGGCCCCGGGAATTGACGACCCACCCACGCCAGAGGTTGCACTTCCCGTTGGGGTGGCAAACCCAGTGGGGGCACGCTGTGCGCGAGCATCCTGTTGCGCGGCCTGTGCAACGGCCTGTGCGGCCAGCTGTGCCGCAGCCACGTCTGCCGCTTGAGACGCAGCGACGGCCGCGGCTTGCGATGCGGCCTGAGTGGCGGCGTCGCGCGCCGAGACATAGTCGGGAGAGGCGACACCGGGGATTGCACCGGGAGCGATACCGGGCGCAGCCGACGTTCGGGCGATGGCTGAGGGCTGGTCTGCGGCGCGGATGGGGTCGAGCGACTGGGCGATGCTCACCTTGCGGTGATCGATCCGAAGATCGAGCTGCGCCATGAGCGCGCTCTCGATATTGCGCACCATGTTCTTGGGCGCGACTTCGCTGGTCGTGAGCACGTGGATCTCGCCGATCGCGCCGCTGTCGCCAGGCACGATGCGCACTGACAACACCCCGGGGAGGGTGGAAATCAGCTCTTCTGCCCTGCGCAATGGGAGAACGCTCCCGATCACGCCGCTAAGCGGCGAGGGAGACGACGAAATTGGGCCGAAGTTGATCGGGATGGACAGAGAGGATTCCGGCGCGGGTACGAACCTACGGTGACGGGCCGACGTCGGCCGTGGCCAATATGCAGCCACCGCGGAAAATCGGCAAGGTCGCCTTTTTCCCAACCTATTGCGTCACATGGAGGTAACGGCCTCGACCTCAAGCGTCATCAAAGGGTCTGTGACCCTCCTCACCATTCTCTGGTTCCCCGCCCTCATACTCGCGCAGCTTACGATATAGGGTCCGTTCGCCGATGCCCAACAGTTCCGCCGCCTTGCGCCGGTTGCCATCGGAGTCGCGCAATGCGGCCAGAATAGCCACGCGCTCGATATTGGCCATGGTCATGCCCGCGCCGAGCGTGATGACCACTGGCGCTGCAGTTTCGGTGCGCGGTTCGATGCCCGCAATACGGCCTGGCGGCGCGATAACCTCGCCAAACGATGGCGCTCCAACGGCGGAGGAGCGCACTTCGTCCATCCACGCTGGTGGGCTGACCCGGGTTTCCATATCGATCCGACGACGTAGTTCTTCAACTTGTAACTTGAGCTCGACCAACGACCGCACGATGAACTCCAACTCGCGCCCCTGCGCCTGCTCGCCCGCACGCATCGCAGGGCCGACATGCACAGGCAACAAGCGTCGCCCGCCCCCGTCGCGGATCGCGCGCGGAATGTCATCGGCCACGATTTCGCGTCCGTGCGCAAGCACGACCATGCTCTCGATCAGGTTCCGCAACTCGCGCACATTACCGGGCCACGTGTACTCCGACAGTGAGGTCATGGCGTCGGCACTGATGCCATGAAAGGCGCGATCGTGCTGCTTCGCAAACTCGGCGACAAAGCGCCGCACCAACACGGGAATGTCTTCACGACGTTCACGCAGCGGCGGCAGATAAATGCGCAACACGTTCAGGCGATAGTACAAATCGGCGCGAAATCCACCGTCTTCAACATGCTCACGCAACGGGCGATTGGTGGCCGCGACTACGCGCACGTCTACCGGGAATGCGGCCACGCCACCCACGCGCGTGACTTCACGCTCTTCCAGTACGCGCAACAGCTTTACCTGCGTACTGGCGGGTATGTCGCCTATCTCATCAAGAAACAACGTGCCCGTATCAGCCAACTCAAAGCGCCCCAACCGACGCTCGGCCGCACCGGTAAACGCGCCCTTCTCATGACCGAACAGCTCGCTCTCGATGAGCGTGTCGGTGAGCGCACCAACGTTTACCGCAATAAACGGTTTGGCGCGGCGTGGGCTGAGCTTGTGTATCGCACGCGCCACGAGTTCTTTGCCGGTACCGCTTTCGCCTTCGATCAGCACGGTGCTGGACACGGGCGCGATCTGCTCAATTTTCACCAGGACTTCGCGAATGGGTTCGCTCTCGCCAATCAGACCGGTGAGCTGCGCCAGTCGCTGACGTTCCAGTCTGCGCACAATGCCGTCTACCACTTCGTCAATCACCACCGGCTTGGGCCAGGTTTGTACGTAGCCCACGTCTCGCAACCGGTCGGCCATAAGCGGATCGGAGACATCGGTGAAGCCCAGTACCGGCACGCCCTCCCAGAGCTGCTGGCGCACCAGCGATACGTTGGCGCTATCGAGCAGTGCGCCGGTAAGTACCAGCAGATCGGGGGCGGCGCGACGCAGGTCACCGCGCACGTCGTCCATGGGCGAGATAGTGACGGTGTCGTAGCCCAGGGCTTCGAGCGCGGCACTGACACGCACCGCGGGCTCGACATCGCTCATGAGAATGGCGACACGGCCCTTGCTGTCGTCGTTGCTTCCGCGCCGCGTGAACGCAGCGCGCGCCCGTGTGTTCATGCCGTGGCCAGGCCCGCAGCCGGTGCCGCGGCCGGTCGTTTGTAGAAGGGCAATTTTACAACCTGCGCCGGCAGCCGCTTGCCGCGGATTTCGATCTCGAAGTTGCTGCCTGTAACCGCGGCGGCGGTTGGCAAATAGCAGGTACCGATGGGGATGCCCAGCGTGGGGCTCATAGTGCCGCTGCTCACTTCGCCAAAGGCGACGCCGCCATACAACACGGCATAACCCTGCCGCGGAATGGCGCGCTCGTTGATGGTGAAGCCCACCAACTTGCGATCGGTGCCATCGGCGTGTTGCCGAGCCAGGACGTCGCGCCCAACGAAAGGCTCTGACTTGCCCAGCTTGACGATCCAATTGAGACCGGCCTCGACGGGCGTGGTGTGGTCGTCGAGTTCGTGTCCGTACAGGCACAAGCCTGCTTCAAGGCGCAGTGAGTCGCGCGCGCCGAGTCCGGTTGGCGTGACGTGTCCGGTGGCCATGATGGCCTGCCACATCGCTTCGGCGTGTGCCGCGGGGAGGTACAATTCGAAGCCATCTTCGCCGGTGTAGCCCGTGCGCGAGATCGTGCAGTCAATACCGGCCACCTGCCCTTCGGTGAAGCGATAATACCTGACGCCATCGAGCGGCCGGTCGGCGAGCGACTGGATAACGCCAGCGGCACGCGGTCCCTGAATGGCCAGGAGCGCGATGCTGTCGCTGATGTCGATCATGGTGCAATCGAAGGCAGCGATGTACTTCCGCAAGTGCGCGAGGTCTTTGTCGCGATTGCTGGCGTTGATGACCAACATGAGATGATCGGCGAAGCGATACACCAGGAGGTCGTCGACAATGGTGCCATTCTCGCGCAGCAGCGTGGAGTACTGAATTTGTCCAACCGCCAACGCGCCTACATCGTTGCTGGTGACCGACGAGACAAACCGGATGGCATCCGGGCCGCGCACGATCACTTCGCCCATGTGCGACACGTCGAACATGCCACACGATTCACGCACCGCTTTGTGTTCGGCGGTGATGCCTTGCGGGTACTGCACCGGCATTTCGTAGCCGGCAAAGGGCACGATTTTCGCGCCGAGCGCTACGTGCACCGCGTGAAGCGGGGTGCGCTTGAGGACGTCACTTGGGGAGGGTGTCATGAGCAGGATCCGGAGAAGGCGGTCGGTCGTCGACCGCGATCTTCAAAGATGCCTGCCCTCCCGCCAAAATGTCAGAGTCGTGGGACGCGTTACATGGCGATATGACGTGATACCGAGCGCGACTACAGCGCGTTGATAGCGTCCATAACGGCGGCGGCGTGTCCAGCGGGCTTGACCTTCTCAAAGACGTGCGCGATATGCCCCGTGGTGTCGATCAGGAAGGTGGTGCGCTCGACGCCCATGTACTTCTTGCCGTACATCGACTTCTCCTTCCAGACACCATAGGCCGTGGCGATTTCTTTCTCCGTGTCGGCCAGGAGCGTGAACGGCAGTTCGTATTTGGTCTTGAACTTGACGTGCGACTTGACCGGGTCTGGGCTGACGCCGAGTATGACCGCTTTCGATTCATCGAAGCGCGGGAACAGATCGCGGAATTCGCAGGCCTCGGTGGTGCAGCCGGAGGTGTCGTCTTTGGGATAGAAGTACAGCACCACGGGGCGGCCCTTGAGCGACGACAGGGTGAGTGAGCTGCCGGTGTCGGTCAGGACAGTGAAATCGGGGGCGAGAGCGCCGAGTGCGGGCACAGGTGGTTACGGAAGAGGGTGAGAGAGGGTGGAGTGACTACAGGGACTCGCGACCCATCAGGACGGCCATAATGGCCTTCTGGATATGCAGGCGATTCTCGGCCTCGTCCCAGACCACGCTTTGAGGGCCGTCGATCACACTGGCGGCCACTTCTTCGCCGCGGTGCGCCGGGAGGCAATGCAGGAAAATAGCGTCTCGCTGCGCAAGTGACATCAGCGCATCGTTCACCTGAAAGCCGTCAAAAGCGCGCTGTCGGGCGAGCCGCTCTTCCTCCTGTCCCATAGAGGCCCAGACGTCTGTGGTGACCACGTGCGCGCCATCGCAGGCTTCGCGCGGATCGCGCACGATGCGAATATCTGCACTGGCGTACCGCGCCAGAAATTGCGCATCGGGGTCGTAGCCTTCCGGGCACGCGACACGCAAACTGAACCCCAGGTGTGACGCCGCCTCGATCCAGGAGTTGGCCATGTTGTTGCCGTCGCCTACCCACGCCACGGTGCGCCCGCGCACTTCGCCCAAATGCTGCCGCATGGTGAGCACATCGGCGAGCACCTGACAGGGATGCGACAGGTCGGTCAACCCATTGATGACGGGCACACCGGAATACTCGGCCAACCGCTCCGCGTCGGCGTGCGCGAAAGTGCGAATCATGATGCCATCGACATAGCGCGAAAGCACACGCGCGGTGTCTTCGATGGGCTCACCGCGCCCGATCTGTACGTCACGCGGCGACAAGAAGTGCGCGGTGCCGCCCAGCTGGTTGGCGCCGACTTCGAACGACACGCGGGTGCGCGTGGACGACTTCATGAAGATCATCGCCAACGCCATCCCTTCAAGCGGCCGGCGGTCGTACTGTCTGTCGCGCATGCGTTCCGCCAAGGCAAACAGCGCAAACGTTTCGTGCGTCGAAAAGTCGCTGATGTTGAGGAAGTCGCGATGGGGACGCAGTGACATGGCCGAGTGGGTGAGCCGGGCGCGGGAGAGTGACCGATCGGATGACCGACCAGAGGACCTATGGCGAAACAGCGCAAAACGAGAGCGAAACGGCGAGGGCGCGACCGGTTGTGGCCGCGCCCTCGGGAGGCACCATTTCGTGCATTGGGAAGTTATGCGGATCCCGTGCATATCAACAGTCCGCGCAGTAATCTTCCCGCCATGTCCCAGCCCTCCGCTGCCCCACTCGGTGCTTCGCCCGCGACCTCCCCGCTGACGCCCCGCCAACGACTTCGTGCCATCTTCGGCGGTTCTGTTGGCAATCTGGTGGAATGGTACGACTGGTATGTGTATTCGGCCTTTTCGCTGTACTTCGCCAAGGCCTTTTTCCCGCCGGCCAGTCAAACCGCGCAGCTACTGAATGCGGCGGCGGTGTTTGCGGTGGGCTTTTTCATGCGACCGATCGGTGGCTGGCTGTTGGGCCGTTATGCAGACAAAAGCGGTCGACGTGCGGCACTGAGTGCATCGGTGTTACTGATGTGCGGCGGGTCGCTGCTGATTGCGGTCACGCCGAGCTATACGTCGATCGGCGTGTTCGCGCCGATCCTGCTGGTCGTTGCGCGATTGTTGCAGGGGATCAGTGTGGGTGGCGAGTACGGTGCCAGTGCGACGTACTTGAGTGAAATGGCAGGCGCCAAACATCGCGGGTTCTGGTCCAGCTTTCAGTACGTGACCTTGATCATGGGGCAGCTCTCGGCGCTTGGCGTGCTGTTGCTGTTGCAGCGCACCATGACTCCTGAGCAGTTGGACAGTTGGGGCTGGCGCATTCCGTTCTTCATTGGCGCCGGCTTCGCAGTGGTGGCGTTGTATCTGCGCCGTTCGCTCGAGGAGTCGGATGCGTTCGTGACGGCGCGGGCCATTCAACCGGGCGTGGCGAAGCCGTTGTCTGGTATGGCGGGGTTGCGTGAACATCCGCGCGCCGTGCTGACCGTGATCGGCCTGACGGCGGGCGGCACGGTGGCGTTTTACACCTTCACCACGTACGCGCAGAAGTTTCTGGTGAACACGGCGGGCTTTACGAAGGCCGATGCGACGTTGGTGTCGGCGATGTCGCTCGCGTTGTTCATGCTGGTGCAACCGGTCATCGGTGCGCTCTCAGATCGTATCGGGCGGAGACCGGTGTTGATGAGCTTCGCCGTATTGGCCACCGTCGGGACCGTTCCGCTGATGCGCGCGTTGGCTGATGCACGGACCATTCCGCAGGCGTTGCTGCTGCTCTGTATCGCGCTGCTGGCGGTGAGCGGGTATACGTCGATCAATGCGGTGGTAAAAGCCGAGCTGTTTCCGACGGGGATGCGGGCGCTTGGCGTGGGCTTCCCGTATGCGATTGCGGTGTCACTGTTTGGTGGGACGGCCGAGTACATCGCGCTCTGGTTCAAGCAGATCGGGCGTGAAGAGTGGTTCTACTTCTATGTCACGGCGTGCGCGTTTGGTGGGCTGCTGGTGTACTGGACCATGCCGGAGACGCGGAACGCGATGAAGGACTGAGCGGGGCACCTGCTGCCGCACACGACGCTACAGGATGTACTTGCGCAGGTCTTCGTCTTCCGAGATCGCGCGGAGTCGGTCTCGCACCATTGCGGCGTCGACGTTCACCGGATCGGTCCCCCGGTCCGGCAAGTCGTACAGCACGTCTTCGAGCAGCGTGGTCATCACGGTGTGCAAGCGCCGCGCGCCGATGTTTTCCATCCGCATGTTGACCACGGTGGCGACGCGCGCCAGCTCGGCGATCCCGTCGGGCTGGAAGGTGAGCGTAGCGCCCTCCGATTCGACCAGTGCGGCATACTGCTTGGTGAGCGCGTTCTCAGGCTCGGTCATGATGCGCACGAAGTCCGACTCGGTAAGCGGCTTGAGCTCCACCCGAATGGGGAAGCGTCCCTGCAGCTCAGGAATCAGATCGCTGGGCTTGGAGACATGAAACGCGCCCGCGGCGATAAACAGCACGTGGTCGGTTTTTACCATGCCATAGCGCGTTTGCACGTTCGACCCTTCGACGATGGGCAACAGATCGCGCTGCACGCCTTCGCGCGAGATGTCGGGGCCGCCGGACGATCCGCGCTCACCCGCGATCTTGTCGATTTCGTCGAGGAAAATAATCCCCATCGCTTCGACGCGTTCGAGCGCATCGCCGGTCACGTCGTCGAGATCGATGAGCTTGTCGAGTTCTTCTTCGAGCAGAATGCGACGCGCCTCCATCAACTTCACGGTGCGCTTCTTGGTACGCTTGGGCATCATGTCGCGAAACCACTCGGCCATGCTGTCCATACCTTCGGGCGCGCCGGGTGTCATGCGATCAGGCATGTTGGGCGCCGACTTGGTGACCTCGATCTCGACTTCGCGGCCATCCAGCTGTGCGTCGAGCAGCATGGTGCGCAGCTTGTCGCGCGTGCGCTTGGTGCGCTCGGCGTTGGCCTCCAGCTCGGCGCGTTGTTCGTCGCTGGGCTCTTTGGTTTCGAGCGTGGGCGGTGTTGGCAACAGGAGGTCGAGCAGACGCTCGTCGACTTTGCTGTTGGCAAGATCTTCGACTTCTGATTCCCGCTCGGTACGCACCATATCGATCGCACTTTCGACGAGGTCGCGTACCATCGACTCAACGTCGCGGCCGACGTAGCCGACTTCGGTGAACTTGGACGCTTCGACTTTGGTGAACGGCGCGCCGGAGAGCTTGGCCAACCGGCGAGCAATTTCCGTTTTACCAACGCCTGTCGGTCCGATCAGGATGATGTTGTTGGGCGCAATCTCATTGCGGATCGCCTCGGGCGCACGTTGCCGACGCCACCGATTGCGGAGCGCAATGGCCACCGCTTTCTTGGCGTCCGCCTGACCTACAATGTACCGATCCAGCTCGGCGACAATCTGACGCGGCGTGAGATCGGCAAGGCGCGCAATGGCCTGCTCGGTGCGTTGTGATGGCATACTGAAGGCTAACGAAGGGCGTTGTGCACGCGCTACACCGCAGGCTCGAGTACGGTGATGTTCGTGTTGGTGTAGATACAGATCTCGCCGGCAATGGTGAGGGCTTTCTGCACGATGTCTTTCGGTTCGAGCGATGTCTCACGCAAGAGCGCGCGCGCCGCGGCCTGCGCGTAGGCGCCGCCGGAACCAATCGCCAGCACGCCATCATCGGGTTCGATGAGTTCGCCATTGCCGCTGATCATGAAGCCATGCTGAATATCGGCAACAATCAAGAGCGCTTCGAGCCTGCGCAGCACACGATCGCTGCGCCAGTCCTTGGCCAGCTCCACCGCCGCCTTGGGCAGGTTACCGGGAAATCGTTCCAGTTTTTCTTCGAACTTTTCGAAGAGGGTGAGCGCGTCGGCCGCCGATCCGGCAAAGCCCGCCAGCACGCGACCGCCTTTGAGCGCGCGGACCTTCACCGCGTGCGACTTCGCGATCGTATCGCCCACCGAGACCTGCCCGTCACCGCCAAGAGCGATTTTGCCGTCGCGCCGCACGGCGAGTATTGTTGTTGCGCGCATAGGTGTGAGTGCCATAAGCGTAATCTACTGGTTGTCCCCTTCCCCGAGGAGCGCCGTGCATCCGATCAGCTATACCGACGTGACCGCCGCAAGGGCGCGACTGAAGGCGCACCTGCCAGCCTCCCCGGCCATGCACTACCCACTGCTGGACCAGTTGGTGGGTCATGACATTCGGGTGTGGGTGAAGCACGAGAATCACCTGCCCGTGAACACCTTCAAGGTGCGCAACGCAACGTCGGCGCTGACCGCACTGATGGAACGCGACGCCGAGTTGGCCGCGCGCGGCGTGGCGGCGGCAAGTACGGGCAATCACGGACAGGGGTTAGCCTGGGCCGGCGCGCGACTGGGCATTCCTGTCACCATCTGTGTACCGGAAGGCAATAACCCGGAGAAGAGCGCCGTGATTATGTCGTACGGCGCGCGCTTGGTTGAGGCCGGCGCAACCTATGACGACGCCGTCGCGCATTGCGACGCGCTGATCGCCGCTGAGGGACTGACGCGCATACACTCAACGAACAACGCCGACGTGCTGGCCGGCGCCGGTACACTCACCGCCGAGTTTCTGGAACAGGTGCCGGAGTTGGACGCGATCGTGTTGGCGCTCGGCGGCGGCTCGCAATGTGTTGGCGCGATCACCGTACGTGACGCCGTCAAGCCGTCGCTTACCGTGTTCGCAACGCAGAGCGAAGGCGCATCGGCGCAGCATGATGCCTTTCACGACGGCATGCCACGCCACGGCCAGTCGGTGAACACCTTCGCGGAAGGCATCGCGAATGGGTCTACCTACGACATGACCGTGAACGCCCTACGCGCCGGGCTTACCGATTTTGTGTTGGTGAGTGAAGCGTCTATCGCGCAAGCAATCCGCGATTTCCTGCGCATCACGCACAACCTCGCCGAGGGCGCCGGCGCAGCCGGCCTGGCCGGCCTGCACGCGCTAGCGCCCAAGCTTGCCGGGAAACAAGTGGGAATTGTACTCTGCGGCGGAAATCTCGACACCCCGACCCTACGCCACATCCTGCAGTAACCCCTCCCCCGCAGTAGCAGTCCCCCCACCCGCAGTAGCAGTCCCCTCCCCCGCAGTAGCAGTCCCCGCAGTTCTCATGCCCTCGGGTGCGCCTGCTTATACACCTTCTTCAGTCGCTCCGGCGAGATGTGCGTGTAGATCTGCGTCGTACTCAGGCTGGCGTGGCCCAGCAGCTCTTGCACGGCCCGCAGGTTGGCTCCCGCCTCGACCATGTGCGACGCAAACGAGTGTCGCAACGAGTGCGTGCTGAGTCCTGCGCCTTCATCAACCGCTGAGAGCAGGCCAACGATTGCGTGCTGCACACCGCGCGGCGACAGGCGTGCACCACGCTCACTCAGGAACACTGCGCTGCGTGCGATGGTGGACTTCTTTCCCGCCGTGCCGCTGACCTTGGCCAACAGGCGGTCGCGCACGACGAGATAGTTGCGGAGCGCCCGTTGCGCATGATCACCGACCGGCACGATGCGTTCTTTGCGTCCTTTGCCACGCACTTTGACCTGCTGCGACACGAGATCCAGATCGCCGAGGTCGACGCCGCGCAGCTCGGAGAGTCGGAGACCACACGAGTAGAACAGCTCGATCATGGCGAAGTTGCGCACGTCGCCAAAGTCTCCCGACTGCGAGCGCGTGGAGGCGTGCGCCATGAGCGTTTCTGCTTTTGTCTTGCTGAGGTACTTGGGTAACGTGCGCGAGAGGCGCGGCGAGCCCACGGCGCGCGCCGGATTGACGTCGACACGTTCATCGCGATGCATCCAGCGATAGAAGCTGCGCACGGCCGAGAGCGAGCGGGCGATGGAGCGCTTGGCCAGACCGCGGCGTGTGCAGTGCGCCAGAAAGCCGCGGATTTCTGTGCGGCCGAGCGTGTTCCAATCCCACCCGGCGATGCCTTTGAGCGTGGCGAGATACGTCGAGAAATCGCGAAGGTCGCGACGGTAGGCGCTGACCGTGTTGGGCGACATGTCGCGTTCTTTCACGAGATGGACGAGATACTCTTCCACCTCGGGCGGCAACGGGGTTTGCGGGGGTGACGCGTCGGTGACGGAGGCCGCGGAGGCGGCGGCGGCGGCGGCGGCGGGCGCCGCGGCGGCGGGCGCGTCGCCCGCGCTTGTCATACAGGCGCGCTCTGTAACTGCGGGTGCTGCACCTGCGGGCTCTGTCGCTGCGGGTGCGTGAACAACGACAGAAGCTGATGTTCGTCGCGCCACGCCGTCATGGCGGCAAGCCCACGTTCGGCGAAGGCGATGCGCTTGCGTGCCTTGTCGCGCAGCAGCTCCTTCGACGCGCCCTCGAGATCGTCCAGCAATCCAAAGTTGGCGTTCATGGGCTGGAAGTGCCTGGGGTCTGCCTCGCGCAGATAGCGGTACAGCGCGCCCATCATCGTGGCGGGAGGCGGCACGACGGGCTCGTCGCCATTGCGCATTCGCGCCAGATTGATACCGGCCAGCAGTCCTGTCGCAGTCGACTCCGTGTACCCCTCCACGCCGGTGAGTTGTCCGGCGAAGAGCAGGTGCGGCGTGTCGCGAACGCTTAAGTGCGACGACAACGTGGCGGGCGAATTGATATACGAATTGCGGTGAATGGACCCGAAGCGCAAGAATTCCGCCTCGGCCAGCCCGGGGATCATGCGGAAAACACGCTGTTGTTCCGGAATGCGCAGTCGCGTTTGGAAGCCGACCAGGTTCCACATGCGCCCGCCGCGATCTTCCATGCGCAGCTGCGCCACCGCCCACGGGCGTTTGTCGCTGCGCGGATCGCGCAGGCCAATCGGCTTCATGGGACCAAATCGGAGCGACTCGCGTCCGCGCCGAGCCATTTCTTCGACCGGCATGCAGCCCTCGAAGTACGGGACGGCGTCGAACTCGTGCGCCGTGAATTGGTCGGCGGTGGTAAGCGCGTCTATGAAGGCCTCGTACTCGTCGCGGGTGAAGGCGCAATTGAGATACGCGCCCTCTTCGCCGGCCTCGGACATGGTTTCTTTGCCCCATCGCGAGGCGCGAAAGGCGATGTCCTGGTCGATTGACTCATACGAGATCACCGGCGCGATCGCGTCGTAGAAGGCCAGTGCGTCGAGCCCCAGGCGTTCGCGAATGCGCGCGGCGAGTGCATCGGAAGTGAGCGGTCCCGTGGCAATGATGCCTACGTCGGGCAGCTCGGCGCTTTCCTCTCGCACCAAGGTGATGCGCGGATGCGCATGAATGCGATCATGCACGTGCTGCGAGAAGATTTCGCGGTCTACGGTAAGCGCGGTACCGCCCGGCACACGGGCGTTGTCGGCGCATTCGAGGATGAGCGAGCCGAGCAGGCGCATTTCGGCTTTGAGCAACCCGTGCGCATTGCTGGTCTCGGTGCTCTTGAACGTATTCGAGCAGACGAGTTCACCGAGTTTTTCCGTGCGATGCGCGGCGGTGCCGCGAACGGGGCGCATCTCGTGGATGACCACGTCGATGCCACGTTCGGCAAGCTGCCAAGCGGCTTCGCTGCCGGCGAGGCCGCCGCCGATGATGTGAATGGGGTCGTGAGGCGATGTCATCCAGCGAAACCTATTCTGTGACGCGATAGTCACGAAGAGCCAGTCGAGCCCCGGAGAGTGGACTACCGTCCTTCACTATGGGGTGCCGGCGTTTTCTCAGGCGAGAGCAAGAAGTCAGGCGACGACATCGGTTGGATTGCGTTCGCTGAGCGCCATTCGTAGTCCACCAAAAAGCGCTGACTGATCTGGTGGTCAGATAACAAGAACGACTTAACCGACATCCACGTTTCCCCTCCCAACTTGCCAGCTCAGTGCCGTGCGTCTCCACACCGAGCAAAGTCGCAATTGCTGATGCGACCTTCTCGGCCCAATCTTCACCGGTGTTGAAGCGAGCCTCTTTAAAGAGCCAGTGCGTGTCGGCGTGGCGGAACCAAAACTTGGGTTTACTCCCGAGTTGCTCCTTCTCTCCACGCATTTCCGAAAGGACCTCGAGTATCGGGAATTCCCCCGCCATGGTGTGTACTCCATCCGTTCAAAGATCAGTTCTGGCGATGGTTGAGTGCGCTCATACTCGCGAACGACCAGGTGGGCGCGACCGATCTTCGGAGCTCATGACGACCTGCCGCTACGCCACCTCCGCCACCAACTCGGCGTCGTCCGGCGTAGCCACGTCCCACTCGTTGGTGCACTTGAGGCACTTCCGGAACGCGCCGCGGGTCTTGTTGCTCTTGGACTCAGCGCCCACATAGCCGCACTCGGGGCATGTCTCCAACACGGGCTTGTCCCACACCACAAAGTCGCAGTTGGGATAGTTCTCGCAGCCGTAAAACGCCTTGCCGCGCTTTTTGCTCCGACGCTCAGCGATTTCGCCACCGTCCTTGGGGCACTTGACGCCGGTGGGCATGGAGCGCGTGCCACGACACTTGGGGAACGTGCTGCACCCCAGGAAATCACCCGAGCGGCCGTGTCGCACAACCATTGGCTTCCCACATTCCTGGCACATGTGGTCGGTCAGTTCGGCCGGCTTTTTCTCGCCTTTGATGGGGCGGGTGTACTTGCACACCTTCGGATGATTTACGCACGCTACGAACGGTCCGAAAAACCCACCCTTGGCGACGAGCTTGTCGCCGCACAGCGGACAGCGCTCCGTTTCCAGCGCGGACAAGTCGTACGCTTCACCGATCAGCGCGTCGAGGTCGTCGTCATTGAGCGTGCGTTGGAACGGCGTCCAAAAATCATTGAGCGCCCGCACCCAGCTCAACTCACCGTCGGCGATCTTGTCGAGTTCCTCTTCCATCTGCGCCGTAAAGAGCACGTTGAAGATGTCGGGGAACTTCTTGATCATGACCTTCTCCACCGTTTCCCCAAGCGACGTGGGGAAAAAGCGACGCTGCACCAACTCGACGTATCGCCGATCGGCGAGCACGGAAATGATGGACGCGTAGGTGGACGGGCGACCAATGCCAAGTCGCTCGAGCTCTTTGACCAGCGACGCTTCAGAGAATCGGGCCGGTGGCTCGGTGAAGTGCTGTGTTGGCGTGATCGCCTTGACGGGCACCTTCTCGTTGAGCTCCAGGAACGGCAGCGCCTGCTCGTCTTCGAGCGCCTTGCCATCCCCCTCTTCGCGCGCTTCGCGATAGAGCTTGAGGAAGCCGTCGAACTTGATGACGGAGCCGGTGGCGCGGAACAGGTACTGATGTCCCGCCGCAGGCGTGTCGAAGTCGACCGTCGTGGTGTCGAACACGGCCGGCGACATTTGCGAGGCCATGAAGCGCTTCCAGATCAATTCGTACAACTTGAACTGATCGGCGGTCAGCTTCCTGGCGAGGCGCTCGTCGGGCTTGCGCGTTGGATCGGTGGGGCGCACGCCTTCGTGTGCATCCTGTGCGTTGGCCTTGCCGCTTGGGTACAGCTGCGCGGTAGGCGCGAGGTATTGCTCACCATGCTCCGCCCGCAAATAGTCACGCGCCGACACGGCCGCGGTTTCCGAGACGCGCGAAGAATCGGTACGCATGTAGGTGATAAGACCCACCGCGCCGTCTTCTTCACCCACGTCGATACCTTCGTACAGATCCTGCGCCAATCGCATGGTGCGCTTGGATCCGTAGCCCAACTTCTTCGCGGCCTCTTGCTGCAGCGTCGACGTGGTAAAGGGCGCCGACGGATTCTTGCGCCGCTCTCGACGCTTGACTTCGGTGACAACAAACTCTTTGCGGCCATTCAGATCCTTGATGACCTGCTCGGCTTCCACGCCAGACGGCAGCTCCGGCTTCTTGCCGTCAATCTGATGCAGCTTGGCCGTGAAGGCTTGCGCGCCTTTCTGTAAATCAGCGGCGACGGTCCAATACTCCACCGGCGTGAAGGCCCGAATCTCACGCTCCCGCTCGACGATGATGCGAAGCGCTACTGTTTGCACGCGACCGGCGGACAACCCTTTCTTGACCGTCTTCCACAACACGGGACTGGCCTTGTAACCGACCAAGCGATCGAGCACGCGGCGAGCCTGCTGGGCATCGACTTTTTTGTTGTCGATGTCCATCGGATTGGCCATGGACTCCTGCACCTTGGCCTTGGTGATCTCGTGGAACATCACGCGCCGAATGGGTGCCGTGACCGCATACCGCGGTGGCTGCGTGAAATACTGCTCCACGTGCCACCCAATCGCCTCACCCTCGCGATCAGGGTCGGTCGCGATGAAGATCTCGCGAGCGCCCTTCGCGATCTTCTTGAGATCGGTGAGAATGTCTTCTTTCCCTTCAATGGTGACGTAGTCGGGCGCAAATCCATGCTCGATATCGATGCCCAGCTTCTTGGCGGGCAAGTCGCGAACGTGGCCGACGGTGGCGCGCACCGTGTAGCCGCGACCCAGGTACTTCCCGATCGTTTTGGCCTTCGCCGGAGACTCGACGATGACCAACGTGGTGCCGCCGGGGGGCGCCGGTTCGTCGTCATCCTGATCCACCGCGCCGACCGTCACGCGGGACCGTGCTCGTGTGCTGGTCGACTTGCGGGCGCTGGTCCTGGCCGCGGACTTCTTCGCCGCCTTGGCCGGAGATTTGGAGGCCGACTTGAGAGCAGACTTCGCGGGAGGCTTGGGCGCGACGAGCGATACGCCGGAAACAGCGACCGTTCTGGCCGCTGATGTCGTCGCCGCCTTCTTCGCCGCCGTCTTTTTCCCCACCGTCTTTTTGGCCGCCGCCTTCTTTACAGGGGCGCTCTTGGCGGACGTGGACTTCGCGGTGCTGCTCGAAACCTTCTTGGTTGTCATCAGTTCTCAGTGTACCTGCGGGCGTTCGTTGCTCGCGGAAGCATCATCGAAACCACTTTCGTCGGCGAGGGCCCGAATCTCGGGCAATCCGATCCGACCATCCACATGCATCAACGCGCGCTCTACCAGCTGCTCAAAATCATGCATCCCCACCGCGCCTGACCCACTGAGCGACACCAGATACCCCCACGCCTCGGCGGTAAACCGGCCGCGCTCGTGTGGACCCTGCACTCGCAACGGCGCCTGACGTGTGACTACGGCGGCATCCCACACGGGAGCCACCGCAGTATCGCTGAAGAGCAGCGACAAAATCTCACCGATTTGCCGCCGGTCGTACCCCTGCGACGACAGATACGCTTCGACCTCTACCACATCGGTATCGGCGGCGAAGCGCTCGCGAAGATCCTCGACCAACGGCACCCAGCGATCGTCCATTTCCTAACCTAGTCCCGACGTCAAGTTCCGGGCAAGCGCTACTAGCTGATTGACAACCTGTTGTGAATCAACAACTTCCACATCTACGGTAAAATCAGCCATCTCGTATAGCTCAGCTCGCTTGGCCCAAATTTGATTCATGGTGGCCAGTGGATCGGCGGTCTTGAGAAGAGGACGGACCACGCGGGAACGCGAAACACGGCGCATGGCCGCCTTTGGGGACAATCGTAAATGAACGATACGTCCGCGTGGTCGAAAGAGGGACATTACCCCGGGATTCGTCACCCATCCACCTCCTGGAGCGAGCACCATCGACGGCGCCGCGACCAGTTCCCGCGTCAACGCGATCTCGCGCAGACGGAAAGCCGCCTCACCCTCCGTCGCGAACAGCTTGGCGACCGACTTTCCGGCGCGACGCTCGATTTCGATATCGAAATCGAGGAAGGGACGCCCCAATGCCCGGGCAGCCAGACGCCCTACAGTTGTCTTCCCCGCCCCAGGGAGACCCACAAGCACGAGGTGCGCCCCCCGCGTCATCGGAGGATTGGGCACGGGATTGAGCGCAGGATTGAGCGCAGAGTTCAGCGCAGGATTGCGCGCGGAGTTGTCGCGTACTCCGGCTCGTGAGGTCCCCTCGCCGGCAACAGGTACGTCCGATGGGGCGTCGGTCACAGGACTAGGCGCGCGCGCGTTCGTCGAGGTGCGCGAGATACCCGTCAAGGTTGCGGCGCACCTCGCCGAGCGAGTCTCCGCCAACCTTCTCCAACAGGGCGTCGGCCATCACGAACGCCGCCATCGCCTCGGCGATGACGCCCATCGCCGGCACCGCAGTCACGTCGCTGCGTTCGGCGACGGCCGCCGCCGCTTGCCCCGTGGCCATGTCTACCGTACCCAGTGGACGCATCAACGTGGAGATCGGCTTCATGGCGACGCGAATGATCAACGGCTCTCCTGTGGTCATCCCACCCTCCGTGCCGCCGGCACGATTGGTGGGGCGACGCACATGCCCGGCGCGGGTTCGCCCAGGGGCCGCTTCGATTTCATCATGCACGTCAGCGCCTGTGCGTCGCGCGGTCTCGAAGCCCATGCCGATCTCGACGCCCTTCACCGCGGGGATGGAGAGCATAGCCTGGCCGAGTCGACCGTCAAGGCGTCGATCCCACGACACATGCGATCCCAGTCCGACGGGGAGCCCAGTCACCACCACCTCGCAGATGCCACCGAGGGTGTTTCCTTCCATCTTCGCCGCATCGATCTTCTCGATCATGCGTGCTTCAGCATTTGCGTCGAGCGTTCGCAACTGCGACGCGTCCGAGGCGGCATTGAGATCGTCCGGCATTGTGTCAGGGCGGATGGCGTCGATGCCGCCAAGATGCACCAGGTGCGAACCGACGTGCACACCGACCTCGCGCAGGAGCACGCGGCAAATCGCGCCAGCGGCCACGCGTGCCGTAGTTTCTCGCGCCGACGCGCGTTCAAGAATGTCCCGGGCGTCATAGCGATCGTACTTGAGGATCCCCGTGAGGTCGGCATGTCCCGGACGCACGCGCGTCACGTGGCGCTTGCGCAGCCCTTCTGCGTCCTCCGCACGTGGGGCAGGGTCCATGATCTCGGTCCAGTTTTTCCAGTCGCTGTTGCGAATAAGCATGGCGATGGGCGACCCCAAAGATTCGCCGGCGCGAACGCCGGACAGGAACTCCATGCGATCGGTTTCGATCTGCATTCGCCGACCACGTCCGTAGCCCTGCTGGCGACGTGCGAGGTCGGTGTCAACGTCGGACGCCAGCAACGGCACGCCGGCGGGAAGTCCTTCCAAAACAGATACAAGCGCAGGGCCGTGCGATTCGCCGGCAGTCGTAAAGCGTAGCATCCTTCAACGTATCGACTGACCGCGCCAAACGCACGAACGCCGCCGTTCGAAACGCACGAACGCCGTCTTCCACAGAAAGGAAGACGGCGTTCGCGGTGCCGCATGAGGAGCAGGCCGAGGTCGGCCCTTCCCTATTGGCAGGTTGTGGTGAAGGTGTCCGGGAGAGCCACCAGGGTTACTCCTCGAATGGTTGCGCCGACGAGGACGATCTGGCCGTCCGGACGAATTGACGCGCGCACGGGCCCGATGATCGGATCGCGAATGGGTACGCTGGCGACCTTCTGGTAGCAGTAGGTATCGAAGATGTCGATCACCGGCTGGCTGGAGGCGACAAACGCCAGTCGTGTGTTCAGCGGCGTGGAGTTCATGCCACGGTTCGCCGGATGGAAGTCGAGTCCACCACCGCTCGAGCGGGACTGCAGGATACCCTGCAGTCGCAGCGTGCGATCGAAGATGTATGTCGAGTCTCCCTTCACGGCGGCGAGCTCGCCGTCGAAGTTGATCCCAACGCCCTGGACACGAGCGAACGAGTTGGCGATGAAATCCGTCACGTCGAGCGGTCGCGAGATGCCGCGGTCGATGACCGGCAACGGCAGCGACTGATCCAGCCCGAGCGTGGCGTCGTACATCATGGCGCGGCTTCCGAGGACTGGTCCTCCTTCGCCGGTGATGGCGCGTCGAAAGTTGCCGGAGTTGCGCACATAGGTGGTATCGCGGAACGCCAACTGATCCAATCGCACCACGATCGAGACGTTGAAGTTCCCGTTCGGGCCGGCGATGGTCTGACGCGCCGGCAGCAACAGCGAGTCACTGCCGAACCCAGCGGCGGCGAAACGCTCGATCTCAAGCGTATCGGCGCGACCAGCGGTTTGCCCGATGGCCTGCTCAAAGAAGAAGTGCGATGACCGCTTGGTCACGTTCTCCCAGCGCAGCGTGCCACGATTGGCGAAGGGGGTCGACTGACCAGGAGTGGGCGTTGTGGAATACACCACCACAACATCCTGACACGGTGAGCCGGCCACGAGTCCACCCGTACAGGTCGTCGCGATGTACTGCGGCCGATCACTGAAGTCGTACACGGTACGCTGTGTGATTGGCTGGTCGGTGGTTTCCGACTTCACCGTGGTGATACTGTAGGCGATGATGTTGGGCAGCGCATAGCGGAACACTTCGCGCCCCGTCGTCCCGCTGTTCAGATCGACATAGCTGAGATTGGTGCCGCCGGAGTTGGCGACCACGAGGGTATCGGCCATGACGCCATCACGATTGCGCGGCCAGCCGGCAATGCCCCATGGACGGGAGCCCACGTTGATCGACGGTCGGAATGACGAGTCGGCCAGGTTGTAGACCTCGAGTACGTTGCGTTCGATGTTGGTCAGGTAGAGCCGATCGCGACGCGGGAAGTAGATGGCGTCGGCGATCTGTCCACCGTTGGGGAGCGGACGTGTGTACCCGGCGACGACGGCAACCGTATCCACGCGTACGGCTCCCGAGGAGTACCGAACCACATCGCGCCGCCCGTTGGAGTTGCGCGCGAAGCCAGTCACGGTGACCGTCGACGGGAAGGTCGAGATCGGCAGCCGCGTGGTAAAGGTTCTCAGCAGCGAGGAGAACGCGCCCGTAGAACTGATGGAGTCGGCGGCAATCAATTGACCGGCCGCGTTTCGCACTTCGTATCCCAGCGACGAGATACCGACCGGATCGGTGGCTTCCACGAAGATGGTGTCGCTGATCTCCAGGCGCGACGTGACGCCAAGGCGTACCACGGGTATGGTGGTTGCCTGCGACGCGCTTTGCACGATGTACGAGACCCCCGCACCGGTCACTTTCTGATTCAACGAATCGACGATGAACGGCGTGACGGTGATCACCGGATTCCGAATCGAGTCGGGAATAGCCGGAATCGTGAGCGTATCAAGCAGGGAGACCGAATCACGCAGCGGGAAGGTGTACGAGACGGAATCGCGTGCGGTGAACGCCCCGGTGATCTGGTAGCCGAGCGTCCGCACTTTGTAGCGCGCACGAGCGGAGAGTGAGAGCACTAACGACTTCCCGGACACCACCGGGGAGCCGGCAGCCGGGCTGGTGATCACGGCGGTGGGCGGTTGCAGATTGCCCACGGTCATCAGCAAGCTGGCCGTGTCGGACATGTTGGTCGCACCATCGATGGCGATGGCACGGATGTTGACGGTCGAGCCGAGCGGCGCGGATGACGGCACGCGCACAGTGAGCGCCAGCGTGGCGGTCTGGATCGCGCTGGTGAACGTGGTATCGTACGCTGCAGCGACACCGCCGCTGATCAAGACGCGGATGGTTTTGAGTCCCACGTTGTCGGTCGCGTTTACCGACATCACGAGCGTGCTGTCGGTTTGACCGTTGCCCTTGGCCACAGTGACGCGCGGTTTGACTGCGTCGCGGATGGGAGGATCAATCAGTTCGTCGCCATCGCACGCGCCGAGGGCCAGCGCGGCGCCCGCGACGACGAGCACGCGACGTGTCGTCGCGGCCGGCCGGATCCGCGCGAATGCGCGGAACGGAGTGAATGGATTCATAGGTCGAGTCTCCTCGTCGATCAGCGACCCGGAGGCGGCGTGGTGCCGTCTTCGAGGATGTGTGGAGTGACGAGAATCAGCAGGTCACGCTTGGTCTCGTTCTTGGAGTTCTGCGAGAAGAGGCGACCAATGAATGGCAGATTCATGAGCACGGGGATACCGCTGCGGAAGCGCGTGGTCTCGGTAACCGTAAGTCCGCCGATCACGGCCGCCTCACCATCAGCGACCAGCACTTTGGAGTCGGCACGTTGGCGATTGAAAATCACGCCGACGTCGGAGTTCGCGAGTTCAGCGCTCGAGTTCTCCGCCTGGATGTCCAGCAGCACCATGCGGTTGTTGGTGATCTGCGGGGTCACCGTCAGCTTGATGCCTGCTTCTTCTTTGGAGACTGCGGCGCGGGGGAAGAACGTCTGCGCATTAGGCTGTCCCTGCTGGCCACCGCCGCCACCGCCACCACCACCACCACCGCCACCACCTTGCGCGCCTTGGCCACCAGCGTCAATCACGCGAATGGGAATTTCCTGGCCGACGAAGATCTGCGCGGTGCGATTGTTCAGGATCGTCACGCTAGGCTCGGATTGCACATCGGCCAACGACGACGTCTGCAAGGCATTCAGGAACGCGGTGAGTTGATAGCGACCGAGTGCCGTGCTGTAGATCAGGTTGAGCGCGTTCGGTTTGATGGCGTTGTTGGCGTTGGCAATGCCAGCGACCGCGTTACCGCCGAGCGCGATGCGGGCTGGACCTTGGAACGCCGAGCCGCCGCCGGTCGCGTCGGGTACACCGTCGCCATCGGTGTCGATGGGCATGAGCGTGCTGGGGTCGGTACGCGGCACCAACTGCTGGAAGAACTGTTTGTTGCCGGTACCGAGGTCGTAGGCGAGGCCGATTTCCTGAATGCCCGTGCGATTGACGAAGATGATCTTGGCCTTGATCGCGACCTGCGGCGTGCGAATGTCGAGCTCCTGCAAGCGTGCGACAATTTCCGGCAGACGCGATGGGGTTTCGGTGATGATCAGCTTGTTCGTGGCGCTGTCAGCGGCGACGGAACCGCGTACGACACAGCCCTGACCGGTGATCCCGTTCCCCTGCTGTCCTGGGCCCTGCTGCTGGTTCATCGGCACGCCCATGTCACGTCCGGTGGCAAGCGTGGACAAGCCGGTGCAATCACGTGCCAACAACGCTTGCACGGTCTGACGCAGCGTGGTCGCTTTGGCGTAGTTCACATCGACGATTTGCGTGACCATGGGCTCAAGCGCCTGATTGGACGCGAGATTCTTGTAGCTGTCGATGGTGATGATGCCGCTGGCGTCTTCGGTTGCCGCAAGACCCTGCGCTTGCAGGATGGCCTGCAGTGCCACGTCCCACGGCTTGTCGTTGATGTCGGCACTCACGAGGCCGGAGACTTCTTTGCCGACAACGATCGTGCGGCCCGAGAAGCTGGCAAAGGCCGCAATGACGTCGCGAATATCAATGCCGTCATAGCCGACGGTGATACGTGGCTTGGCGGGCTGTTGCAGCTTGCGAGCGGCGGTACCGGCGCGACCAACAATCGGTGCGTCGGCAGCAGCTTGCGCCTCTTTCCGCGCGGCTGCACGATTGGCCTCTCGCGAGGCGGCGTTCAGCTGCGCGATCTCCGCGCGCAACCCGTCATTCTCCGACTGCTGCGCGCGTGACTGCTCCTCCAGCGACGGCACCGCCAGGAGCGGCGTGGTGCTCTTCTCGGAGACCGCGACCGCCGAAGGCGTCGGCGAGGCCGGCACGGGCACCGTCCGTTCCGTTGAGGCGCGAGGGGAGAGCGTGGGTGCGTCGAGTCGTCCGGCGGCCGACTGCGTGGTGGTGGCCGTGAGCGCTGATTTCGTTTCCCACTGCGCGACCTCTACCGCGGGTCCATCGACCTTGACGATAATCTGCGCGCCGATGCGCGCGACGGTGTAGGTACGAACGGCATCGAGATCAATGACGAGCCGCACCGTGTCCGGCCGGAACTGCGACAGGCGAACGTTCTTGATGGGTCCGCGCGCCTGGCCGTCGTAAGCCGCGCCGCGCATGGACATGCTGGCCCCACCAAGATCGACGACAAGGCGCGATGGCCCATCGAGCAGAAAATGACGGACTGACACGGACGAGTCGAGCGAGATCGCGATCTCGGCGCCTCCCGTCCCCGGTCCGACACGAATGCGCGAGACCCGACCGGTCGGTGCCGGTTCATCGGCGTACGTGATGGCCGAGGCGGCCGAGGAAGCGGTGGTGCCGCTGGGCGCTGCCGCACGAACGTCGGCACTCCCCAGCGAGGCACTGCCGAACATTGCGTGTGCAAGTGCCGCGGTGATGACCGCGACGGTCGTCGATCCCATCATTGGTTCCTCACTTTCGTCGTGTCGCTGCTGCGAGCGAGCGTCTCGATTCGGTTAAAGCCGAATTCTTCAACGGTGAACTGGATTTCCTTCTGCTTGATGGCGCTCACGCGCAGGCGGCCCAGTTGCTGGCCGACCTTCACGCGATACTTCGTTTTCGAAAAGTCGTCGCGCAGAAAGGCCACCGAGTTGTTTCCTGCGGGGTCGAGCACCACCACGGTCAACTGCAAGTCGCTGAGCAGTGGTCGAACGTCGCTCGTGGTCATGAGCGACTTGTATGGGTCACGACGACCGCTGTTGCTGTAGTCGAAGACCTCGCGCTGAATGATGATTTCGCTCGGGATGGCGACCTTCTTCGAGGTCGTTGCCGGTGCGACCGTGCCCGCCGGGACGCTGGCGACGGTCTTTGCAGTCGGCGCGGCCTGTGCATCGAGCGCACCGGCCGTGAGGACGATTGTGGCAAACGCACGCATCGCGGTGCGCAAGGTGACGTATCTCATGACGAGCGCTCCTTAGGGGGTGCTGGCTTCTTCAGTGGAACGGTGCGTTCGACGTAGGTCTGCAGCATGATGGTCGATGCGAGGGCGCTCTTGTCGGCGGTCTTGATGGCCTTCGGCCGCCCTGGCGCACTGGTGAGCATCGAGAAGCTCACCGGAGCGACGATGCGGTCGAGCGAACCGACGTTGGCCAAGAAATCACCAAACTGGTGATAGTCGCCGATGATGGTCACGACGTAGCGATAGGTGTCGTACTTGTCTCCGGGGATGACCGCCTCCGGTGTCACGCCGCCGACATCCAGGCCGGCACGACGAGCCGCAGTGCTCACTTCTTCGAGGAGCGCCGGCACCTCGTTGCTGGTGGGTACGAGCCGACGCATGACCACCAGCGTGGAGCGGTTTTGCGCGGTTTGCGAGCGCAACTCATCGATGCTGCCACGCGCGAACTCGCGCGCCGCTTTACGATTCGCGTCTTCAAGCTGCGTCACGCGCGCCGCGTCGGCTGCAATCTCTTCGGCCTTCGACGAATACGGATAGACGAAATAGGCGACGGCCAGCGCGATGGAGACGAACCCAATCGCCATCTTGATTTGGTCGCGTTGGTTTGTGGGGAATAGTGCCATGCGTTCCTCGGGTCAGCGAACCGGGATGACGAGCGGAGTCGTCCGCACGACGCCCGCGGGGGGGACTTCAAACGACGCCGTGAGTTCGAATTGCGTGACGTCTTTCCCGTCAACGATGACGATCTCGGATTTCGTGAGCGCGACCTTCTGCACGAAGGGCGAGCTCTCGAGTTGGCGCATGAACATCGTGAGGGCCTGGATATCGACCGTCTGTCCGACCAGTCGGAAGTTGAGATCCGGATGGATCTCGATCGAATCCGCCACGACCGGTGCCGCCTTCTTATCCTTGTCCTTGGCCGCTCTGGCCGCATTGACCGGCGGCTGGGGCTTGCCAGCGAGCGTGTCGGCTCCTGGCGGGAGCGGCGGCTTGGTGGTCTGCTCGAGGATCGTGAGCCAGGTGTAGGCGGGAAGCGCGCGGCTCACTTCATCAAGGATATGCGCCCAGTTGTAGCGATTTTCGTCGATGGTGCGGATGATCTGCAACTGCCGATGCACCGAGTCCCGTTCGGCGGTGAGTTTCGACCGGGCGTCCAGCACTTTGGCATAGCGCGTGGAATCGCGCACGGCGCGTTCCAACTTGTCGCCCAGTTCACTTGCCCGTGCGCTCTGCGACGAGAAGAGCACACCAACGGACGACATCGCCAGAATCACCGACGTTGCGGCACCGATCAGCCAGGGATCGCGGATCTTTGCGCCGAGTCCGGCGAACGCGGCACCGACGTCCAGCTTGGCACCGCTGGTGCGTGCAGACTTCTTACCGCCTGCGAGAAGATTGACTTCGATCATCATATGAGAATCCTCAGGCGGAAGCGCGGAGCGCGAGTCCAACAGGCAGCATGAGTAGCGGGCCAATCTCGTCAGTCGACATGAATTCCATGGCCCCGTCGCGAACGGCGATGCGGGCGAGCGGGTTCGCGAGCTGGACCGGCATGCGCACGCGTTCGGAGAGCCACTGCAACAGCCCCGGCACGCGTGCACCGCCGCCGCAGGCGAACACCGAGCGAATCTGTCCGAAGCTCCGCGACGACGTGGCAAGGAAGGTGGCCGCCCGCTCCATGCCGATGGCGATCTCTTCGCCGCGCTGCGAGACGACCGCCTCCAGCGCCGGCGTCAGGTCGTAGCCGCGAAGCATCGCTTCGGCATCATCACTGGACACGCCGTGATCACGCTGCAGATCTTCGCGGAATCGGCGGGTGCCGACCGTGAGATCGCGCGTGAGGATAGGCACGCCTTCGTCAAGAATGTTGAGGTTTGTCGCCTCATTGCCAATGTTGAGCAGCGCCACCGTGCCCGACATCGCGTCCGGGTGATTGGCTTCGAAGGCATTGTGTAAGGCAAAGGCGTCGACGTCGATCACCGTGGGCGAGAAGCCGGCGTCGGTGATGAGGTGACGCTTGGCCTCGACCAGCTCGCGCTTGGCGGCAACGAGCAGCACGCTCATTTCGAGCCCGTCGGCGTCGGGATCGAGGATCTGAAAGTCCAGCTCGACCGACTCCATGTCGAAGGGCACGTGCTGTTCGGCTTCCCATCGCATGAGCTCGCGCGCCTGGGCGTCCTTCACGCGTTCGATCGAGATCTTCTTCACGATCACATCCCGGCCACCAACCGCAGCCACCAGCTGTTTTGTTTTGACGCCCGTTGCCTCAAGGGTCTGCCGAATGGCGTCTGCTACGATCGAGTGGTCCATCACTTCGCCTTCGACGATGGCCGTGTCGTTAAGGGGCGTGATGACCACTTTTATCAGCTCAGGGGTTCCGCTCGTGTGGTCGATGACGACCGCCTTCACGAGGCCGGATCCGATGTCGAGACCGACGGTAATTTTCTTGCGACCGAAGAGCGCCATGGCTTCGAGGGGTTGTACTGTTGGTGGTGACGATGCTGCTCAGCGCGTCGCCAGGGCGCGCGTGTACCTGCACAGTGACCTGTCCGAGTCGGACGATTCACCTTGCAAACGACCCGACTCTCACTAGGTAACGACCGCCAGAGGAGGGGAGGCGGGCACAACTGCCAACTCTGTGATAGTGTCGGCCCATCGGCAGAATTCCTGAATTCCCTTGATTCGGGCCCGTAGCGCGGAGCGAAACGGAGCGCCCGCGCTCTCTCGCGCAGCGGGCGGTCACGGACTGTTGTACACGGCATACCGTGAGGCCCGTGGCAGGGCCACCGCTGCCAGCGCTCGCCCAACCATGCAGGGCGCATAGCGCACGGAGACACTGTCGCCCATGGTGCTGGCGCGAGCGGCCACGTCGCGAACGATGAGTGCTCCGCGGACCGTGAGCGCGCCCTGCGCTGCATCGAGAGCGCCGCGCACGATCAGCACGCCATCGACTTCAAGCGTCCCGCGCAGCACAAGATCTCCGTCGATGGCGAGGAGGCCGACGTGTGCTGACGTGCCTTGCAGCGTTACAGCACCGGTATCGCGTATCACCAAGGCGCGCCAGGCGTTTTGCGGAGGCACTGTGAGGCCCACCGACAGAGCGCTGCGTGGTGCGCGGGCGAGCAGGAGTGCAAAGGCGCTGTCAAACTGCGCGTGCGCGATGGCGAGCGGTGCCGCTGTCGTGACCAATGTGGCCCCTTGTACCCGTGGCGCTCCGCGAATCGTGATTGATGGCGCCGAGAGCGCCGCAACACTATTGGTGTCACGCTGCGCTCCGCAATCATCGCGTGCCGCATTGTAGCTGCTGAAGCTATCTCGGCCATCGAGGGCCGCGGCCCCGAGCGTGACTGAACCAAGCATGGTCGCCGCGCCAAAGGATGGAAACGGCGGCGGCACGAGCGGGACGGCCCGTGAAACGAGTTTTCTGATGGCGGTAGGGTCGCCCGCTCCGATGCCGACACGGTGCGTACGGCGCGCGATGCTCAAAATCACGGCACGCAAGGGGCCGGTCCGCACGATCGTGGTTTGTATCTGCCAACCGTCGGGGAGAGCCGCATGACGCACGAGCGGCGTGCCGATCGGTGTGGCGGCTACGGAATCGGGACGCCAATCGGCGATGGCGTGCACGACGTCCGCGTCGGCGGCGTAATTGCCGCGCTGTGCATCCCATTGTGCTTGCGCACCGCGCGTCGCTCGCCACGCGACCTGCTGGAGTGACGCGGCAATCGTAAACACGAGCAGCATGGTCACAAGGACCAATGGCAGCAGCAGCCCGCGACGTGTTCGGTGGCGTGTTGGGTGGCGTGGCATTACATCGCCGCGAGTCTGTTTGGTCGCGCCTGTGATCATCGCGGATCGCTCCGTGAGCTGCGGAGGGCGATCGTGATGCGGGTTGAGTCGGGCGCGAGCGTGCGCGGTCGTGAAGGACCTGTGGTGCGCGGTGCGCGAAGGGCCACTTCGATTGACAGCGCACGGCCCATGCCACCAGGTAGTTGGTTTCCGGCTGCGTCGTGCACAGAGACCACCAGTCCGCGGTCGCGCGCGGCGGCGAGTGGTCCGGCCACGGGTTGTACGATGTCCCATCCGGAGACACCACGTGTGCGTCGACCGAGGAACCAATCCCCGTCGCTGGCTCGGTAGAGTGAGTAGCGAGCGCGACGCGTGACGCGGACAGGAGCGCCGATCGCCGCGCGTCCCACGAGGGTGTCGCGAAATGTCAGTCGTGCCGTTTCTCGTTGACTGGCGGATCGCAACGGAGAACGACCGCAGTCGGTGCTGGTCGTGACTGCGCGAATCGCGGCGGTCGCCCCGATGTCCTCGTCGAAGGCCGTGGGCCCAGCAAGCCAGAGCAGCGCGCGATCACCGGGTTGCGGCGTGCTATTCCAGATCGCGTCCACAGGATCAGGCGTTGCATGGAGTCCCGCCGCAGAGGCGGAGGCCTCAGCGATTGCCACCATGGTCGTGGGGAAACTGGCGGCGCACACAACGCCCGTCGCAACGGTTGACTCCAACTCCAGCGATGTATCGGTCCACGCGACCAGGTCTTCGCTGCGAGCGGTGCGCAGATCGGCGAAGAGAATGCCTGCCGCGTGGCGGAGTTCGCGAGAGGCGCCGATGGTGCCGTCGAGGCGAACCGCGTCGCGCTGCACGGTCAGAAGCAACGTGATGGCGAGAAACCCCAGGAGGGCGACCAGGGGCAGCGCCACGAGCAGTTCGATGAGGCTCATGCCACGTGTGCGCGTGCTCACGGGCAACTCCAGGCGGCGCCAACGACCAGTCGTGCGGTGGTCGTGCCGCTGAGTGGTGAGCTGACGACGCGCACGGTGGCGTCGTGTTCGCGCGTCGAGCCGACGGTGCGCTCAGTCCACGCAGACGTGAGTTGGGGGTACGCGTCTCCACCGAAGGTGGCCCCGGGTGCGCAGGGTGCACCTGACGCCATCGCGGTCGCCCTTTCGATGTCGCGTACGGTGAGGGCCCATGCCTGTGTGGTGAGCGTGATGCGCTCGCGGCCCGCGGCGACCGCGCGCGTGAGCGAGACGACGACCAGCGCCATCGCATTGAGGAGCACCATCGCGACGAGACACTCGACGAGCATGCGCCCGCGGCGCCGGTGCACGCGGTGCTGACGCGGCGGGTGATCTCGGCGCGTGCGATGGTTTGGGGAGGCGAAGTGAATGAGCACATGGGCAGAGTAGTCCCTGCCGCAGAAAGTGCTTCACCGTTTCATTGCGCCGGAGGCGAATTCTACGCGTCGCGAATTTTAGGCGCGCCGCCAGGTGGCGAGGAAACGGCGGCGATGCCACTGGCATGCAGCGGGAGCAGGAGGATGAACGCCGCACCGCCTTCCCGGGCGCGTTGCACCCAGATCGTGCCACCGAGATTTTCGATCGTGCTCGCCACGATAGCGAGTCCGAGTCCTGTGCCTTTGCCCGGCTGCTTCGTGCTGAAGAACGGCTCAAAAATTCGCTCCTCGTCTTCCGGTGCGACGCCGGAGCCCGAATCGGCGATAACGACCTGGAGAAAGCGCGCCGGCGATTCCGGCCGCGCAAGCCACGCCAGTGCGCGTCGACTGGGGCGATGCGTCCACCGTTCGCTGGGTTCGTCATCGAGACGCTTCTCGGTGCCTTCGCCGAACGCCGAGACATCGTTGATTCGCGTGTGAACAGCGACGAGTCCTTCGGCATCCATCGCGTCGACGGCATTGATCAGCAAATTCACGAACACTTGTTCAAGATCGTGTCGTTCCGCGTATACCACGCCGGTTGGCGCACCAAGGGTTGTCGAAATCCGATAGCGGCGGGTCAGTCCCTGGTCGGCGAGCAGGCGGAGCACATCACCGATCACCGCGTCGACGACAACCGGCTTGGGCGTGAGTCGGCGCGGGCGCGAGTAATCCAGCAACCCGCGCATAATGCGATCAATGCGGGTGATTTCCCGTTCGAGGGCGTCGAGTGGTTCCGTCGTGCCGGGGACGTCTTGCGTGCGCATGCGCAGCAGGTGCGCGTAGTTGGCGATGGCCGAGATCGGGTTGCCGATTTCGTGCGACACGCCGGCGGCAATACGTCCCATCGTCGCCAACTTCTCGACGCGCAGTCGCAGTTGATGCGACGCGAGCAGCTGCTCGGTCATGCGATTGATGCTCGTGGCCAGCTGATCGAACTCGTACGATTGTCCAGGCGGGGCCCGGCGCGTCGTGTGCCCGTCGGCGATCAGCTCGGCGGCCGTCACGCTTTCGGCCAACGGCGCCTCGATGAGTTCGGCAACTTTGCGGCGCAGAATGCTGATCCACAGCACGGACACCAAGAGGAGGAGCACGACGACCACCGGCCACCGGATGCGGTCGGGCAGATACTCCGTGACCCACATGGTCACAATGACGCCGACGAGTGCGACGACGCTGACAGCGACGACGGCGACCGTCAGCTGGTGATGGATGCGCGGGAGTGGATTGGAGGGCACGTGGGAGGATGCGACACTCCGTCTGGTCGCGCAAGCCAACCGGCGTGGAGAACAAGCCCATCACGCGCGCACGGGTCACCTGTTGAGGCCATTCATTGGACGCACAAAGGGCCAGGCATCGCTGCCTGGCCCTTTGTGGTGCGCGCATCGGCGAGCGTGGGCTCACACGACGCGATGCCCGACGCCATGCTTAGAGGCAGACCGGCTCGCCTTCCGCGACGCCAGCGCCGGCCGCCGTACCGACGGCGATGTTGCAGGTCTTCGTCGACGACGAGTGCGACGCCGTGGCCGACCAGCCCGTCGCTGTGCCCGCAAACGTCAGCGCAACGCCCGAGGAACCCACCGGCGCGACGTAGCTGGAGTAGGAGTTGTTGTCCGAGAAGGACGCTTCGGCGCCAGAGACCATGTTCTTGAGGTCAGACTTCATGGCCGTGATGTACGCCTTTTCCTTCGTTTCTGCGAACTTCGGAATCGCGATCGCGGCCAAAATGCCGATGATCACGACCACGATGAGCAGTTCGATCAGGGTAAAGCCTTTGCGGGTCCGGTTCTTCATGGGGGGTCTCATTAGGGGGGCTGCAAGCGCCAGACAGTTATCCGGCTCCTCAATCGTTAGCTTTAGCAATTCGCGGGCCGACTCTTTTGAAAGAGACTTATCCTCCTTCATTGCAACATCTTATCACGCCTTGGTCAGGGGCGGTGCCGGCTCGCCTTACCCGTGTTCCGCCCGATTGCTTGCAGATCGCGAATGTTGGGTGGGAGTGCCGTGGGAATCGCCTGCATGCGACCGTCGAGAGCGACGGTTGACATGGCACATCCGGTCTTCACCCGGCAAACGCATGAGGGGCCGAGCTTGCGCTCGACCCCCCGATGCCTCGGCCCGGACGGACCGGTGTGCCGTGTTGTGCGACGCGTTACGCGACGCCCGACGCCATGCTTAGAGGCAAATCGGCTCGCCTTCCGCGACGCCAGCGCCAGCCGCCGTACCGACGGCGATGTTGCAGGTCTTCGTCGACGACGAGTGCGACGCCGTGGCCGACCAGCCCGTCGCTGTGCCCGCAAACGTCAGCGCCACGCCCGAGGAACCCACCGGCGCGACGTAGCTGGAGTAGGAGTTGTTGTCTGAGAAGGACGCTTCGGCGCCAGAGACCATGTTCTTGAGGTCAGACTTCATGGCCGTGATGTATGCCTTTTCCTTCGTTTCTGCGAACTTTGGAATCGCGATCGCGGCCAAAATGCCGATGATGACGACCACGATGAGCAGTTCGATCAGGGTAAAGCCTTTGCGAGTCCGGGGCATCGGTAAATCTCCAAGTGGGGGGTCAGTCGCAGCTGTCCGGGAAGTGGAGTGCAGCGCGACAGTAACGGTTATGGCAACCTGCGGGCCAGTCGGCCAAAAGAAATGAAACGCGTTGTGCAGCAACGATTTGCGTCAAAATCGTGCCTGCCGTGGCGCGTTTACGCCTCTCTCGTTTCGCAATTCCCTTTGCACAGTGCAATAGACACCGGCTGGTCACACGGGTTGGCACATCCGGCTCTCCCGCCCGCTGACTATCGGCCGAAGTTGATTCGCAGCGCGCGCGACGAGTCGCCGACGTGGGTCACGTGAAAGTCGAAGGTGCGGCCGTCGGCGAGTTTGCCGTTCGCCGTGATGACCGTGAGGTGATCGTTGATGCGCGGCTTGAGTGTTTCGCGAAACGTGGTCGCGATACCCCGCAGCGGTTGCATGGCGATCACGTCGCCAATGGTGACCACATTGTCGGCCATGGCCGCCCTGTAGTCAGACCAGCGCACGAACCAGATCGGCACGGCATCGCCAGTTGAGACGGCGACCATCGGGAAGGTGCCAAGGGGCGCGTTGGGCTCGATGATGAAGAATCCCTTGATCAGGATCGGCGTGGCAAAGGCGCCGGGCCCGTTGGGGCCGGGGAAGTGGAAGAACGTGAGCAAGTTGAAGTCGCTCGGAATCGCGCTCGGCGAGCGATAAAACGGAATGGCCAGCCACTCTCCGTTATGGAAGAATTGCTTGGCGCCCGGAAATGCGCGGGCGTAGGCCGGAATGCCGGGATCCGGTTGGGGGACGGTGACGCGCACCCCACCAGCCGCTTCTGCAGCGCGGACCAGACTGTCGGTGTCGGGGACATCGGCCAATGGATCGGCGATTTTGGAATCACCGCAGGCCGAGAGCAGGAGCGCGAAGCCAATGGTTTTGAGCAACGGGCGAACGGACATAAAAGACTCCGGTTGAGGTCGCGCCAACCGCGAAGTGCGTGTGACGTTGGACCGGAGTGTGGGGATGGCAAGTGAGCTGGCCGTGATCTGAGTGTGATCCCGGGCTATTATGAAGGCGCGTAGATCTCTCTCTGAGGAAAAGGGTGATTCTTTTGCGCTACCGAGGCTCCGGCCGATGACGATGATGCGATGGACGCAGGTCTGCCAACTGCTGCGTGCTACGGCCCTGCTCTGTACGGGCCCGCTCGGTGCACAGTCCGTTCGTGGCACGGTGTACCGCAGTGACGCGACGACGCCGGCCGCAGGAATCGTCACCCTGCTCCTGCCGATCAGCAGCGACTCCATTGTCGCGCGCGCCGTGACGTCGACGCGTGGCGGCTTTCTGCTGCGTGCGCCTGCAGCCGGCCGCTATCGGTTGCGTCTGCTGCGGCTCGGCCATGCTCCAATGACGATCGGCCCGATCGCCGTCGCGAATGTGCAGACCACGTGGCCGGACATCATGCTGGTCGACAAACCCACCGTGCTGGCCACCATGAAGGTGCGAGGCCGCGATGAGTGCCGCGTACGCCCCGACAGCGGTCTGCTCGTCGCGCAATTGTTGGGCGAGGCGCGGACGGCACTGTTGGCGAGTGTGTCTGCCTCGCTCGATGGTGAACGGATCTCCGAATACCAGCGCTTCGCACGTCTCGAAGACACCCGCGGGCGCCTCGTCGCGCCTGAGGAGACGCTCACCGTCAACACCCTGTCGGCGCAGCCGTTCGCCAGTTTGCCGCCGGACTCACTTGCGCGCGCAGGCTACGTCACCGCGGAGGGCGACAGCGTTGTGTACTTCGGTCCCGACGCCGAGGTGTTGTTGTCGGACGCCTTTGCCGCCGGCCACTGCTTCCAGGTTGTGGAGGGCACGGGTGCACGCGCCTCGTCGATCGGGGTGGCATTCCGGCCGGTGGCCACGCGACGCGGGGTGGTGGACATCCGCGGCACCCTGTGGCTCGATCGGGCGACGTCGACGCTGCAATCGGTCGAGTACAGCTACGATCCGACTCCGTATGACGAACGACGCGCGGGCGTCGGCGGTGACGTGCACTTTGCGCGCACCGATGGTGGCTTCTGGTTCGTCTCGCGTTGGACTATCCGCATGCCGCGTGTGGCGGCGCGCCGAACGGCCGCGATACTCGGCCCGCGACCGATTGCGGCGCGGACTGTGCGCGTCATTGAAGGGGTGCGGCGCTCCGGCGGGGAGGTCGTCGCGATGTACGTGAACGACGAGATTGCCTATCGGCGGCCGTCGCTGGTCACGGCCGCCGCCGTGTCGGCGCAACCCGCGGCAGCGTCAGCATCCGCAGCCGCACTCGCATCCGCGTCAGCACCCGCACCCGCGTCCACATCCGCGGCGAGCGACACCAGCAACGCGGCAATGACCGCGACGGCCGCGCTGCTCGTGCGAGTGCGCGCTGACGATGGCGCTGTCGTGGCCGGCGCTGACGTACGCGTGAGTATGCCTGGAACGATGCAGTCGGCGCGTTCGGACAGCGTGGGCGTGGCCCGTTTCGTGGGTCTGGGCGCGGGAGACGCCGAATTGCACGTGCGGCGCGTCGGGTACCGCGAAGGCGGCCTACGGACACGTCTTCAGACGGGAAACAATGAGGTGGCGGTGGTCGTGCGTGGTTCGACCGTCACGCTCGAATCGATGACGACCTTCGCCGACGGGAATCGGCCCGCGCGATTGGCCGACGTGGATGCGCGCATCGCACGAGGTGAGCCGAGCGCGGTCGTGACGCGCGCCGATATCGATAAACGGAATCCCCTCGTGCTCTCGCAGATGTTGCGCGGTGTGGCGGGGTTGCGCCTGGCCGACTCGTCGGGTGCGATGGTGGCGATATCGACGCGCGGTGCGAAACTCAAGCGCGAGGGCATGATGGTGCCGTGTGTCATGCGCGTCATGATGGACGGCGTGATCATGTCGGCATCGGTGGACATCGACAACGTGATCCCATACGCCGTCCATGCCGTCGAAGTGTTTTACGGCGGCGCCCGGGTCCCACCGCAATTTGGCGGCATCCGGACGGATCAGTGGTGCGGGCTGATCGCGATCTGGACACGGTGACCGGACCACACCGCCACGCGCGTGCGTGTCCGCCCACGCGAGACATGCGCCTCCACGACTAACGTTCCGTGATGAAGACAACGCGTAGTGAGAGAAGTGCTTTTGACCTGTCGGCCGTTGCGCTCATCGCCACGACAGCGATAGCCACGACGGCGATCGCCGCGTGTGGGGGTGAGTCCGCCGGTGGACGGTTCACGCGATACACCGTCAATGGCGTGTCGATGATCGAGAACCCGGCGCGGGTCGGTACGGCCGCGACCTTGCGCCTGTCCGACTCGATCGCGCGCGACATCGGCGGCCTCAAAGAGCACGCAGAGGACGAGTTCAACCACATGAACGGATTCCTGTCCGGCGTCATGCTCTTCAACGGTGGCTTCGCCGTGATCGATTGGACACAGGTACGCGTGTTCGATTCGGCAGGGACGCAGGTCGCGGTGGTGGGGCGTGAAGGGAGAGGGCCGGGTGAGTTTTCCGGATTGACGCAGATCTGCCGCGTGCAGGGCGATACGTTGCTCGTCTTCGACCAGAGCCGACGCGTGACCGTGCTCAGCCCGCGCGCGGAGATCGTGCGGCAAACGGCCATCGCTGATCCCGGCGTGACGGGCGACGGCTGCTTCGACGACGGCACCCTCGTCACTCAGGTCTTCGAGAATGCGCCCGTCGGCATGGTGCGGGAAACGCATGCCGTGCGGCGTCGCGACGACGGCAGCATCGTCGACACGATCGGTGTCTTCCCTGCACTGTCGTTCCGCGGGGTCGCGCAGTACCTGCGCCTGCATCCACACGGCGTGTTCATGTACGTGAGTGATCCGCGCAAAAACGAGGTGCGACGCTTTCGCCGGGACGGGACGCTGGACCAAGTGGTGCGCATGGCGGATAAGTCGCGCCCCATTGATGCCAGCGCCGCCGCGCGCTGGCTTGGCGGGCCGGTGCCGATGGCGAAAAGCGGCACTAACTCAGAAGCCGGTGTCGAGACCGGCAAAAAGACGTGGCCCTTCTACCGCGGCATCAAGATCGATGGTACCGGGCGGCTCTGGGTTCGCGATTTTCCGGAGGACGACCGCGCGCCGGATCGATGGACGGTTTACGACAGTAACGGCGTACTGGTCGGCAGCCTGGATATCCCACGCAGTGCACCGCGCGCGGTTCCCAATCCATCGCCCGGTGCACCTGCCACGAGGCCGGGCTTTCCGCGCGAGCTCATCGACGCGTTCGGGGACTTCGTGATCTTGCTGGAACGCGATCCGGACGGGGCGGCGCACTTTCTCACGCGGCGAATTCGGTAGGGAGGGATAGACCCCACGACGTGCCTGATGACGACTCGTCGGAACACCACGATCCGGCCTGCTCGTCGCGAGGCCGGACCCTTGCCCCACTGCCGAAGACTACTTCTCGTGCTTCAGATCGCCGCACGCGACAATGTTTGCCATCGCTGTCGCCGACTCGTGGATGTTGACGTAGTAACTGCCCGTCTCGGGCATCGCGACTGCCAGTGTCGCCATGCTTTCGCCGACACCCTTTGCATCGCCAGCAACGGCCGTGTACGACTTGCCACCGCCAAACACTCCGCCCGCCGTGGCGCAGCTCCCGACGTGGATATGCCACGGGCGCGTCATGCTGGCGGCGTCGTCGGAATACTTGACCGTTACTTCGGTGGTGTTGGCATCTTTCCCAGCCTTCATCACGGCGGTGCCGTGAATCTTCGAACCACCTTTACCCATAACCATCCCGCTCCAGCTTCCACTGCGAGCGACAGCAAGGGCAACAGACGAGGTAGCGGCAACCAGCAGGACGGCAGTCGCAATACGTTTCATAGTCGAGGCTCCGGTAAGGGGTAGGATAAGGATGTTCGCTCCCAGCGACCCGGAGCGCAACAGGCGGCTGTCGCTACGCCCCAGGGGTGCGAGGGTGCGGCGTCGGCCTGGAAGCGACGTTCAGTGTGCCAGGATTTTTGGCGTCTGGAAGACAGCATGACACACCGCGACCGCTACTGGCAGACCGGCTCCGTCGGCGCCGTATTGTTCGGCCCGCGCCCTACCCTGCACACAATGCCAGGCGCCGCCGGATGCGTAGCCGACGCTTCCCAGCTGTCCACCCCACCGGTAAACGTGAGCGTGGCACCGCTCGACCCTGGCGATGGCGCATACAACGCATACGTCTTGTCGTCGGCGAAGTGCGACTCAGCCGACGAGACGATGTTGCGTAGATCGTACTGCATGCTGGTCACGAACGCCTTGCGGCGCGAATCCACGAACCGTGGAGTCGCGATGGCCGCCAGGATGCCGATGATGATGATCACGATCAACAGTTCGACCAACGTATATCCCGTTCTCCGGCGCATGCCTCAAGCCTCTCCGTAGCGTGCCAGCTTGCGATACAACGTGGACGGATCGATCCCCAGCATGTCCGCCGCGCGACTCTTGTTCCCGCCTTCGTTGTGCAGCACCCACTGGATGTACGCGCGCTCGATCGCTTCCAACGTTGGCGTGCCAGGCGCACGCTCGGTGACCAGCGGCTCGGCACGACGCGCCGTGATGCGCTCTGGCAGTGCATCGGGCGCGACGCTGTTACCCGCCGACAAGATCACGGCGCGCTCCAGGGCGTTCTCCAACTCGCGCACATTGCCTGGCCACGGGTACGCACGGAGAATATCGAGCGTCTCCTCGTCCAGCGCCTTTACCGTTTCGTCGCGCTGCGTCGCGCTGCGCGCCAGAAACGACTCCGCTAAAATCGAAATGTCCTCCACCCGGTCTCGCAACGGTGGCAAGTGCACGGCAATCACGTTCAACCGATAGAACAAATCGGCCCGGAAGTGGCCGCGTTTGATCTCCTCCTCCAGATCCCGATTGGTGGCCGCAATCACCCGCGCGTCCACGGCGAGCGCTTCCGTGGCGCCCACGGGAATCACTTCGCGCTGTTGCAGCACACGGAGGAGTTTGACCTGCGTCGAGGGCGTGGTTTCCCCGATCTCGTCTAAAAAGAACGAGCCACTCTGCGCGGCGGCGAACAAGCCGGCCTTGTCTTTCACCGCACCGGTAAACGACCCTTTCACGTGGCCAAAGAGTTCGCTTTCCAGCAGCGATTCGGGTAGCGCGCCGCAGTTGATCGACAAGAACGAATGCTGGGTGCGTGCCGACAAGTCATGGATGTACCGCGCAATGACCTCCTTACCCGTTCCCGACTCACCGGTGATCAGCACGGTGGAGTCGGTCGGCGCCACAGTCTCCGCCAACCGCAACACGTCAAGCCACGGCTTGCTGCGTCCAATCGGACGCATGGACGTATTGCGCTCGTGGCGACGAATCTCCTGCTTCAGCACCAGGTTCTCGGCGCGCAGCTGCCGATGTTCGGAGGCGCGGCGCAAGATGGATACGAGTTCGTCATTGCGAAACGGCTTCTGGATGTAGTAGTACGCCCCTTCGTTCACCGCTTGCATCGCCGACTGCAGTGTCGCTTGTGCAGTCATCAAGATCACCGGAATGTCGGGATCCAGCTGGCGCGCGGCGCTCAGCACCTGAAGCCCCGTCACATCCGGCATCCGCACATCAGTCAGAATGATGTCGGGCTTGAGCGCCTTCAGCTGTTCAATCCCCTGACGGCCACCCAACGCCGTGTGCGGCACGAATCCCTCACCCTTGAGCAGGATGCGGAGCGAATCGAGAATGCTGGTTTCGTCATCGACCACCAGCACGCGTGGTGTGGCGGATGACGCGGCGGGTGCGATCACGTGGTTACTCCGGAATACGACAGACGATCAGACACGAGTGGTTCGGTTGGGCTGACCACACCCCACTCACTGAGCGATGGGGTGCTATGCTCAGACGTTGGGTGCGCCGACGCGACGGCGGGGAGCAGGACCGTGAATCGTGTGCCCTGCGGCAGGGTATCCACGAGTACGACGCCGCGATGGGCCTCGACGGCCCGATGCACGACGGGAAGGCCAAGCCCCGTCCCGCCAACTTTCGCGGTCACGAATGGTTCGAAGAGGCGATCACGGAGATGTTCGGGGATGCCGGCGCCATTGTCTGTCACCGTGATGGCCACCAGTGTGTCGGCAGCCAACGTGTTGCCGGGAACGTGGTACATCCCGCGAGCGGCGCGCTGCACCTGCACGTGGACGCGCCCGGTGGCGTCCACGGCTTGAATGCCATTCAGTACCAGATTGAACACCGCGCGATGCAACAGATCTTCGTCGCCCACCAACGGCGGCACATCGGGCGCCACGTCAATCGTGAGCGTGATGCCTGGCGCGCATTCGGGATGTGACGCCGCGAGCTGCACCGCCGTGTTGACCATCGCGCCGACATCAAGCACTGCTACGCGCGTCACGCGAGCACGGGCAAAATCCAGAAAGTCCGACAACAGGCGACTGAGACGATCGGTTTCGCGGACCACCAAGCCGTGCAACACACGCTCGTCATCGTCGACCGGAAGCGCATCAAGCGCTCGACGACGCGCAAGCTGTTCACTGGCGCTTCGAATGGAGGCCAGCGGATTGCGAATCTCGTGCGCCAGCGAGGCGCTGAGCTCTGCCACCGCTTGCAGCCGTTCCGCGCGCACGTTCAGCGCCTGCAGCCGCTTGTTATCCGAGATGTCCTGAAAGATCGCCGTGGCGCTGTGACGCGCGCCGCCGTCGCTGGCGTCGGAGACGGTGGTGGTCACACCGATCTCCACCTCCTCACCGTCACGACGAATCTTGCCTTCGGCGCGCGTGGTGCGCACGCCGTCGCGCGACGATTCGTGCAGCAGTCTGGCCAACTCCGGCGAGACGTCGCGCAGCGCATCCAGCACGGGGCGTCCGGTCAGCGCACGCAGGTTGAGACCGAGGAGTTCGGTCGCGGCAGGATTGGCATAGAGCAATCGCCCTTCTGCGTCGACTGTCACGATCCCGGAACGAATCGTACGCAGAATGTCAGCGGCTTCAAGCTGCACCGTGACCAGCTTCGCCGCGAGCTCTTCCCGGCCGACGCCCGCTTGCCGCAAACGCATGGCCACCAGGCCAGACCCGATGGCGACCACCACAAACACGCCGATCTGCACCGACATGCCGCCGGGCGTGATACTGGGTCGCAGCCACAGCACGTCGATGCTATACAGAACGCACGCGCCTGCGGCCACCGCCATACCGCCGCGAAACGGCAGCAGGAGTGCCGAGGCCGCAATGACGAGGATGTAGAGCGCGGCGAACTGAGAATTCCAGCCGCCGGTGATGTGCACAATCGCCGTCACAAGCGCCAGATCCACGGCGCACTGGAGGCCGTAGAACGTTGGCCCATAGGGCCGATGCTCAATTTCGCCGTACAGGACCGATCCAACCGTCGTAATCGTCGCCACGGCGAACGTCAGCGTGGCAATCAGTGTGTCACTCGGCTCAGCGCGGTTCCACACAAACACGGCCGCCACCAGAATGGCGCAGGAGAGCACCACACGACCCAACCAGACCCAGCGCAGCATGCGGCGCGGGTCGAGCGGGTCGAGCGGCACAGCCTGAGAAATGGCGGGGGTGTATCGCATCGAGGCCCGTACGCCGTCCGGCGCGCCCTGCGCCAGACCGCATCCATTAGGATGAGAGGTCGATCCCAAACGGGTGTGGCACAATGCAAGACACAACACGGAGGGTGTAGTCTTGCAAATTGCACGAGTCTGGGGGAATCAGAACACTGACGAATATCCTGTCAGTCCGTTTCCTTTAGACCATGTTGATAGAGATCTCGTCCAGCCAGCTCCCCGAGGAGCTGTCTGTGTCCGGCGGTGCCGTTCGGCTGCTGCTGGTTCTGGTGCTGGTGCTTCTCAATGCCTTTTTTGTCGCCGCGGAGTTTGCGTTGGTCGCGGTGCGGCGCAGTCGCATTGACCAGATGGCCTTGGAGGGCGATAGAGCGGCGAAGGTGGTGCAGAAGGCGCTGTCGCAACTTGATCGTTACATCTCGGGCACCCAGTTAGGCATTACCCTGGCATCGCTCTCCCTCGGATGGATTGGCGAGCCCGCGATCGCCGGGCTGGTGGATAAAGCACTCCGTGTGGTTGGCGTCGAACCGGCCGCCGGAGCACTGCACACGGGCACCGGCATCGCCGTCGCGTTTCTGGTCATCACTTTTCTGCACATCGTGCTCGGTGAACTGGCCCCCAAATCCATCGCGCTGGCGGTCCCGGAAAGGGTCAGCCGCATCGTCGTCCGCCCACTCATGTTCTTTTCGCGCATCATGTCGCCGTTCATCTGGTTTTTAAACGGCACCGCGAATCGCTTGCTCAAGCTGCTGGGAGTGGAGCCGGCATCAGAAGGTGGGCATGTCCACTCGCCCGAGGAATTGCGTTTGCTGGTCATGCAAGCACGCGCGCATGGTACACTCGACGAATCCGACTCGGCGATGCTGGCCGGTGTCTTTGACTTTCACAACAAGAAGGCGGTCGACGTGATGCGTCCACGCACCGAGATGGTGGCGATTGCTGACGACGTCGACCGCGACGAGCTGATTCAGATTCTGCGAACGGAGCGATTTTCGCGCTATCCGGTCTACCACGACACGTCGGACGATATCGTCGGGGTGTTTCTGGCGAAGGATTATTGGTTGCACGAGGACCCTGCGCACTTTGAACTGATTGAACATTTGCGCGAACCGCTCTTTGTGCCGGCCACGCGAGCCGCCGAGCGGGTGTTGGATGACTTGCGCCGCACGCGGGCGCACATGGCAGTGGTGCTGGACGAGTACGGCGGCACAGCGGGCATCGTGACGATGGAAGATCTGATCGAGGAAGTGGTCGGGGATATTGCCGATGAATACGATCCGCTGTCGCGTGATGCGGTATTGTTCGACGGCGTGCTGGAGCTGGCCGGGTCGATGTCGTTGGTTGACGTGCGTTCCGACCATAGGTTGCCGATTCCCGAGGGGGATTGGACCACGCTGGGCGGTTATGCCTTCGGCGCGCTGGGTCGGCTCCCGCGCGTTGGTGACCGCGTGGCATATCCCGACGGCGAGCTGGAAGTGGTGGCGATGGACGGGCGGCGCGTGGCAGCATTGCGCATACACAAACGGAGCGAGCTTGCAGCAACCGAATATGGCGCAAAATAGGATCACGCGTATCGCGTGCACGATACGGCGCTTCAAAAGCACCGGAAAACGCGTCGCAACAGACATGGTGTCTCGCATGGTGTCACGACGGCGTGGCGTTGGGATGACCGCCTTCGTCGTGGCCTGTGCCGTCGCGCAGGACACCCTCGTTCCCGCCGCCCCGCCGGGAGCGGCCGCATCATTGTTCCCCGCGCCGGCGCGGCCGGTAGCGGATATCGTCGCTCCACGTTGGACCGATGAAGACGACCGTGACAACGCCGGAGAATTCACGCGCGTGACGGCGCTCGCCGCAGTCAAGACGGGCATGACGGTGGCCGACATTGGCGCGGGCGACGGATACTACGTCGCTCGGCTTTCACCCATGGTCGGGCCGCGCGGCCGCGTGTACGGTCAGGATATCGTGCCTTCGTACCTGTCACTCCTGCAGCGTCGTGTCCGCGCGATTCCGCTCTCCAACGTGACGGTGGTGTTGGGCGATGCACACGATACGCGACTTCCCACGGGTGTGCTCGATCTCGCGTTCATGATTCACATGTACCACGAGATTGAACAACCGTTCGGTGTGCTCTGGAATCTTGCGACGTCCATGAAGCCTGGCGGCAAGCTGGTGATTCTGGACCTCGAGCGACCCACGTTTGGCCACGGCACACCCATCACGCTGTTGCGCTGCGAACTGAAAGCCATAGGCTACGTGGAACGCTCGCTGGCGCGGAACGGTGAGGAGTACGTGGCCATCTTCGAGGCGCCAGCGCTCGACCGCCGGCCATCACCCGCCACGGTGCTTGCGCAACTCACCAGGTCGCCCTGCAAGGCCCCGCGATGACCGATGATAGTGCCCCACTTGAATCGCCCGGGGTTGACGTCGCGCCCGGCGTGCGTATCCCCGGCGCCGAACTCTCGCTGCGTGCGGTATCGGCGAGCGGTCCGGGTGGTCAGCATGTGAATCGGAGTGCAACCCGCATCGAACTGCGCTGGAACGTGCGCTCCACGCGTGCGCTGAGTCAGGAACAACAGGCGCGCGTGACAGCCAAGCTCTCGTCACGTATCGATGGCGAGGGATTCATTCGCATTGTGGCCGGCGAGTATCGCAGCCAGCAACAAAACCGCAAAGCGGCGACGGAGCGTTTGGTCAGCATTCTGGGACGCGCGCTTATTGTTGCGCCGCCGCGGAAAGCGACCCGACCCACGCGTGCCTCGGTCCATCGCCGCCTCGATGAGAAGCGCAAACGGTCCGACACCAAGAACCAACGGCGTCGCGAGAGCGACGACTAAAGCACGACGCTCGGCGTGACGCTCGGCGTGACGCTCGGCGTGACGGCGGCGTGATGGCGGCGTGCTGCAGCGCTGCGACGCGAGCTGCGGTTACGGCACCAACGAGGCGTCGCCGACGGCCACTACCAACGCCGCACGCGCCGCGGCGAGCTTGCCTTCGACCGACGCCAGTTTCACCGACTCGTCGAGCAACAGGCGCTCGCGGATATTCACGATCAGCAAGGTGCTCTCTCCGCCCAGGAATCGCCCCTGCTCCGCGTCGCGAAGCTGCGTCGCGGCGATCACGTTGGCCCGCTGCGTGACCAGCACACGCTCAAGCAGGACCACATCGTTGAGCGCAATGCGCACGTTATAAGCCAGCTCACGACGAATCAGATCCAGATCCAGACGCGCGAACTCCTCTTTCTGTTCGGTGCGAGAAGCCTTGCCTCGTTCCCTGAGCAGCAACAGCGATGACGTGACATCCAGGCCAGCTTTGTAGTTGTCGCCCCAGCGATCGCTGTCGCGTAACTCGCCAAACTGGTTGCGCTCGCCAAGCGACGCCACGAATGCTTCGGCGAAGGGGATGATGGCCTGACGCGCAAGCAGTCGCTCAGCCTGCGCCGCCTGCAGCCTGCCATCGGCCTTGCGCACGTCAGGATGCCGCGCGGAGACGGACGCGATCCATCCCGAGAGCCGCAGGGTATCGATCGGTGTGCGTTCCAGCCCATCGAGCACAGGCCGGGCCCCTGCCGACAGCGACACCGGGACACCGCGTGCATCCCAGAGGAACGCTTCCGCAATCAGCCGCGCGGCACGCAACTCGTTGTCCGCCTCCGCAAAGGTCACCGAACGCCGCTGGACTTCCAGCGACGCTTCGAGCGTATCGACCGGTGCGTTTTCGCCATTACGCACGCGCTGCACCACAGCGTCAAATCGAAAGGTCGCGAGCCGCACACCCTCTTCGGCGATCGCGGACCGCTGGAACGCGGCATACCAATCGCCATAGGCCTTCGCGGCATTGAGCAAGAGTTTGTTGAGCAACGCCTGCTGCTCGGCGTCACCGATCTGGCGTTGCGCGCGGGCCACTGATAAGGCCGTACGGCGCTCGTCGGTGATGATCCGCTGGCCGAGCGGAAGCGAGACACCGAGCGACAGCAGGCCCTGCCGGGGCGTGATGCGATCCTCGCTCACGCGCGTGCCCGCGGCGCGTTCGAAGCCCACCTTGATGTCCGCGCCGATCGGCGTGGGGATTTTCAGGCCGGCGTCTACGTAGGTGTAGTAGGGATCGTTCTTGTAGGCCTTCTGCCCCACCGCGAGCGAGAACTTTGGATCAAACCCGCCCCACGCTTCCTGCACGGCGCTCCGCGCCTGCGCCCGCACCAATCCCGCCTGTAGTGCTTCGGGGTGATTGGCCTCGACTTGCGCGGCGAAGCGGGCAAACGTGACGGCCTCCTGCGCGGCCAGAGGGCGCGAGGTGCCGATAGTCACGGCCGCGGCACACAGCGCGACCGTGATTCTTACAGCGGGGCTACGCACGACGCTTGCCGTCGCGCCTTTTCGGCGCATTACTTCCCGGCTCCGTCGGCCGCCTTCACACCACCCGGACCCGCGACATCTTTGAGGTCGATCGTCGGAGGGAAGCCGTTCAGCTGGCGCCACAACTCAAACCACACGCGCACGGTGTTCAGCGCCGCCCACGACCTGACACCCGACCCCAGTCGCAGCTGCTCCGGCCACGCCTGGTCGGCCGAATCCGGCGTCACGATGATGCGGAACTTGCCGTCAGCGCTCGCCACCTGATCAATGACCGCGACTTCTCCACCGAAGGTGCCTACGGACACGCTCGGCCACCCGGAGAACTGCAGCGCTGGCCAACCGTCAAAGATCAGTCGGACCTTCCGCCCAATGCTCAGCAAGGGAACGTCCATCGGTTGGACAAATACTTCGGCGGCACGCCGTGAAGACAGCGGTTGCACCGTAACAATCGCATCGCCGGGCTTGACCAGTTCACCAACACCCTGCTTGACAGCCTTGACCACGAAACCATCCTGCGGCGATCTGATCTGATAGTAACCACGGCGTACGTTGAGCGACGCGACCTTGTTGCGCAACTTGCTGACCTCCCCCACGCCCTCCTGGATCTCGGCGAGCGTCGACATCCGCTCACCACGAGCCTTTTCGATTTTCTCGCGATACTCCGCGTCGACGCCGCTCAGCTCGATCTGCACGTTGGCCAGTTCATTCCGTTTCTCGACCAGCTTCGCCGTAGTTGTCTGCGCCTTCAGGCGTGACGCCTGCAGATCGTTCAGGGACGTGAGTCCTAACGGCGATGAATACAATTGCTCGCGTCGGGCATACTGGTCGCGGGCCAACGAATCGTCGAGTACGGCCTGTTCCACGGCGGCCGTATACTGCAGGATCTTGTTGCGGGTCTGCTGACGTTTGAATTCGAGCGAGCGCTCAAGCGCGTCGATCTGTTGCGCGTACGCTTCCACCTTGCCGCCTTTGTCGCGGTTGGCCTGCGCCTTGGCGTTCAGCTGTTCGGTGGTCCGCACCACGACCTGTGGATCCATGTACTCATCTTTGATCTCGCTGATCTCGACGATCGGCGTCCCCGCTTTCACGAACGTGCCTTCAGGCACCAGCCACCGTTCGATGCGTCCATCGATTCGCGAGGGGAGTGTCTGCGGTCTGTCTTGCGGAGAGAGCGCCGACACGATGCCCTTGCCCTGCACATTTTGTTGCCACGGCAGGAAGAGCACCACCAACAAGGTCAGGCCGATGCCGCCCAGCCAGAGCCAGACGGCGCGATACGACGCTTCTTCCTGAAGCAACCTGGCAGTGTTGAGCGGATACTGGTCGGGGCGCTGTCCTGCTTGGGTCTTCGCCATGGTCAGGCCTCGCTCGCGCTGAACGATGCCCGCGAATCGGCTTCAATCAACCCGCGGATGTAGGGGTCGTCGCGCAAGGTGCTGAATGGCCCTTCGGCGCGAATCGCCCCGTCTTGCAGCACAATCACGCGGTCCATTCTCGCCAACAGCGATGGATCATGCGACACGGCGACAACCGTCGTTGCGCGACTCCGATCCAAGAGCAGATCGATCAGGCGCCGACGATCGTCTCCCTGCAAGTTCTGAAAGAGATCGTCGACCACCAAGAGGCGTGGTGCTCCTGCGATCGCTTGGGCGAAGAGCATCTTGATCGCCGTATTATGCGACAATTTACGGCCGCCGTGGGTAATCTGGCTATCCAACCCATTTGCCATCTCTTCAATGTCACGGGTCAGGCCGACGTCGGCGATCGCTTGTCGCACTGCGGCAGTATCGATTCCCAGGCGCCCGACCGACACATTTTCCATAATGGTGCCGTCGAACAGATCGGTGGCCGAGAGATACTGGCCGATCTGTTCTCGCAAGACCACGCGATCGAGCGTGCGCAGGGGGAGTCCATCAAAGAGCACCGTACCGGCAAAGTCTCCAAGCAGCCCTGATATGAGCTTGAGCAGCGTGGTACGACCGGCGCCCTCGTAGCCGGTAATGGCGACGCGCTCCCCAGACTGAACGCGCATCGTAATGCCACAAAGCACGTCCCGCGCTCCTGGATGAAAACGATAGATCACGCCGCGCAGATCGACCGACATCCCCGAAGAGGCCGCAGGCAAGGCATTCCCGCCCGCCTCATCGAGCGGCAGATCGGACACGTAGCCGGCTTTCTCGGCCGACGTCAGAATGTCGTAAATGGTGCTCATACTCAGGATCAGCTTTTCCACGCCGATCAGCACCGTCACGACGATCAGCTCGGAGGCCACGAACTGACCCACCGAGATCGAACGACCGATAACCAGTTGGCTGCCAATGACCAGGAAGCCGCCAACGACGACCGTGCGGAACAGCACGACGGCTATGGTTTGCTGCATCAACACCTGGAAATGCTTGCCCCGATAGGTCAGGTAGCCCGAGAGCACCTCGTCCATGCGTTGGATACCCAACGGCGATCGTCCGGCAAACTTGAACGCGTGAAAGGCACGCGCCTGCTCTTCCAGCCAATGCACAGCGCGGTACTTGTACTTCGACTCCATCAAGCTCGTTTCCAATCCACGCGGGCCTGAGAACCACAGTATGGCGCCAAGCACCAGCAGCAGGAGTGCGCCAAATAAGGTAAAGGTCGTGGAATAGAACGTGAGCAAAAGCAAACCGGCAAACACCGTCAGCAGCGCGGTCGACGTATCGAGCAAAAACTTAGAGAGACTCTTCTGAATGGCGATCGCTTCAAACAGGCGGTTCATCGTTTCCGGCAGGTCCTCCTGCATCGCCGTTTCATACTGAATGCGCGGAACCCTGAAGGTGAACTCCAGGGCGAGTCGGGCGAAGACGCGTTGTTGAATGCGTTCCACGACACGCAGCTGCAGAATCTGCAGTCCGCCGCTGGCCAGCGTTGCGGCCACTACGTATCCAATGAGCACCACAACCGGCTGCAGCACCAACCCACCCTGCACCTGTTGTACGATCGCGCCAACCGCCAGCGGCAACGACAGCGCGAAGATGCCGGAGAGCCCCGCAAAAATAAACAAAATAAAAATGTCACGTTTGTCCCGCGCCAAAAGCTGCGCCACGCGCGCGAAGACATTGCGCTCTTTCACCGGCGCCGCGCCGCTCGGCTTCGAGCGTGTCTCGACCATCATTTCGAGGGTCGTCCGCAACAGATCCGAGGGTGCGGAGACTGGCAGTGGGGAAAACGCCCGCGGCGAATTGCCGACGATGGCTGTCACCGCTTTCAAAAGTTCGTCGCCCTCACCGCGGATCGGCACCATATGCCCGTCCGGCGTCACCCGCACGGCGACCGCGAGGAGTTTATTTCGTGCGAGACCCAGCACCACCGCGTCTGGCGACTCACCAATGACGACCAACGGCGCCGTGGTCGCACCGACGGCATCGCGAAGTCCCAATGCGTCCAACGTGCGCAGCAGATACGTGAGCCCCAGCGCACCGCCGATCGCGAGCAAACGGTCGCCCAGGTCACCATCATCCTGCCGGCGCGCGATCGTGGTGCGGACCTCAGAACTCAGCTCGATCCCCAGCCCCTCGGCGACGAGCAGTGAAATTTCGATATCTTGGCGTGCTGGCATAGACGAAAATGAGCGGGAACAGCTTTGGCCACAACCATGTAATCTACGACAACTCTTGTCGGCTTTGCAGTCCCTCAGCCGACCCGCCGCATGCGCCGTCGGACCGGCAGCCCGTGAGTGTCGTATGCAAAGCGGGCTGCCTCACCACTAAGACGTCAGCGGTTCCCTACGATCATCGACGACGCGTCCCGCCACACCCGTGCGTCAAGCACCGCAAGATGTCCGGCTTTGGCCGCCAATTGTGGTAGCCGAACGGTAGTGCGCTCGAACCCCTCCCCCACTTGCACGACCGGCTGATAGGCGCCGGACGGGACACGGAGCCGTATGACCTGCAGTGAGCCAGGCAGGAGCTGCCAGGAGCGCGTGTCTGCCCGCTCAAGGCCTTGACTGGCCAGCCCCACGACTGCGCCGATCCACTCGTGTTTGTCATCGAGCGCCTCAGCGAGCACAGTCCGCGCTGCAGCGCGCGCCACCAGGCGGCTGAGCATCGCGGGCCGCGCGCGTCGAAGATCGGACGCCACCGCGCGCGACACGTCGGCCGCCGACCACGAGGGTTCCTGCAACAGCCCGTCGCTCTTCGCGTCGGCCGGCGTCTGTTGCGCGTTTTGCACCGTGATCTGCACCGCCTGCTGCGCCATGGTCTCTAACGCGCGCAGCTCGATCGCCATGCGCGACGTCGGCATGACGGTGCGCACGAGCGCAGGCCACGACATGCGCAGCCATCTTGTGGCGTCCAGTCTGCCGGCGCGGAGCGTTCGTCCAGGCAACCACGCGCCCTGGTGGTCCGCACCGTCGGCGGCGAAGAGACCGAAGTCGGGCTGCGCATTCATCCACCGATCTATGCGCGTGGCGAGGGATGCAGGTGCGCGAAGGTCTGATGTGCGACCGGCCACCACGGCCCCTGCAACCACTCGCGCAATGGCCGCGCGCGTCGGAAACCCGACCGTTGCGGTATCGGTGATCGGCTTGACCGGTTCCGATGGTGTGTTCCCAAACGGTGTGGGCACGGAGACACCGCCGATCGTTGGCGACGGTGCGCCGCGTGTGCGACGCGGGCCGGTGGCTCCTTCGAAAAGGTCGCTGTCCTCGAGCCCGAAGGAGATGGCGCGGTCGACACGGTGCGCCACAAACCCGCTCTCCACGAACAGCACAATCGTCGTGCTGTCAGCAGAAGGCGTCATCAGGCGAATGGTGTCGACGTCACTGCGTGACATGCCACGGAGCAACCCGGCGTTGCGATACGACACAAGGGCGTCGTTCTCTTCGCCCGCGCTCTCGAACACGGCGCCGGCGGCGTCGCGCATCACGGCATGCAGCGCGCGCTCGCCGTCATCAAGGTCGCCGGATTGGTCTTCCAATGCGCGCCCCAGTCGGCGCGCTTCCACGGCCGCGGCTTCACCATCGCCACCACGTGCGTACGCCATCATCGTGTAGTAGCGCACGAACAGCCGTTCGGTACGCGACGGCATGTAAGGCAGCGCCAGGTCATTGCTCAGCAGCGCCGCCGCACCACGCGAGAGACTCTTGGTGAGGCGTTGTTCGGTAAACCGATCCGCCTCGGCGAATGCGCGCGCGCTTTCCGCAAAGCGACCAGCGTAGTACCCCGTCTGCCCGCGATACATGGCGCGCAGCAGCGCATCCGTTGGCGCGCCGCGCTTCGTCGACTGGGCGCGCGCAAAGGCATCGGCATAGCCCCCGGTGATCAGCACGCGACGCAGTGCGTCGTCAGGGCGAGAGAGCCCGTTGGGCGCTCGATCGATCGCGCGCGCGGTGCCACGCCAGAGCCCTGTGCAGCCCGAGAGCGGCAGCAGTCCAAGGATGGCCACAAGGGTCGTCGTAACGCGCGCGCGGGGCATCATGAGCACGTCTCCGGCTACCGCGCGCGCCGGTCCAGCACCACGATGCGCTGTTGTGCGAGGGCGATGGCTTCAGCCAACTTGGACTGCTGCGTGCCGATCGCGTCGATCCGTTGCAGCTCAAGTTGCTGCAAGAACTTCTGATAGCGCATCAACGCTTCGACAGGGCGCAGCTGTTGATCCAGAAGCTGCGCCACTTTGTAGTTCAACAGCGCGTCATCGCTGCGCAGCACCAGCGCACGATCGTAGCGCTCCAGTGCGCGAACCCGGTCGCCAGCCACGACATAATCGTCGCCTTCACGAATGATCGCGTCGGCAAGCGCGCGTGTGCGCGCCGTTGAGGTGGTATCGGAGGGCGAGCTCACCACGCGAAGTCCGGTCCGCTCCTGCCAGCTTACGCTGGCCACACGGTCGTCCGTCAGTTGTACCAAGGCCAATGAGCCGGCGGCGTCGCGGGGGGCGGCATCAAGCGTGGCCGGAGTCATGATCGTTGCCGCACCACTGCGGCGCACGGTCCAGGCCGCTGGCGACGTGCGAGTCGCCGCAAGCACCTGCACTTCGGTCATTGTGAGCGCCACTTCTCCACGACCGATCGCGGCGCAGATGGCCGGTGCGCAGGTCGCCGTGGCCGTCGCGGCAATGGAATCCTGGCGGGAGCGCGACGCGTGCTGCGTACGCTGCTCGCGCTCGCGAGCGTCAGCCATGGCGGCGTCTGCCGTGGCGACGCGGTCACCGGTCAGGAGCACGGCGTTTTCGTGAATGCGACGCGGACCGTTACAGGCACCGGTAAACACGATCACGGCCAACGCAGCGACGGGGGCAACACGTCGCGCCGACGTGCGCCCCAGCAACGAAAGCATCAAGGCGAAAGGCAGAGAGGTATGCATGAGAGAATCCTGTGTCGACATGAGAGTGAGCCTACCAGCCAATGCGACGGCGATCGACCAGCTTCTTGATGCGATGCTGCCCGACCCAGACCTTGGCATTCGACTCGAGGTCTACGAGGGTCGCATCGATCTGATAGGTCACCACGCGCTCACGGCCCTGCGCATCCTCGATGGCCTGCACGTCGCCCTGAAGCATGAACTGCGCGCCCTGCTCCATCGCTACCCGGGCTCGTGTATCTGCAATCGCATTGGCCTGTTGATCGGCCCGCTCGGTGCGTACGCTCTGCCGCTCATCGTTACTGGCCACGATGCGCACCGCCCCGGACGAGACGTAGGCACGTTCAAGGTCCCGTGTGAAGGTGGTCACGGGGATGTGCTCAAGCGTGCGGTTGGCAAACCCGCCCACGATCACCGTGGGGGTCCGACCACCATGCGTCTCCGCCCATTGCTTCGACCACGCAGCATCGAGCGACTGGGTGATCAAGGCGTTCGCGACCAGCCGCGAATCCGCATCGTTCCATCGACCGGAGAGGTCGGTGACAGATGCGGGGTCAATGCGCGACACGCGCGTGTTGTTGCAGGCGCCGACGACGACGGTCGCGGCAAGGGCGAGCGCGATCTGGGCGACGCGGCGTCGGCGCCCGTCAAACAGGTGGACATGTGGCGACATGGGTAGCAGCTGCTCCGTCATGAAATCCTCCGGGGTGCGTTGGTGACAACCACCACATTTGCAGATTGTGGACCTTCGTCACACACCGCCCAAGTTGTTACACGACAAGGCGATAGCAAGTCACAGCGTGGGATGGCGTCCTCCCTGGAGGACGCTTGCCTGTCCTGTACGAGGACAGAACTTCGCAGCCCAATCGAGCACCGAGACGCGGTATATTGCGGGAGCGATGGACGCCCCTAGAGCGAGACAATGGATCAGCCACACGAGTGGGACCCGCGCGCCACACCTTCTGCGATGGCGGACAACGACGATGGAGCCTTGCGCGCGCAAGCGGCGAGCGACTCCGACGATGATCGTGCCGACGAGCGCGACGAGGAATCCGAAAAGGACTTGGACGAGGACCTCGACGAGGACCTCGACGAGGA
>Ga0105049_10000223_pt1 | contig 58431 bp, 54 predicted proteins | sample MAT06_FD_78087 | JGI IMG/M metagenome (GOLD analysis project Ga0105049, IMG submission 78087) | Freshwater microbial communities from Lake Fryxell liftoff mats and glacier meltwater in Antarctica - MAT-06 | ecosystem: Environmental > Aquatic > Freshwater > Ice > Liftoff microbial mat | place...
AACTTAAAAATCTCATGGCCCCCGGCATCAATAGGGGCAGCAGCACCTTATTTTTAAGAGACCTCGATAATAATCCCCGCACCGTAGGCCTGGCCCCCGATGCCGGTTGTTACGAAAGACAATAACTTTTTTTGGGCATCATTTAAGCTGCTGCTGCAATGAACAAACAAGTTTTTTAAACGTTTAACAATAAAAACAATGATCAAATTAATCGTAGCCAGCGCCATTTTGCTGGCCTGCAACAACCAAACCACACAGCCAACAGCATCCGCAACCAACGGTGAAACGGCTACAACCACCCACATCATGAACGCAACTCCCATCTACAGTTTTAAAGTAGACAAACTAGACGGCGGTACCATTGATTTTGCAGCTTTCAAAGGCAAAAAAATCCTTATCGTCAATACCGCTTCCAAATGCGGTTATACCAAACAATACACCGACCTGCAGGCATTGTATGAGCAGCACAAAGACAAACTCGTAGTGATCGGATTTCCGGCCAATAACTTCGGCGGACAAGAACCAGGATCTGCAGTAGAGATCAAAGAGTTTTGCCAAAAAAACTTCGGTGTTACTTTCCCCATGGCAGCCAAGGTTTCTGTGAAAGGATCTGATATGGCGCCTATTTTTAAATGGCTAACCTCTAAAGATCAAAATGGCGTGTTAGATACAGAGATCGGATGGAACTTCAATAAATTCCTGATCGACGAAAATGGCAATTTAATAGCGCATTTCCCCAGCAATGTCACGCCGCTCAGCAACGATATAGTGAGCAAGTTATAAAGGGTGGCTTCAACTCAATTTTAATACAAGACGCTGGTTTAAAAGACCAGCGTTTTTATTTACTTTGCACACATGCAGTTTTCCAACATCATTGGCCAACAAGAAATCAAACAACAGCTCGCACACATGGTGCAGCACAACCGGCTTAGCCATGCCCTGTTATTTTTGGGAAAAGAGGGCAGCGGTGCTTTGTCACTCGCCCGTGCTATGGCGCAATTCATTGTTTGCGACAAAGTAAACGGCAAAAAAATCAAAAGCCCCGAAGCGGCTGAGCCTCCCGCAGCTTCTTTATTTGGAGAGCCAGCACCGCCAATAGATACTGAACCAGATGGTCAAACACAACCCCAATCATTTTCCGATTCCTGCGGGATTTGCCCTTCCTGCCAAAAAGCAACTAAACTCATTCACCCCGATATACATTTTTCCTACCCTGTGATCACCCGCAAAAGTGGCGACAAACCACTGAGCACCGAATTCATGCCCGAGTGGCGGGCTTTTCTGGAAAAAAATCCCTATGGCAATAACTACGATTGGCTGCAATTTATTGAGGCAGAAAACAAACAGGGTAATATCAGTGCGCACGAATGCAACGATATTACCCGAAAAATGAGCCTCAAAAGTTTTGAAGCCGAATATAAGATCCTCATCATGTGGATGCCAGAAATGCTGGGTAAAGAAGGTAATAAGTTGTTGAAACTGATCGAAGAGCCACCACCTAACACGCTTTTTTTATTTGTGGCAGAAAACGAATCACTTATTTTGCCCACCATTATCAGCAGAACACAGTTGATCAAAATACCGCAACTTACACAACCAGCCATTGCCGAAGCACTTCAAGAAAGAGAAAATCTGCCAGCAGAAAAAGCTGCCCAGATAGCGGCTATCTGCAACGGCAACTACCACGAAGCCCTACAACAACTCGCCCACAGCGATGATGATTGGGAGGTTTTGCTGCGCGACTGGCTCAACAGCATCCTCAAAACAGGTCCGGTGGCCCAAGTAAAATGGATAGAAGAAGCAAGTAAAATTGGCAGGGAAAAACAAAAGCAGTTTTTATTGTACTTCATTCACTTGCTTGAAACGGCCGTCAATCTTCGACTGGTACAGCCTCCCAGCAACGGAGAACCTACCGCGTTCTCCGCTGGATTGTCGGACTTTGCAACCCGTTTTAACGGAATTTGCGGGATCGAACAACAGGAAGCCATTGTAAACGAATTAGATCAAGCCATTTATTACATTGAGCGAAATGCCAACCCCAAAATGCTTTTTCACGCACTTACTATTAAGTTATATCACATTATTAGTAACAAATCCATAATTTTGGTGCAATAGGATCCAAACCAACAGAAACGTGGGTATAGGGAATAGGGTTTTATTGACCAAGCATTGGTAACAATATTCAACATCGTTGCGTCGCACACTTGTACTTTTTTTACCAACGGCGGCCGGCGTACCGAATCATTTCGTTGTTACCAGGCTCATGTAGGTTTATCCCGCAAAAGCAATGCTTGTCAATCAATATCACTGCTAAGGAGTTGTAGAGATCCGTCATCATTTTATTTCATCGCCCGGTGTAACCGGGCTAAATTGAAACATATGGGTTGTGGAAGTTGTGGTACCAGTAAAGACGGTGCTCCCGGAGGTTGTAAAAGTCATGGAAGTTGTGCCAGTGGTGGTTGTAACCGCATGAATGTGCACGATTGGTTGGCCAATATCCCTTTCAGCGATCGGGAAAGTAGTTGCCGCATTGTAGAAGTAAGCTTCAACAATGGCAGCCGTAAAGATTATTTTAAAAACACTACCCTCCATTATTACGAAAAAGGCGAAATGATCGCCGTGGAAGGCGTAAATGGTTTTGATGTGGGCATGGTGAACCTCACCGGAGAACTTGTTCGCTTACAACTTAAAAAACTTAAGATCGATGAGTTTAGTCCTGATGTAAAAAAAATAATGCGCGGCGCCACAGAGATGGATCTGGCTAAAATGGAAGAAAACAAAGCCCGCGAAGCACAAGTACTCATTCGCAGTCGCGCCATGGCACGCCAACTGAAGCTCGAACTTAAAATGGCGGAAGTAGAAGTGCAGGCAGATGGCCGTAAAGCCACTTTCTTCTACATTGCAGACGACCGGGTAGATTTCAGAGAACTCATCAAATTATACGCCGGCGAGTTTAAGGTAAAGGTAGAAATGCGCCAAATAGGTGCCCGTCAAGAGGCTGGCAAAGTAGGCGGCATCGGCAGTTGTGGCCGCGAATTGTGTTGCAGCACCTGGCTCACCGATTTTAAAAGCGTGAATACCAACGCGGCCCGTTACCAAAACCTGAGCATCAATCAAACTAAACTCAGCGGGCAATGTGGCAGGTTAAAATGTTGCCTCAACTACGAGTTGGATACTTACATGGATGCGCTTCAATTTTTCCCCAATGATGCCGATATGCTGGAAACAGCCAGGGGTAGGGCGTTTCTCGTAAAAAAAGACATCTTTCGCAACCTCATGTGGTACACCATGGCGGATAGCAACAAGCATTATCCATTGACGATTGAAACGGTTAAAAAAATCAAATTACAGAATAGAGAAGGTGTTCGGCCAGAAGAGCTGGAAACAGCCGAAGTCATCACTGGCAAACCAAAAGAAATTGAACCGGAATATGCAGATATTGTGGGGCAGATCAGCCTGAAAAGCCTTGAAAAAACCACCCGCAAACGCAAGGATAAAGAGCGCAGCCAAGAGCAGGGTAACCGGCAACCGCAAAGAGGACAGCAACAAGGCGGCGACGCATCCAACCAGCAACGTGGACCAAGGCAACAAGGTCCTCCAGCTCAGGGCCAGCCAAGAGGTAACCGCCCCCAACAACAGGGGCAACGTCCACCACAGCAGCCAGGTCAAAACCCTCCACAGCAAAGGCAACAGCCCCAACAAAGGCCAGGCCAGCAGCAAGGTCAACGCCCGCCTCGCCCACAGCAAGGCGGTGCACCCGGCGGGCCTCAACAGCAAGGCAGGCCGCAAAGGCCGCCGCAAAACCGGGGTCCACGTCCGCCAAGGCCAGATGGTAAGTCTGACAGCCAGACACCCAATGAAGGATAACATAAAAGATTTTAATAGTGTCAATCACAGTAACCCAACTTTCTAAACACTACGGCCCGCAAAAGGCAGTTGATAATATTTCTTTCTCCATACAAAAGGGAGAAATCGTTGGCTTTCTAGGCCCCAACGGTGCCGGGAAAAGCACCACCATGAAAATGATTACTGGCTACTTGCCAGCAGATAGCGGTACCATTGAAGTATGCGGGTTACCGGCAGGTGAAAATGCCGTAGCCGCCAAACAAAAAATTGGCTACCTGCCAGAAGCCAATCCACTGTATTTAGACATGTACGTAAAGGAATACCTTCATTTTATTGCTGGCGTGCACCATATTCAGCACCCGGCAGCGAGGGTTAAAGAAGTGATTGATATCGTGGGTTTAACCCCGGAGTCGCATAAAAAAATTACCCAATTAAGCAAGGGGTACAAACAAAGAGTGGGGCTGGCAGCCGCATTGGTACACGATCCGGAAGTATTGATATTAGACGAACCTACCAGTGGCCTCGACCCCAACCAGATCATAGAAATAAGAAATGTGATTAAATCACTGGCCACCCAAAAAACGATCTTGTTTTCTTCCCACATCATGCAAGAGGTGGAAGCGATCTGCGATCGGGTGATCATCATCCACAAAGGAAATATTGTTGCCGATGATCAGTTAAGCCAATTACAGCAAGCCAGCAATAATGGTCAACTGGTAACCGTGGTTTTTAAAGAAAGTGTTGCAGCGGCAGATTTACAACAATTGCCGGGGGTACAATCCATACAGTCGCCAACTGCAGGCACCTTCAGTATTGCATGCGACGATGCCGAAGCAGTAAAAAAACAATTGCTTCAACTGAGCATCGATCAAAACCTAAACATCATTTCTTTGCAAAGCCAAACCCGAAATTTGGAGTCTGTATTTAAATCGCTCACCACCTCAACTCCTGCCGCTAATTGATGCTTGCGTAATCTTGCTGGCCGGGTGCGAATTATTTCAAGATTCTGATTAACTTGCCAAACTGTAAAAAGAATTGTTCACCTTCGGCCAATGCTGCAGGTATCTTAAAAAATTTTATCAACAAAAAAACTTTACAATGAGTTACATCGCTTCCATCTATGCACGTCAAATTTTAGACAGTCGTGGCAATCCTACCATCGAGGTAGATATTTTAACCGAAAACGAAAAACTCGGGCGCGCTGCTGTACCAAGTGGAGCTAGCACAGGAATTCATGAGGCTGTAGAACTGCGCGACAATAACAAAAAACTATATGGTGGTAAGTCGGTACTCAAAGCCGTAAAAAATGTAAACACAATGTTGGCAGATGCATTGTTAGGCTGGGATGTGGCCGATCAAACCGGCATAGATCAAATGATGATTGAACTCGATGGCACTGCTAACAAAAGTAAATTAGGTGCCAATGCCATGCTGGCCATCAGTTTGGCAGTAGCTAAGGCAGCAGCACTGGAAGCTAACCTGCCTTTATATCGCTATGTTGGCGGAACCAACGCCAAAATCTTACCGGTTCCCATGATGAATATTCTTAATGGTGGGGCTCATGCAGACAATAAAATAGATTTTCAAGAATTTATGGTAATGCCTATCGGAGCAAAAACTTTCAGCGAAGGATTGCAATGGGGCGTAGAAATTTTCCATGCACTTAAAATCGTTTTGAAGAAAAAAGGATTTAGCACCAATGTCGGTGATGAAGGGGGATTTGCTCCCAATATTCAAAGCAACGAAGAAGCCATCGAAACCGTTCTCACCGCCATTCAAGCAGCAGGGTACAAAACCGGTAGCCAGATCATGATCGCCATGGATGCAGCCAACAGTGAGTTGTGGGATGCCAAAAAGAAAAAATATGTTTTCCATAAAAGCGATGGCAAAGAAATGACCAGCGAACAACTGGTAAAATATTGGGAGAGCTGGGTAAAACAATATCCGATTTGCTCTATTGAAGATGGAATGGCAGAAGACGATTGGAAGGGCTGGAAAATGATGACAGAAGCATTGGGTAGCAAATGCCAAATTGTAGGGGATGATTTGTTTGTAACCAATGTTGAACGTTTGCAAAAAGGAATCGATACCAACACGGCCAACGCCTTGCTGGTAAAAGTAAATCAGATTGGTACTTTAACAGAAACCATCAATGCGGTGAGCCTGGCTCAAAATAATGGCTACAACACCATCATGAGTCACAGAAGTGGTGAAACGGAAGATAGTACCATTGCCGATCTGGCAGTAGCATTGAATTGCGGCCAAATCAAAACAGGCTCTGCAAGTCGCAGTGATCGTATGGCAAAATACAATCAACTCATCCGCATCGAAGAGATATTGGCCGAAAGCGGGCAATATCCTGGCAATAAAATCAAATTTGGTAAATAATAATCATTCAAATCATTCTTGAAGCGGGACCCCGGTAGTCCCGCCTCTTTTTTAGGCTTTTAAATTTCAAAATCATTCCTTAACTTGTACCAAATACAATAAGCATGAAACTGATGAGTGGGACTTTTACCCTCTTAAAAAATAAATACTTCCTCGCCATATCCTTCTTTTTGGTGTGGATGTTGTTTTTTGATGCAAGAGACTGGGGGTTGATCACAGAGAACAAAAACAAGTTGGGAGAGCTGCAAAAAAGTGAAAAACACCTGGCAGCCCAGATCAAAGACACCCGCATAGAGCTCGAACTGCTTAAAACGAGTGCACAAACCATTGAAAAGTACGCAAGGGAGAAGTACTACATGAAAAAAGACAATGAAGACTTGTTCATCGTAATTTCCGCAGAGAAAAAGTGAAAATTACGCAGACCATACAATAATTGGTACAAAGCCTCGTTTAGGTAATTGGACAAACATTGATATTTAAATTTTAACTCGCTTAATCTTGCTTATGCACATCTTTACAACTGAAGACTTGTTACAATATTTGTACAAGGAAACTTCTGCAGACAAAACTGCAGCTATCAAACTCGCGCTGGAAACAGACTGGGGTTTGCTCGAAAAAATGGATGTTTTAAAAGCTTCTCACCAGGAACTAAACAGCATCAAAATGATTTCTCCCAGCAATAAAACCTTGGATAAAATATTTGCTTATGCTGAAAAATCGGTAGAAGAGTTATCTGAAAATGCTTAAATCACACTGATTTTAAAGAAATTTGCCCTGGTTTCACAAAACCAGGGTTTTTTTATGACAAAAAAGGAACGTTACCAATATATCATCGATTATTTTCAGGAGCATGCTCCCAATGCTGAAACAGAACTGATGTACGACAGTCCTTTTCAATTACTGGTGGCCGTAATTCTATCTGCTCAGTGCACCGATAAGCGCATTAACGCCACTACCCCGGCTATTTTTGCCAAATATCCTGATCCTGAGTCTATGAGTACTGCTACGGTGGAAGAAATGTTTAAGCTGATTAGAAGCATTTCCTACCCCAATAATAAAAGCAAGCATCTGGTGGGGATGGCCAAAATGCTCATGGAAGAATTTAATGGGGAGGTTCCTATGACGGTGAACGAATTGGTGAAACTACCCGGGGTGGGACGAAAAACAGCCAACGTCATTACTAGTGTGATAGATCAACAACCCAATATGGCTGTTGATACTCACGTGTTTAGGGTAAGCGCAAGACTGGGATTGACCACGGCTGCCAAAACACCGGCAGCTGCAGAAAAACAGTTAATTAAACAGCTTCCCAAAGAATATGTGTACAAAGCGCACCATTGGCTAATTCTGCATGGCCGGTATATATGTGTGGCCCGAAAACCAAAATGTGAGCAGTGCGGATTAGCTAGTGTGTGTAAACTTTACAATAAACAATGGCCCCGCAATGTAAAAATTGAATAATTATCACTTATTTTGTAGATATTAAATGAAATCATTAAACACCGTCCTCAGAATGTGCAACTGGATTAAAAAAATTACGATAGGTATCGTGTGTACCATTAGCTCTCTGCTGCTAGCTAACAGTGCAAATGCACAATACTACTTTTACAACGACAATTTCTATGATTCTCCTCTCTTATTCGAAATAGGGGCTAACATTGGAGCCATGAATTCTCTTACAGATATTGGAGGCAAAAAGGGTGTAGGCGGCAAGTTTGTAAAAGACCTAAACATAGGCAATACAGAATTTGTTGCGGGTATTTATTTTGGAGCGACTTACAAGAATGCTGTTGCGTTAAGATTGGAAGCTAATTTTGGCAGGGTATCCGCATACGATAGTGTATTAAGCAACGTGCCGCTCACTGATATTGCACGTGCACGTTACAACCGTAACTTAAGCTTCAGAAGCAATATAACGGAAATTGCTTTGGTGGCAGAGCTACATCCGTTGTTTGCATTTGTAGATTGGACAACCAAAGAATTTGATCCACCAAGGTTTTCACCATACGTGCTTTTCGGAGTTGGTTTTTTCAATTTCAATCCACAAGCAAACCTCAACAATCGTTGGGTAGATTTGCCACCTTTGAGTACAGAAGGCCAGGGGTTTCCAGAATACCCCAGCAGGCAACCATACAAACTCAATGCAATATCTTTCCCGGTAGGGGCAGGTGTTAAATACGACCTTTCGCCCACCTTTAACCTGCGTGCAGAGTTTATGTACCGGCCAACCAACACGGATTACCTGGATGATGTGAGCAAAACTTATATTGATGAACAAGCATTTATTAATAACCTGGCCGGCGCCAACCTGAGCAACGCTTTGGCATTGCACGATCGCCAACGAGGAGAATACCTGCCGCAATCTGAGCCAGGTAAAAAAAGAGGCAACACAAAAGACAAAGACCAGTATTTTTCTTTTAATCTTAAAATAGGAATGCTGTTTGGTCGCCAGAGAAGGTAGGCTTAATCGACGATGAAATCACAAAAGGGTTTCATTGCTGAAACCCTCTGTTTTTTCAGGTGGTTACAAAACCTTTATCTGGAGTGTTCCAGTTCTACTAGTTCTGCGTATAATTTCTGACTATCGTGAGTAAGGGCATCGAAGTTGATATGAAGTTGACCAATTAAATCAACCAAAGTATTGATTCTTCCTTCCGTTTGTAAAAACTTATTGAGTACTACCACTTTCTTTTCTTGCAAAATACAATACCCGCTTTGAAAAGTTCCTCTCTCATAACGGATAATGTATCCGCTATCCTCAATTATTTTTTCTATTTTATCTAGTGTGTGTTGTGTAAATTTCATATGCTTCCATATCTCGCCTCAAGTCAGGAGGATCGCTGTTATAAAAATCTGTTGCAAACTCATAAAATTGAAGGGGAATAAAAAATAAGGTTTTCAACAACCGTTGATAAGTTAATCCGAAAATAGATCAAACCCTTTTTTGAATAGGCCACCCTTTTAAAAAAGTGCTGTTGCCATCACCATTATTTGTTGGTCATGCGCACAACAGGCACAATCATTTCTTCTAAACTAATACCTCCGTGCTGAAAGGTATTGCGGTAATAATTTACAAAATGATTGTAATTGTTGGGATAACAAAGAAAGATATCCCCTTTGGCAAAAATGAAGGTTGAGTTTACATTAGGCACTGGCAAACCCGCCTCTTTTGGATCACGAAAAGCTAATACATCTTTAGCTTCATAATTTAAATTTCTTCCGTGTTTATACCGAAGGTTGGCGGTGGTTTGTTTGTCGCCAATTACTTTAGCCGGTGTTTTTACCCTGGTACTACCATGATCGGTTGCTACCACCATGTTTAATTTTTTATCTGCAATTTTTTTCAAAGCCTGGTGTAGCGGACTGTGTTCAAACCAGCTCTTGGTAATACTTCTGTAGCTAGTTTCATCTCCGGCTAATTCTTTTAGAACTTCCATTTCTGTGCGTGCATGGCTGAGCATATCTACGAAATTGTACACAATCACATTTAAATCATTTTGCAACATATTGTGAATATTATCTACCATTTTTTGCCCGTCATGATTGTTGGTAATCTTGGTATAAGAGTATTTAAGGTCGCCTTTACCCACCCTTTTAAGGTGCCCTTTTAAGAACTCTTCTTCAAACAAATTTTTTCCTCCTTCTTCATCATCGTTTTTCCATTGTGAAGGGAATTGCTTTTCAATGTCGATGGGCAACATGCCAGCAAAAATTGCATTACGGGCATACTGTGTGGCAGTGGGTAAGATGGCGTAGAAAGTGTCTTCTTCATGTATGCGAAAACTTTCGCTAAAAATCGGTTGAATAGCTTTCCATTGATCAAATCGTAAATTATCGATGAGAATAAAAAACAAAGGCGTTCCTTTTTCAAGGTGAGGCAATACTTTGTATTTCAATAATTGATGGCTCATGATAGGCGCATCCGTGCTTTTGGGCGATACCCAGGAGGCATAATTTTTAGAAATAAATTTGAAGAACTCCGTATTGGCTTCTTGTTTTTGTGAGGCAAATACTTCCTGCATCTCAGGACTATCACTTTTTTTCATTTCGAGCTCCCAGTACACCAATTTTTTATAGAGGTCCATCCATTCTAGATGATTAGGATTGCTATTGAGCGCCATGAACAAACTTCTGAATTCCTGCTGATAAGCACTGGTTGTTTTTTCTGCTACCAACCGCTTGTTGTCGATGATTTTTTTTAAGCTGAGCCATACTTGGTTGGGGTTTACTGGCTTTATTAAGTAATCGCTGATCTGACTGCCAATGGCTTCGTCCATTAAATTCTCTGCTTCGTTTTTAGTGATCAATACCACAGGAAGTGAACTGTTGATTTCTTTGATCTGCTGCAATACCTGCAAACCTGTGATACCTGGCATGGTTTCATCCATCAGCACCACATCTACAATGTTTTCTTTTACATATTCGATGGCATCGTATCCATTGGTTTTGGTAACTACACTGTATCCTTTGTTTTCCAGAAAGATAATCTGAGAATTCAAACTGTCTATTTCATCATCTACCCATAATATTTTTGCAATACTCATACGTTCGTTTTTTTGCTGATACCTACCAAAAGTAGCGGTTATTAGGTAGAGATGGGCTATGCGCTTATTGATTTAAATGTAGAAGCAAAATAAATGCCATAGTAAATTTTGTACTGTTACTACAAATTTAATTTTTTAAAAATTGGCTTTGTAGCTTTGTTTCGATTTGTAATAGATTTAACATATTCACTTTAAGCAAGTTTACATGCGTTCTCATAAAATAATCAATGATCCGGTATATGGTTTTATTACGATAGATGACGAATTGATTTTGGAATTAATTGCACATCCCTTCTACCAACGTTTGCGCCGGATACATCAAATGGCCATGGCACACCTGGTATATCCGGGAGCTGTACACACCAGACTGCATCATTCATTGGGCGCCTATCATCTCATGCGGTTGGCTTTGCAGGAGCTTACCAGTAAAGGGGTAGTCATTACTCCAGAAGAACAACAGGCGGCTAAAATTGCCATCCTGTTGCATGATATCGGGCATGGTCCTTTTTCCCATGCTTTGGAACATGTACTGGCAGAAGGGATGCATCATGAAGAACTATCGCTAATCATCATCAAAGAACTTAATCAACAGTTTGAAGGGAAGTTACAAATGGCCCTGGATATTTTTACAAATGAATATTCTAAAAAATTTCTGCATCAATTAGTCAGCGGACAATTGGATGTAGACAGAATGGATTATTTAACTCGGGATAGTTTTTTTACCGGGGTAATTGAAGGTGCCATTGGTTACGACCGCATTTTAAAAATGCTCACTGTTCACAACGGTCAATTAATGGTAGAAGAAAAAGGAATCTATTCTATCGAAAAATTTCTGGTGGCCCGCAGGCACATGTACTGGCAAGTGTACTTACATAAAACCGTTTTAAGTGCCGAACAAATGCTTAAGCGGATCATCAAACGAGCGAAGCTGGTCAAAGCCCAATGCCACGAACCCCTCCATAGTTTTATTAACCAACCCCTCGAACAAATTACTATAGAACAATTTTGCAGCATAGATGATCATGATGTGTTGGTAGCCATTAAAAATTGGTGCAGTCATCCCGACAGGGTATTATCTGTATTGTGCAACGGCATCATCAATCGCCATTTATTAAAAGTACAATATGCAGCTACGGCTTGGGATTCAGATATGGTGTCGACTAAAACCAATAAAATTGCAGAGCGGGAAAACATAAGTGTAGAAGATGCGCAGTGGTTAGTATTTACCGGTGAAGCCATCAGCAGTACCTATAATTTTGAAGATGAGCACATCCATATTTTGTTCAAAGACGGCACAATTAAAGATATTTCGGAAGTAGACCACGCTTTAATCAATGAAAATCTGAGAGGCACGATTAAAAAATATTACATTTGTTATCTAAGGTAAACTTCAACTCTGGCTGAAACTGATCCTTTTAACAATGGTGCCGACAAACATGGCAACAGCAAAAAAGTAAAAAACATGCAATTCAGTGCAGCTCAAATAGCAGCCATCATAAATGCTTCCGCGGAGGGTGATACCTCCGTTACGGTAGATTCCTTTGGTAAAATTGAAGAGGCACGTGCTGGCCAGCTCTCTTTTTTAGCCAATCCCAAATACGAAGATTTTTTATACTCCACCGGTGCTTCTATCATCATCATTAACCACTCGCAGGTGCTTAAACAACCTGTACAGGCAACCCTGCTCCGTGTACCGGATGCTTATAGCGCTTTTGCTACTTTGTTAGACACTTACCAGCAACTCAAAACCCAGCAATTGGTGGGCATCCAAGACCATGTGTACATTGACTCATCGGCCACACTGGGTAAAAATATATACGTGGCCGCATTCGCTTACATCGGTGAAAAAGTGAATATCGGCGACGATGTTAAAATTTTTCCACATGTTTTTATTGGCAATAATGTGAGCATTGGAGACAATAGCATCATACATCCAGGCGTAAAAATTTACAGAGATTGTGTGATCGGCAGCAATGTGACCATACATGCAGGAACTGTCATTGGCAGCGATGGCTTTGGTTTTGCGCCCCAGGTAGATGGTACCTTTAAAAAAGTACCGCAAATTGGCAATGTAGTCATTGAGAACAATGTAGAAGTGGGCGCCAACGCCACCATCGATCGTGCAACCATTGGCTCGACCATCATTAGGGAGGGCGCAAAACTAGATAACCTGATTCAAGTGGCCCACAACGTAGAAGTGGGCAATAATTCTGTTATCGCTGCACAGGCAGGTGTTAGCGGCAGCACAAAAATCGGCAACAATGTTATGATTGGCGGACAAGCAGGTATTGTTGGCCACATTCAGATTGCAGATGGTGCCAAAATAAATGCTCAAAGTGGTGTAAGTAAAAGCATCAAATTTCCCAACACGATTGTGACGGGTTCACCCGCCCATGAATATGCAGCAGCTCTCCGTAGCCAGGCACTCAATCGCAAACTACCCGAATTAGAAAAAAGGCTTTCTGATCTGGAACGTGTGATTCGGTTGTTAAAGGCCGACCAGGAAGATGGACAAACCACCACATGATAGCCTTTGTTTCCCATTTATCCTCAAGCGTTTATACCTCCTAATTTCATCAGTTATCTGTACCAGTTAAATCCGATTCTTTTCATACTTTTGCAGCTATGGATTCATCGAACGGGACTGAACAAACATATCAACACACCATCAAGCAGGAATTGACCATTTCCGGCGCGGGTATTCATACAGGACAGGCAGTTACCATGAAGTTGAAACCTGCAGAACCAAACTTTGGCGTCCAGTTTCAAAGGGTCGACTTGCCAGAAAAAACTATTATAAAAGCGGATGTTGACAATGTAGTAGAAACCAACCGCAGCACCACGCTAGAATTTAATGGTGCAAGGGTAAGCACCATCGAACACCTGATGGCAGCACTTGTTGGAATGCAAATAGACAATGTACTCATTGAAATAGACGGAGAAGAAGTGCCCATCTTAGATGGTAGCAGTGAACCATTTGTAAAGGCATTGCAAGAAGTAGGCACCATCATACAAGATGCTGTAAAAGTATATTACGATATTCAGCACAATATCACTTTTGTTGACGAAGATAAAAAAGTGGAAATGGTGGCATTGCCTTACCACGAGTATAGGATCAATACCCTGATCGATTTTAATTCGCCAGTGTTGGGCACCCAGCATGCAGACCTTAAAAATATTGGTGATTTTAATGCAGAAATCGCATCTAGTAGAACCTTTTGTTTCTTTCACGAACTGGAAGTATTACTCAACAACAATTTGATCAAAGGTGGCGATATCAACAATGCCATTGTAGTGGTGGATAGGCCAGTGAGTGAAGATCAGGTGCAGCGCATCTCTAAAATATTTCACAAAGAAGATGTGAAAGTAAGCGAGGAGGGCATACTCAATAATTTACAATTACGTTACCCCAATGAACCCGCCCGGCACAAACTGCTCGATGTGGTGGGAGATCTGGCGTTGGTGGGTTTCCCATTCCGAGCGCACATCATTGCCAACAGGCCTGGCCATGCCAGCAATGTAAAATTTGCTAAAAAAATTAAAGAACACATCAAAAAATACAAATACCGCCAAGACGTACCAAAATACGATCCCAATGTGCCCCCTTTGTTTGATGTTCATCAAATAGAAAAAACGCTTCCTCATCGATATCCTTTTTTACTGGTCGATAAAATTCTCGAGTTAACCGATAAGTACGTGGTGGCTGTAAAAAATGTTACCTATAACGAACCCTTTTTCCAAGGCCATTTTCCCGGCAATTCAGTAATGCCGGGTGTGCTGCAAGTTGAAGCGCTGGCACAGGCAGGAGGGATATTGGCCATCCCCAGAAATACAGAAGACCAGTACGATACTTACTTTCTTAAAATTGAAAGCTGTAAATTCAAACAAAAAGTAGTTCCGGGCGATACATTAATTTTAAAAATGGAATTGCTAAATCCCATCAGAAGGGGTATTTGCGAAATGAAAGGAACTATATTTGTAGGCGATAAAATTGCTACTGAAGCTGTATTGGTTGCCCAAATTGTAAAAAGACCCAAAGCATAACTATGATTAGTTCTCTTGCACACATAAGCCCGGATGCGGTTTTGGGCAAAGATGTAAAAGTTGACCCTTTTGCAGTAATTCACAGGGATGTGAAAATAGGCGACGGAACCCATATTATGAGCGGAGCCGTTATCATGGAAGGTACCAACATTGGCAAGGAATGCCTCATATTTCCAGGGGCTGTTATTGGAGCAATACCACAAGATCTAAAATTTATTGGCGAAAAAACCTACGTTGAAATAGGCGACCACACCACCATACGCGAATGTGTTACCATCAACAGAGGGACTCAAGATAAATGGAAAACAGTATTGGGTAGCCACTGCCTCTTAATGGCTTACGCACATGTGGCCCACGATTGTATATTGGGCGATCACGTGATTCTCGCAAACTGTGTTCAACTAGCAGGCCATGTGGAAGTAGGCGATTATGCCATCATCGGTGGAATGGCAGGCGCCCCGCAATTTTCAAGAATTGGTGCTCATACCTACGTTGCGGGCCATACCGTCATCAATAAAGATGTGCCCCCGTTCATCAAAGCAGGCCGCGTGCCCATCAGTTATGCCGGGGTAAACTCTGTAGGATTGCAACGCAGAGGCTTTAGCAACCAAACCATCAATGCTATTTTAGAAGTTTACAGAACCATCTATAATAAAGGACTCAATACCTCTCAAGCCTTGGATTACGTAGAACAACAATTGCCTCCGTGTACAGAAAAAGATGCCATCGTAACTTTTATCAAAGAAAGCAAAAGGGGTATCATTAAAATTTTCAGCAAAGACATATTGGATGAAAATTAGTTTGCAAAATTTGGGCAAACGTTTTAACCGTGACTGGATATTCCGTCACTTCAATTTCGAATTTCAGGAAACAGGCGCTTATGCCATCACTGGATCTAATGGTTCGGGCAAATCAACCCTACTGCAAATTATAGCTGGTGCAATCACCCACAGCGAAGGCGAAATCAACTATTCCAGTGACTCCAAAAATCCTTACCAGCGCATCGCCATAGCTACCCCCTATCTCGAATTAATAGAAGAAATGACAGCCTTAGAATTTCTGCATTTTCACAGTAAGTTTAAACAACTCTCTCATTCAACAGACGAAGTATTGGCAGCAGTAGAATTACAGGATGCTGCCCAAAAACAAATCAGGTATTTCAGCAGTGGCATGAAGCAACGCCTCAAACTGGCACAGGCTTTTTTTTCGGTAGCTGACATCTTGTTGCTCGACGAACCTACTACCAACCTCGACAGAGACGGGGTAGAAATGTACCATCAGTTAATACAACAACAAAGAGCAGGTAGAATGCTCATCATCAGCAGCAACGTTCCAGAGGAATATGCGTTTTGCAACGAGATCATAAAAATGCAGGATTTTAAATAGTTGGCGGTTAATGCCGCTTACGATCCAAAATTAATTTCGGCCAAAAAAATTGAGTGAAACACCTTCATTACCTTCTGCTAGCAATGAGCAGATTCAGGTCAGTGTATTTTAAATCAAATCTTTCGCTGAGGTAAAAGTTAGTCAAACTTCCTTTAAACAAATATATCCCCGTTCTGATATTGATCTTGTGCCATATCACATTGTCGATACCGCCATCTTCAGCCGTTTCCAGCAACAAAGGCATCAATACATTGCTGATGGCCTGCGATGCGGTTCGGGCAAAACCACTGGGGATGTTGGGTACGCAATAATGAATTACATCAAACTTTTTGAAAACGGGTTGTTTATGCGTGGTTACTTTACTGGTTTCAAAACAACCCCCATGATCAATGCTCACATCTACGATCACCGTTCCAGGTCGCATGTTGCTCACCATTTCTTCTGAAACAACAATGGGTGTTCTGCCTCCGGCACCACTCAAAGCACCTACTGCCACATCACAGGTTTTTAATTGTTTGCTCAGTATTTTTGGTTCAATCACCGATGTCCACATCCTTACACCAATATTGTTTTGCAATCTCTTAAGCCGATAAATGCTATTGTCGAAAATCTTCACACTGGCGCCCATGGCAAGCGCAGTTCTAGCGGCATATTCTCCCACGATACCCGCGCCGATAATCACTACTTTTGTTGGAGGAATACCACTGATGCCTCCCACCAAAACCCCTTTACCTTCATTGGCGTTGCTAAGGTATTGACCTGCAATGAGCATTACGGCACTTCCTGCAATTTCACTCATGCTACGAACGATGGGGTTGTGACCACTCGCGTCTTTCAAATTTTCGAAACTCAGTGCAGTAATTTTTTTTTGCATCATCTTCTCCAATATTTCCCGCTTCATCACCGCCAAGTGAATGGGTGAAATAATGTATTGATTGGGTCGAAGGTATTCACAGTCATCATCACTTACCGGAGCACTTTTAACGATGATATCACTTTCAAACACTTGTTTTTTGCTGTAAATGATTTTGGCGCCCGCCTCACTGTAATCATTGTCGCTATAATTGGCGCCTTCGCCCGCTTCGGTTTCTACGTTTACTTCGTGACCATTGGCCACAATCACACCTACTGCTTCTGGGGTAAGTGCGATCCTGTTTTCGTTGAAGGAATCTTCCTTCGGGATACCAATGGTGAGCGACTCTGTTCTTGGTTTTACATCCAAGGTTTCTTCCATGGTTTCGTAGGTGAGGGAGGGAGAAACAAATGGTTTAGACGTAGCCATGGTTTGGTAAAAGTTAATGTATAAAATGATACTGCAGCCGAACGTACAATTTACAATTTTATTTGCAGTTTTCGTTCATTATTGCCAGTAACGGTTAAATAACAATGCAGTGTTTCTGGCGGAAAAATTCCTGGTGCATTCTCGGGCCATTCCACCAAACACAAACTTCCCGAATAAAAGCAATCTTCTACCCCAGCCATCATGGCTTCTTGTTCGTTGTGAAGCCGGTACAAATCCATATGATATATAGCTGCTCCATCAATGGTATTATATTGGTTGATGATCGAAAAAGTGGGGCTGCTCGTAACATCCTGCACCTGAAGGGTTTTGCAAATAGCATGAATAAAAGTGGTTTTACCGGCACCCATTGCACCATGAAGGGCTACCACTTTTGTGCTGCCCAATTGTTTCAGAAAATTTGCAGCCGCATCCTCCAATTGCTCCAGGGTAAATTTTGAATCCATGATGCAAAGATATTTTACATAAATAGTAAATGGATGGGGAGATAGTAAGATAATTTTGCAGTATGGAAAAAGTTGATTGGAAAGTAGAAGGGATGACCTGCAGCAACTGCGCCCTCAGCGTTACCAAATACCTCCAAAAAGAGGGGATGGAGCAAGTGATCGTAAATCCTATCAGCGGAGCAGTAAGCTTTTCTACTGCGGCAAATAATGTACTGCCTGTTTTAAAAAAAGGGATTCATTCACTCGGATATTCTGTATTAGAAGAAGGGGCTGATGCAAATGGGTCTGCGGGCAAAGGATTCTTATCAACCAACAAAAAACGATTGCTTTTTTGCTTGCCATTTACTTTGGTGTTGATGCTTCACATGCTGGATGGTTGGATCCACTTACATTGGTTAATGAACCCCTGGGTGCAACTCGCACTTTGTTTACCCGTTTTTTTGGTGGGCATGTGGTATTTTGGTAGAAGTGCGCTCAAAAGTTTGAGAGGCTTCGCCCCTAACATGAACGTTCTCATCAGCATTGGTGCATTAGCTTCCTTTGCATACAGCCTAACTGGTGCAGTGCTACAACTGGGTCCCGACTTTCTTTTTTTCGAGACTACAGCCTCCATCATTACATTGGTGATGTTTGGTAATTTTTTAGAAGAAGCATCCATACAATCTACCCAGAAAACGATCAAATCGCTGGCCAAATCACAACAGTTGATGGCCAACATGATCGCTTTCGATGACCAGCACCAGGAACAAATTTTCCCCGTTCAAAATACGCAGCTTCGTACAGGCGATCTGATCCTTATAAAAAATGGCGAACAAGTACCCATCGACTGCAAAATTTTATGGGGTGATGCTACTGTTAACGAAGCCATCATCACCGGCGAAAGCATTCCTTTATTTAAACAGAAAAAAGATGCCCTCATCGGTGGAAGTGTATTGGAATCTGGCCTTGTAAAGGCGCAGGTAACCGCAACCGGTAGTAATACCGTTTTGAGTGGTATTTTAAAAATGGTGCAGGATGCACAGGGTGAAAAACCACCGATGCAGGTGTTGGCAGATAAAATCAGCGCCATCTTTGTGCCATTGGTAATTGGCATTTCAATACTCACGTTCGTACTCAATTATACTGTTGCAGACCAAACATTTGGCAATGCTTTACTACGGTCTGTTGCAGTATTGGTGATCTCTTGCCCCTGTGCGATGGGATTGGCTACACCTGCAGCAATTGCCGTTGGTTTGGGAAGAGCCGCGAAAAATGGTGTTCTCTTCAGAAATGCATCCAGTTTAGAATCTTTTAAAACCATACAAAAAGTAGTGTTCGATAAAACGGGTACGCTCACCAGCGGCCAGTTTCTCATTGCTGAATATCACTCCAATGTGGAAGAAAGTTTGTTCAAACAATTAATGTATTCTCTTGAAAAATTTTCTAATCATCCGATTGGTATTTCTATTTCAACTGCATGGAAAACACCCACCACTATTCGGTGGAAAAAAATTGAAGAACTTAAAGGATTGGGAATTAAAGCCTCAGACGAAGAAGGCAATATCTTTTTGGCTGGGTCGTGGAGAATATTACCGGAAGGCACAGATGATCCTTCACACAATGTGTACCTCACCAAAAACGGAGTTCTATTGGGCTGGGTAGATGTAAAAGATATGATAAGGCCTGAAGCAGCAAACGTAATAGAATGGCTTCACAGCAAGGGTATCAAAACAGCACTACTCAGTGGGGATCAAAAAATGAAATGTGAGGAAGTGGCAAAACAACTGGGTATTCAAGAAGTTTACTTTGAGCAAACACCCGAACAAAAATTGCATAAGATCGCCGAGCTCAATAAAGTGAGTCCGGTAGCTATGGTGGGAGACGGCATCAATGATGCTCCTGCACTGGCGAAGGCAACCCTTGGCATATCATTAAGCGATGCTGCTCAAATAGCCATGCAGAGTGCAGATGTGATTCTCATGAATCATGGTCTTAAAAACCTGCCCCTGGCGTTGGGCATGGGTAAACATACCTACATCACCATTAAAGAAAACCTGTTTTGGGCTTTCTTTTACAATATCGTTGCCATTCCCATTGCTGCTATTGGTTTGCTCACACCCACCGTTGCAGCATTGGCGATGGGTTTGAGCGATGTGGTATTGGGAATCAATTCGGTACGCTTGTTTGTAAAAAAGGTTTTATAACTTGAGGCGTACACCATAGCATTGAGCGAAATACACAACATACTAAAAAAATATTGGGGTTACGATAGCTTCCGCCCCATGCAGGAGGAGATCATTCAGTCTGTGCTGAATAAAAACGACACCCTCGCTTTGCTGCCCACAGGGGGCGGCAAATCCCTGTGTTTTCAAGTGCCGGCCATGGCCATGGAGGGCATTTGCGTGGTGATCAGTCCACTGATCGCCCTGATCAAAGATCAGGTGCAACAGCTGAAAAATAGAGGAATTCCTGTATTGGCAGTTTACGCCGGAATGCCGTTTATGGAAGTTAAAAAAACCATTCAAAATGCGGCTTTTGGTAATTATAAATTTTTGTATTTGAGTCCTGAAAGGCTCGAAACAGATTTATTTCTCGAGTACATGCATGCACTCAAACCTTCTTTAATTGCGGTAGATGAAGCTCACTGTATTTCTCAATGGGGCTACGATTTTAGACCGGCATACCTGCGCATTATTCAGTACCGGCAACAATTTCCGGATGTGCCCTTAATTGCGCTCACGGCCTCCGCCACTAAAAAAGTGCAGGAGGATATATGCTTAAAACTGGCTTTCGACCAAAAATCGAACATCTTTCAACAAGCATTTGACAGACCCAATCTTTCTTACAGCCTGTTTTCTCCTGAGGCCAAGGAAACGAAACTCGCAGAGATATTATCCAGTGTACCAGGAACGGCCATTGTGTATTGCAAAAGCAGGAAGCATACCCAACAAGTGGCTGGCTTGTTGAATAGCAAGGGCATAGACGCCGATTTTTACCATGCTGGATTGCTATCAGACGAGCGTTCTGCCAAACAAGATGCCTGGATCAAAAACCAAACAAGGGTAATGGTATGCACCAACGCCTTTGGAATGGGAATCGATAAGCCGGATGTGCGTTTGGTAGTGCACTATGATGTGCCCGACTGTTTAGAAAATTATTACCAGGAAGCTGGCAGGGCCGGAAGGGACGGCAAACGTGCTTATGCGGTGTTGTTGTACCAGCCATCAGAGATTCGGGATATTGAAAGTAGGATCGATATCCGTTATCCATCAGCAGAAAAAATTAAAAAGGTTTATACTGCCCTCCTGAATCATTTGCAAGTGCCCGCAGGTTATGGGGAAGGCATCAGTTACGATTTTGACCTGGCTGCTTTTGCTTCTTATTTTAAAATAAATATATTAGAAGCTACTTATGGAATACAGGCCCTTGGCCAGCAAGGGATCCTTAGCTTTAACGAAATATTTTTCAGGCCATCCAGCGCATCATTCACGATTTCCAAAAACGACCTGCATGATTTTGAACAGCAATACCCTGATCTGGAGCCCATCATCAAAGCATTGTTGCGCAGCTATGAGGGTATATTTGATTACCCCACTAATATTTATGAAGGCTTGTTGGCCAAGTTCATGAAAATGGATAAGGAGGAAGTTACGATGCGCTTGCGAAAGCTGAATCAATACGGCGTGATAGAATACAACCCCATGTCTGAAAAGCCTCAAATTTACCTGCTTAAAAACAGGATGTATGCAGATGCATTTCTGATAGATGTAAACGACTTGCGACTAAGAAAAGAGGAATTACAATCAAGAATTACAGCCCTTTCAGGATACATAAATAACAGCAGCGATTGCAGGAGTCAATTGTTGGCCACCTATTTTAACGCAACTACCAGCAGTCGTTGTAGAATTTGCGACAATTGCATCAACCTTTCCCAAAGAACTCTAACCAGCGATGAGCTTGAAAAAGTGTACACACAAATTACGCAGATGGTCAACATGACCCCTCTTCATGCGTCCAATATCATTAAACAACTACGTCCCATCAAAGAATCGGTGGTTTGGCAGGCGATCCATTTTCTGCAGAGCGAAGAAAAAATTACGTATGATGAAGAAGGGCTTTTGGGCTTAACCGGAAAGTAAAGGCATAAAAAAAGGGACCAAGATAGAAATCTAGTCCCGCTTTAAAATCCAATATCCTATGAAAAACCAAAACGAAGATAATGTGGAATATACTAACATCCAAAGTTTTTTGTGCTTATTTGTAGTCGATATTCTACAAGCAGTAGAAAAATAATGGTTTTATGTAGTTTTATTTATTTTAAGTATATAATAATCAGCCTATTATAAAATTATTTTCAAAAATATGCTGAATTAAAAATGTGTATAATTAATTGACCATTTTAGAACCAACTGGTCTTTTTTCGAGTAGTTCTACCCCCCAAACCCAGTGCTCCCAACAGTGATCTTACGATCGTATTACCCGCCGTTCGGGCGATGCTTTTTACAACAGAGTGGTTCACTACTTTTTCTAATGTGCTGGGCTCCTCCCTGGTGGTTTTTTTAGATGCGGGTTTTTCTTCTTCTTGTTTGGCGGCAGCCTCTTCCAGTTTTGCAGTTAATATTTCGTATGCGCTTTGACTATCAATGTTTTCATTGTACTTGGCTACCAATCTGCTTTTACTGTTAATAGCCACAATTTCTGCCTCAGTTAATACATCCATGCGGCTTCTGGGAGAACACAACATCACATGTGCCAACGGGGTAGGGATCCCTTTTTCATTGAGCATGGTTACCAGTGCTTCTCCAATACCCAGTTCTGTGATGAGGTCTTCGGTTTTATACCATTCGGTCTCAGGGTAATTGTCTGCCGTTTGTTTGATCAGCTTTCTGTCGGCTGCAGTAAAAGCTCTCAACGAATGCTGAATCTTTAAACCCAACTGTCCCAACACCGCTGCGGGAACATCCATGGGGTTTTGTGTACAAAAGAAAATACCAATGCCTTTAGAGCGGATTAGCTTGATGATGGTTTCAATTTGTTGGAGTAGTTCGGCACTGGCTTCCTGAAAGACCAGGTGTGCCTCATCTATAAACATCACCAGTTTGGGTTTGTCTGCATCTCCTTCTTCTGGGCAGCTGGCATACAGTTCTGCCAATAGTTGCAGCATAAATGTGGAAAACAGTTTTGGTTTATCCTGAATATCTGTTACCCTTAATACATTAATCATCCCTCTTCCATCATTGCTGATGCGCATCAGATCATCTACCTCAAAACTTTTTTCTCCGAAAAATATATCAGCACCCTGTTGTTGTAATTCAATCACTTTACGTAGAATGGTACCGGTAGAAGTCGTGGAAATTTTGCCATACAATTTTTCAATTTCGACTTTCCCTTGGTCCGACACAAATCGGATCACTTTAATGAAATCTTTTAAATCTAACAAGGGTAACTTGTTGTCGTCGCAATACTTAAATACCAGCGATACAATACCGCCTTGGGTATCATTGAGTCCAAGGATCTTGCTCAATAAGATAGGGCCAAACTCACTCACGGTAGCCCTTAAACGCACACCATCTTTACCAGTAAGGGATAATAGTTCGCTGGGGTAGGCTGCCGGCGTATAAGTTAGGTGAAGCTTTTGGTATCGCTCTGTAAGTTTATCATTTAGCACTCCTTCCGCAGCAATGCCACTCAAGTCGCCTTTGATGTCCATCAACAACACGGGTACGCTGGCATCACTTAAAAATTCACTGATCGTTTGCAGGGTTTTCGTTTTACCGGTACCGGTAGCCCCGGCAATCAATCCGTGCCGGTTCATGGTTTTGAGTGGCAAAAAGATCCCAGCCTCTTGAATCACTTCTCCATCGAGCATCGCGGTACCAATTTGTACCGACTCTCCTTTGAAACTGTATCCCTTATTGATGGATGCTATAAATGCATTTTTATCCGACATTGGTTAAATTTTTAAGTTAGAATCATAAATCTACAATATTTTATCACTGATAAAAAACAGGAGTGTATTTTTGCCCTAATGAAACGGTGCTACATTTTAATAGGTTTTATGATTGGCGGCATGTTGTTGCTGAGTTTTTCGTTTGATGAAAAAACCTCAAAGACCAGCAGCAAGGCGGCTCTTGGTGAGTTATTGTTCAATGAAAAAATATTATCCCTGGATTCTAGCGTCAGTTGTGCCAGTTGTCATAAACCCGAATTTGCCTTCGCAGATACTGCCACATTCAGCATCGGCATCTATGGCAAACTTACCAGCCGCAACACACCCTCCGTGCTCAATATGAAAAACAGGCCTTATTATTTCTGGGATGGAAGGGCCCAATCGTTGGCAGAGCAATCATTGATGCCCATCGAAAATCCTGATGAAATGGGGCTTCCCATCAAAGAAGCGGTGGCAAGATTGAACCAGTCTGAAAAATACCGCCAACTGTTTAAAAAAATATTTAGGCAACTTCCAAATGAAAAAAATCTGGCCCAGGCCATTGCTGCTTTTGAAGAAACCCTGGAAACCGTAGATAGTAAATTCGACGACTGGAGCAATAATATCAGCGAACTAAGCGAGTCAGAAGAAAGAGGCCGGGAACTGTTTGTGGGGAATAAGGCCAAGTGTTTCGACTGCCATTCTATGGAAGATTTTACAGATGACAACTTTAAAAATATCGGCTTATTCAATGGCAAAGAAGCCAATGATACCGGACGGTACAGGATCACGAAAAATTTATCTGATATCGGTAGCTTTAAAACGCCTGGTCTTCGCAACATCGCTGTTACGCCGCCCTACATGCACGACGGCCGCTTTAAAACACTGGAACAAGTCGTTTCTTACTACAATACGCCATTTATGTTTGTAGATGATCCGGTGAACATGGATGCTGTGTTGATGAAACCACTGGGACTTACCCAACAAGAAAAAAAAGACCTGGTGGCTTTTTTGAAAACCCTCACCGATAAAGCCTATCAGAAATAAAGAAAACAAGCTTACCATTCAAAACGAACAACCATCATTTTTCTGGCAATCCTTGCAGTTATCTTTTCTTTTTCGCTAATTCTTACCTGAAAAAGTACACTTGTTTAAGGTTAACAAAAAATTAGGCATTATATTAGCAGGACTAACATTAGAATAATTTTATTTGTAAACAAACTAATAAAAACATGGAAGCAGCTAAACCAAAAGTATTATTGTGCGAAGATGACACCAATCTTGGCATGGTATTAAAAAACTATCTTGAACTGAACGATTACGAAGTAACCCTGGAAAGAGATGGCCGATTGGGATTGGCAGCTTTTCAGCGTGAAAAATATGACATCTGTTTGCTGGATGTGATGATGCCCAACATGGACGGGTTTACCGTGGCAGAAGAAATCAGAGACATTAATCCAGATGTGCCACTGTTTTTCCTCAGTGCAAAAACCATGAAAGATGATATCATTCAAGGCTATAAGCTAGGAGCGGATGATTATATCACCAAGCCTTTCGACAGTGAAGTGTTGTTGCATAAAATCAAAGCGATTTTAAAGCGCAACGAAGAAACCCATCGTGAAGAAGCCAACGCAGAGTTCGATTTGGCTTCTTATCATTTCAACCCACGTTTACGCGAATTAACCGTAAACGGTAAAGTACAAACGCTTTCTCCGAAAGAGAATGAGTTGCTTAAAATGCTGAGCGAATACAAAAACGACCTCTTGCCCAGAGAAGCAGCCCTTAAAAAAATATGGGGAAGCGATACGTATTTTAATGGTAGAAGCATGGATGTGTACATCGCCAAATTACGCAAGTACCTCAAAGAAGATGCTAAATTAGAAATTGTGAACATCCACGGGAATGGTTTCCGTTTGGTGGAGTCTGAATAAGAAAGTACTATACTATTTCAAAAGCCGCCTTTTTTAAAGGGCGGCTTTTGTGTATGTTGGCATTGGGTAAACCAATGGAGTGGTGGTGAGTTTTTTTTTACATGCGTGCATACTTTCCATAAACTTATATCCCAAACAAATTATTTTGAGAACCGACATTTGGCATTGTCTTTTTTAAATGCTCATAAGCCTTGGCCGTTACTTCTCTACCCCTGGCCGTACGTTGTAAAAATCCCTCCTGAATTAAAAAGGGTTCATATACTTCTTCCAAAGTGCCTACTTCTTCACCCACCGCAGTGGCAATGGTCGTAATACCAACGGGTCCACCTTTGAACTTATCGATGATGGCGGTTAAAATTCTATTATCCATTTCGTCTAATCCAAAAGCATCAACATTTAAAGCTCGAAGTGAATGTTCAGTGATGCTCATGTCAATTACCCCATTTCCCAATACCTGCGCAAAATCCCTCACCCTTCTCAGCAAACCATTTGCAATGCGGGGTGTTCCCCTGCTGCGGCCAGCTATTTCTGCCGCCGCATCGCTGGTGATTTTGGTGTTCAAAATTCCCGAACTGCGCAACAAAATATTTTTTAAAGTGGCTGCATCGTAATATTCTAGTCTCGATTTAATTCCAAACCTCGACAGTAATGGCGCAGTGAGCAAGCCGCTCCTGGTGGTGGCGCCTATCAGTGTAAATGGATTTAAATTGATCTGCACACTTCTGGCGCTTGGGCCGCTATCAATCATGATATCAATTCTGAAATCTTCCATGGCAGCATATAAGTATTCTTCCACCACTGTGCTGAGTCGGTGAATCTCATCTATAAACAGCACATCATTGGGTTCGAGGTTGGTAAGTAATCCCGCCAGGTCGGCTGGTTTTTCTATCACCGGTCCACTGGTTTCTTTGATGGTGACCCCTAACTCATTGGCAACTATTCTACTCAGGGTGGTTTTGCCCAAGCCCGGCGGGCCATGAAACAAAATATGATCCAATGCTTCGCCTCTGCCTTTGGCAGCCTTTATAAAAATGCGCAGGTTTTCGATGGTTTGGCTCTGTCCACTAAAATCACTTATTTCTTGTGGCCTGATATTGTTCTCAAACTCTTTGTCTGCAGCGTTCAGTTTACCTGTATTGCTATCTAAATTGGGATTGCCCATGCGTTGTACTTAATTGTACTGTAAAGCTAAAGTAATAATCGTTTACATGAATAAACCCTCCCGGGCACACATGCTTTTTTAATGCCAATTGATCAATTAACGGTAAAAAAAATTACTTTCACAGCGCAGTAGGAAGGCTTTAAAAAACGGACCGATAAGACCGTTGTGCCTTCTACAACAGCATTTGGCCATTAATCAAATGGATAGAGGGTAAGTATTGGTAACAAAGTAGATTTGCACTTATATGTTAAACAAGATTTCGCGATATTGGTGGTGTCAGATAATCGGTTGGTCGGTAAACATCGCCATCAGCGTATTTTTTGTCACTACTTTTGGTGAGCCAGACACCTATTTTTTCTTAAGCCTACTTTTAACTTGTTTGTTGGGCGTACTGATCACCCATGTGATGCGCCTCAATATCCACAGCTTGCAGGTACTAAGGAAACCCCTAAAAACGCAAATTTTTTACCTGGTGGCACTCACTTTTATTTTTGCTATTTTCTTCGGCATGCTCAATGAAGCGATCGATTATGTAATTGGTTATAACCCAGATAAACTCCAAAAATACAGTAAACTCCAACGCTTATTTTTTAGCAGTTTTAATGCGATGTGGTTACTGCTTGTGTGGAACATGATCTATTACATATACCACTATGTAGAACAAAACCGTAAGCAGGAGTTGGATACGTTTAGACTGGAAGCCGTAGTAAAATCATTGGAACTTAAAACCATCAAATCCCACATCAACCCTCACTTTATTTTTAATGCACTCAATAGCATCAGGGCTTTGGTAGACGAAAATCCGGAACGTGCCAGAAGGGCCATCACTGAGTTGAGCAATATTTTGCGCAGCAGCATGCAAGCTGAAAAAATGGAAACTGTGCCACTCAAACAGGAGCTGGATATTGTAAAAGATTACCTTGCTTTGGAACACATGCGTTTTGAAGAAAGATTGCAAATAGAAATGGACATCGATGAAGATACATTGAACCAACCCATCCCACCCATGATGCTGCAAACCTTGGTAGAAAATGCTATCAAACACGGAGTGAGTAAACAAATCAATGGAGGTGTTATTCGTATTACATCTGATTTCAAAGAAAATCATTACGAGTTGATTGTTCTAAACTCTGGCACCCTAAATGGACACGCCACTCATGGCAGTGATGGCTTTGGAATTAAAAGTACCCAGGACAGGCTCAATTTATTGTACCAAGGTAAGGCGCATTTTAAAATAATGGACGTTAGCGGCAACATGGTTGAGTCAAAAATCATCATGCCTTTGGCATCAATTTTATAATTTTAGGCCCAAAAAATAACAGCGTTATGCACAAAGCAATTATCATTGACGACGAAAGACTCGCAAGAAACGAACTGAAAAAACTATTGTCAGAATTTCCAGAAGTTGAAGTGATCGGAGAAGCCGCCAATGCAGCGGAAGGCATAGAAAAGATTGAAAGCCTTTCGCCAGATCTTATTTTTTTAGATATTCAGATGCCTGGCAAAACCGGATTTGACATGTTGATGGAATTAGAAAAAGCACCGCACGTGATCTTTATAACCGCCTACGATGAGTTTGCACTCAAGGCCTTTGAAGTAAATGCACTCGACTACCTCATGAAGCCGGTGGAACCTAAAAGATTGGCAGATGCCATACACAAATTACAACAGGCCGAAGAAAAAGAATTGGCAGCAGCCATGGCAGGTTTGAGCCGTGGAATGCTCGGCGAAAACGATCAGGTGTTTGTAAAAGATGGAGAGAAATGTTGGTTTGTAAAATTGGGGGAAGTGCGTTTGTTTGAAAGTGTAGGCAACTATGCCAAAGTATATTTTGGGAGCAACAAACCGCTTATCTTAAAATCGCTGAATGCTTTGGAAGATAAGCTGGATGAAAGAATTTTTTTTCGAGCCAATAGAAAACATATTATCAATATGCGCATGATCGAAAAAGTGGAGCCCTATTTCAACGGGGGTTTGCTGCTCGATCTGAAAGCGGGTGAAAAAATTGAAGTTAGCAGAAGACAAGCGGTCAAATTCAAAGAAATGATGAGTCTTTAATGTCTTCAGATGTATAGAACGACCGTGTACCTTCCAAATAGGGTAACTTTTTATTTACTTTTTTAACATCCCTCTCAACATGAATTTTAAAAAAATAATTGCCTTTAGTTTATTGAGTGCAGCAGGTATTGTTGGTTATGCACAAAAGATAGACCAGCTAATCAACGCAACAGAAACTGAACGCATAGAAAGGGTGTTGGCTTCAGATGAAATGGAGGGGAGAAGAACCTTTATGCCTGGTATAGACAAAGCAGCCGACTTTATTGCTACAGAATTTCAGAAATCCGGACTTCAGTTTTTTGGTGGATTGAATTCTTACAAGCAGTCGTTTGAAATGATCCGGGCAAAATTTATTTCTGCATCTGGCACCATGAACGGATTGGAAGTGCAAAAAGAAAATATCATCGCAGTTACTACCCAGCCGCAGTTGAAGCTGGATGAAAAAAGTGGGTATGAGATCATCGTGATTGACAGTGCTGCCAACTTACAAACAGAAGCTGCTAAGCTTGTAGAAAAAAATGTAAAACAATTGGTATTAGTACATCCGGCACAAGCAAAAAATTTCAGGAGATTAACGAGGTTTAAACGAGACCGTTTTGATACACGGGAGCCTATTTTATTTGTGTTAACCAGCGCAGTACCCTCCACCTTTTCTTTTGAGGCCATACATGAAATTTCAAAAATGCCTTTGGCGAATGTAATTGGTGTTTTACCAGGCAGGTCAAAAAAAGATGAATTTGTCATTTTCTCAGGGCACTATGATCACCTTGGAATTACCAAGCCGAATGCAGCAGGCGACTCCATCTACAATGGTGCCAATGATGATGCAGCAGGAACCACAGCGGTGATGATGCTGGCAAATTATTTTAGTAAAATGAAAAACAACGAACGTACCCTCCTATTCGTGGCATTTACGGCAGAGGAAGTGGGTGGTTTTGGTTCACAATATTTTTCCAAACAAATCAATCCTGACAAAACGGTAGCGATGTTCAACATAGAGATGATTGGAACAGAAAGCAAATGGGGTAAGAACAGTGCTTATATTACTGGGTATGAGCGGTCTGATTTTGGAAAAATTTTGCAAGGCAATTTAGAAGGAAGTATTTTTCGTTTTGAACCGGACCCCTATCCAACGCAAAATTTATTTTACAGATCCGACAATGCAACTCTTGCTGCATTGGGTGTTCCTGCACATACCATCAGTACATCAAAAATGGATGTAGAAAAATTTTACCACACGTTGGACGATGAAATTGAAACGTTGGATATGCAAAATATGACCGAGATCATTAAAGCCATTGCCATCAGTAGCAAAGGAATTATATCCGGAAAAGAAACACCTGCCAGGGTAGAAAAACTGAATAGATAAATAAACACATTAATAAAAATACTTTTGAAAGTCTCCGGTGAATGCCGGAGATTTTTTTATAAATACTTGGTATAATTTTATATAGATATAGGAACACTGTGAACCGCAGAAGCAATTTCCTTGATGAGCGTTGGATCTTTTTCAATGGCATTGCCTACTACGATAACGTCGGCGCCCGCCTTACAATTGAGGTACGCTTTTTCTGGTTGTGTGATACCACCACCTACAATCAAGGGCACCTCAATACAACCAGCCACTTTTTCAATCATGGTTTCTGATATCGCCCTTCGGGCACCACTGCCTGCATCCATGTAAATTAATTTCATGCCCAGCATTTCACCCGCCATGGCGGTGCACATAGCAATTTCATTTTTATCGGAAGGAAGAGGTGTAGCATTGCTGATGTAAGACACCGTTGTGGGAGCACCACCATCAATGACCATATAACCGGTAGACATGATCTCTAAACCACTTTTTCTCACGACAGGGGCGCTTACAACGTGTTGTCCAATCAATAATTCAGGGTTACGACCACTAATTAAAGACAAGTATAAAAGTCCATCCGCAAATGGGCTTACCTGACTCGGACTTCCCGGAAAAAGTACCACGGGTATATCGCAACTTTTTTTGATATACTGGATACACTCATCGAGGTAACTGGATATTACCAGACTGCCGCCTACTAAAAAATAATCAACACGAGCATCTGTGGCCAACCGGATGAGCTGTTCCATGTTGGCATCATTCACCTTGTCAGGATCAATCAGCACAGCAAATGACTTTTTGCCCTGTACTTTTTTTTGTACCAATGAATGATAAATGTTACTCAAAACATAGTTAGTTGATTCTTGCAAAAATGTGTGTTTTTTTGTTCATACCGAAATATTTAACCTTATTAAAAGGTTCATTCCCTGCAATTTGCCTGCTTTATTCGGTATTTTTGGGTGTATGCCCAATATTAGGTACGAAATAAAGTTTAAAACGGCTCGCAGTGGCGGCAGCGGCGGTCAAAATGTAAACAAGGTAGAAACCATGGTAGAGGGTTATTGGGATGTAGCGGCCTCTATCTTGTTTACTGCAGAAGAAAAAGAAAGGATATCGATGAAACTGGCCAACAAGATCAATGCCGATGGGTTATTATTGGTGAAGAGCCAGGAAGCCAGAACACAATTGGCGAACAAAGCGATCGTTATAGACAAGATGAATGATTTGTTGCTAAGGGCACTGGTTGTTCCGAAGGCCCGAAAAGCTTCCCGACCTAGCAAAGCCAGCAAGCTAAAAAGATTAGACTCAAAGAAAAAAGCCGGCGAAATCAAACAATACAGAAAAAAACCATCACCCAATGAGGATTAAAATTAAAAATTTCCTACTTCTCATCGCTCTTGTTGTTGGTTCAACAACAGCAATGGCGCAATCAAACACTGGGAGTGTTTCTATACATTTCCAGCACTGGGCAAACAATCAAGCTTTGGTGCTCGTAGACAGTGCCTACAAAAATAGTTTTGGGGAATCGTATCAACCTACCAGACTCAAATATTATGTAAGCAATATTGAATTGAGGCAAAGCCCTTCAAAAAGTAAACATATACCTTCAGTTTATTTGATGGATGCAGCGGCGGAACAGGACCTTTCCTTATCCCTTCAACCAGCCATCTACCATACGTTGGCATTTAGTATTGGAGTAGATAGTTCCCTTAATTGCAGTGGTGCACAATCGGGCGCATTGGACCCTATCAATGGGATGTTCTGGACCTGGAATACCGGATATATTTATTTTAAACTGGAAGGTTATTCAGCGGAGTCGGCCGCCGACCTTCAAAAAATAGAATACCATATTGGTGGATATACCGGACTACACAAGGCCAATAGAACGGTGGTGCTTCCCCTAGCTCAGCCGCTTCAGGTAGTAGCAGGTAAATCATATCAAATAAATGTTTCGGTTGATCTGGATAAATTCTGGATGGGCAAAAGCAAGACTAGTATTGTTGATAATGCGTTGATCATGTCGCCGGGCCTGTTGGCCGCAGCTGCAGCCGACAATATACCCGCCATGTTTACCATCGGCTCCATTCAGTAAAATATATTTTGAAAATAAAAGTCACCATATCGCTGTTTGCTTTTGTAACGCTCTACCTATTCATCATTGGTGCAGCTAAAGAAGATGGCTATGGAGCCTATCAACCCAAAGCCATTCCTTTTAAGATTCCAAAAGGTTGGCCAGCCCCGCTACAAAATATTTTCGCTAAAAATAAACTCACTCAACAGGGTTTTGAGTTGGGCAAAAAATTATTTTATGACACCAGGCTCAGTAAAGACAGCACCGTTAGCTGCGCCAGTTGTCACCAGCCATTTGCCGCATTCAGCTCTTTAGACCACGATGTAAGCCACGGCATCGGTAACCAGTTTACCACCCGCAATGCGCCTGCGCTGATGAACCTGGCATGGATGAATACCTTTCATTGGGATGGGGCCATCAATCATTTAGAAGTACAACCACTGGCACCATTAACCGCACCTAACGAGATGGGACAAACGCTCGAAGGTATCTTACAATTTTTACGGGAAGATGAAGAATACAGAAAAATGTTCAAAGCCGCTTTCGGTGACCCGAATGCCAGCACCGAACGGATGTTAAAAGCAATGGCGCAATTTACAGGGAGCCTCGTATCGTCTGATAGTAAGTACGACCGGGTGATGAATGGCCAGGATACGTTTAGCAACTTTGAAAAAAAAGGGTATGTTCATTTTAAAACCTTTTGCGGATCCTGTCACCAGGAACCCTTGTTTACAGATCTTACATTCAGAAACAATGGCTTCCCGCTTAACAGAAAAAAGGACGTTGGCAGAATGGCCATTACCGGCTTGGCTGAAGATTCCTTAAAATTTAAAGTTCCTAGTTTGCGCAATGTGCAACTCAGCGGACCCTACATGCACGATGGCAGTATTTTTTCTGTACCGCAAGTAATAGATTTCTACTTGACTAAAATAAACAGATCAACTCAGGGCCTGGATAGTAATCTGAGAAAACCAATTGTGCTGAACCGATTACAAAAAAATGAACTTGTTTATTTTCTTTACACCCTTACCGACACTAGCTTTACCAAGAGCAAAAGGTTTGGTCCCGACGGTCCGGTACAATTCAAACACTAAATGGCCGGCATTTCTCTTAAATTTGAAAAAATAAAAACATCCATTGAGCGGAATTAAAAAACTGGCAGGACAAACATTGTGGTATGGTGTGCCCACCATCCTTAGCAGATTTCTTGGCTATCTGATGAATATGTCACTCCCTTTTTTTATCGATATGCCCGAAAAAACAGCCGACCTGGTTCAGGTATATTCCTTGATTCCTTTTTTGAACGTATTGTTTTCTTATGGAATGGAAACCGCTTATTTCCGTTTTTCTCAAGTACATGATAAAGAAAAACTGTACAGCACATTATCCCTTTCCTTACTCGGATCTACAATTTTCTTCAGCATTATTTTATTATTATCGCAAAGTTGGTTGGTGTCTGCAGCAGATTTAACCGCAAACCCTGATTATATTTTGTGGATGATAGCCATACTGGCAGTAGACAATCTGAATACCTTGCCATTTGCCAAACTAAGGCAGGAAAACAGGCCCAGGCGTTATGCACTTGCCCGCATCCTTGGTATTGTAGTGAATCTCTCTATGGTTATTTTCTTTTTGGGCGTTGCCCCTACCATGGCCAAAAATAATCCGGATGGATGGATACAGTACATCTACAACGATAAAATTGGACTAGGGTATTACCTGGTGGGCAACTTGTGTGGTAGCTTTTTTACGTTGTTGGTTTTATCGAAAGAGATTAGAAAAATAAAATTCATTTTCGATAAAGCTTTGTGGAAAGAAGTGATGCAATACAGCTTGCCCCTCATCATTGTTGGATTGGGTGGGATGGTCAATGACGTATTGAGCAGATTAATTTACCGCCATGTAGTAGACCTTCCCCGTACTCAAGCCGATCATGAACTGGGAATTTTTGCCAATATTTTTCGAATTGCATTACTCATTACTATTTTGATTCAGGCTTTTCGTATGGCAGCCGAACCTTTCTTTTTTAACCAAAGTAAAAATGAAAATGCACAACGTACTTATGCCAGGGTAATGAAGTTTTTTGTGATCGCTTGCTGTTTTATGTTTTTAACCATCGCACTGTTCCTTGATGTGTTTAAATGGATCTTCGAAACATACGCCAGTGAGGCTTGGACGCAAGGCCTTGATATTGTTCCGCTGCTGGCATTGGGCAATATTTTTCTGGGCATTTATTACAACCTCAGCGTTTGGTATAAACTCACCAATAAAAATAAATATGGTGCGATGATTACGATCGCCGGAGCAGTGATCACGATCGTGCTTAATATTTTGTTGATCCCCGTTTTACATTATACTGGCGCTGCATTAGCTACATTTTTTTGTTACCTGTTTATGATGGTACTGAGTTATAAGTTGGGCCAAAAATATTATCCTGTTCCTTATCCTGTTAAAAAACTGATCTCTTATGTGGTGTTGGTCGTACTGATTTATCTGTTGCATGTGGCCCTCACAAAGTGGATCTCTGGCACTTACTGGTTTTCAATCAGCACCGGTCTAGTGCTGTTTGGTTTCTTTACTTGGTTTGTTTCTAAAATTGAGGCAAAAGAACTGGCTAAATTGCCGGTGATTGGAAAATATTTTTCACGAACCAACGCTTAGGCTTTCATCCATGCGAAAAATATTACAATACCTGCTCCGCAAGCCCCTTACCTGGATTGGCAATACGCTGGCGGCTTCTCCCAAACAGGAAATCGTGTTCAGCTCTTTGTCTGCACTTTACCAGCAAGGCCTTACTGATAAAGACAATGCAGTTAAAACCATTCATTCAGATGTATCAACGGCTAAGTTCATCATCTTCAGCGATCAGCACAAAGGCAACAAAAGTTGGGCCGATGATTTTCAATTGAGCGAACAGAACTATTGCGCAGCATTGGAGCACTACCATAAAGAAGATTTTCATTTCATCAACCTCGGGGATAGCGAAGAACTTTGGAAATTTAAAACAGCAGAATTATTAGTTCCCAATGAAAAAAGTTTGGCTTTGGAATCTGCGTTTCACCCACAACGTTATACCAAAACATTTGGCAATCACGATATCATCTGGAAAGACAAGTTTGCTGTAAACTTCTACCTAAAAAAATACTATCCCCCTAGTCTAACAGTTTATGAAGGGGTATTGCTGCAAATCAATGGACTATCAATTCCCTTGAATATATTCTGCACCCATGGTCACCAGGGCGATTTAATGAGTGATAACAATGCTTTTAGTACCTGGATAGTAGCGCATATTTGGATGCCTGTACAACGGTTCTTACGCATCAACATCAACAGCGCCAGTATGGATTTTTCTTTGCGTAACCAGCACAATAAAATGATGCACGAATGGAGTAGCGAGAGAAGGAATTTATTATTGATAACAGGGCACACGCACAGTCCGGTGTTTGCTTCTGGCCGTTATTTCCAACATCCCAACAATAAAATTTCGCCGATAGAAGACAATACTTTGGTGAGACCGTCTTATTTTAATACCGGCTGTTGTTGCTTTAATGACGGTGATATTACTGGCATTGAGATTGCAGACGGTTATATTAGGTTGGTAAAATGGTATGATGAAAATGAGCTTTCTGTCAAAAAAGTATTAGAAGAAATAAGTTTTGATGCCTTGGTGCAAGACCTGCATTGATACCAATGCTATATCCTAGAGGTATTTTTTAAGTAATACAAACAATACTTTCTTTTCTGCTTCTGTTAAATCGCCTTCAGCTTCTGCCGCTAAAAAATGCCTCCTGAATGCACGAATGGCATTACTGATATTGCTGAGATCGTAGCCAATGATCCTCAAGGCATAAGGAGGATTAAAGTCTGCAGGTAATTCAACACTGGTGGTATCATCGTACCAAAAACCATATCCAGCGTCTGCCAGTAGCTTCCAAGGAAATAATACGCTAGGGTCTACTTTTCTACCTGGAGCAATATCGCCATGTGCCATGAAGTTTGCAGTTGGAATGTTGTATGTTTTTTTAAGAGAAGCCAGCAAACCCATTAAACTATTGAGCTGCGCTTCTGTAAACGGATCCGTTCCATCATTGTCTAATTCTATGCCGATGGAAGATGAGTTGATGTCAGTTTGCCCACCCCATTTTCCACTCCCTGCATGCCAAGCTCGCAGGTAATCGTTTAACATGTGGTACAGCGTGCCGTCTTCACAAATCACATAATGTGCGCTCACCTGCGTACTTTTTTTAGTAAAAGTGGCCAATGTTTGTTCACAACTTTTTTGTGCGGTATGGTGAATGATGACTGCATTGGGTTTTCTCAAGCCAAAATTAGTTGTACCTACCCAAGTTTCAGGGGCTTTCATTGAATCTGATAAAGAAACATAAACGGGTGTTTTGCGCAGATCGCCGGCCAAAACATTTGCTTGTTTTTTATACGCCTGATTGGTTTTTGCAAAAGGCCTGGGAGCACAGGCCGACCACAAAAAAGCAACACCTACGATGAAGGAAAAATATTTGGTCATGACAGAAAAGAAATTTAAAAAGTAAATATAACGCCAAATGTTTCCAAGATTTTCAGAATCAGGTTTAATTATATTAAGCCCACTGCTCTTTAGAATCCTTATTTTTGAAAAGTGATTTGTCCACCATTAACTATAACTTTTTTAGGTACCGGTACCAGTAGCGGCATACCCATGATTGCCTGCGATTGTGAAGTGTGCACTTCAACCGATCCAAAAGACAATCGACTTCGCAGCAGCATCATGGTACAAAGCAGTACCACCACCATCGTGGTGGATACCACTCCGGATTTTCGGTACCAGATGCTCAGGGAGAAAGTAAAAAAATTGGATGCAGTTCTGTATACCCATCCCCACAAAGATCATATTGCCGGGTTGGATGACATCCGGGCTTTTAATTTTTTTACCCACGAAGCCATTGATGTGTATGCAAATGAATTAACGCAAAAAGCCTTAAAAAACGAGTTCAGTTACGTGTTTGCAGAGCAAAAGTACCCTGGCATTCCGGATATTTGTTTGCACGACATTGATACAGCAGCATTTATGATTGGCGACATTCCGGTGTTGCCTATCAAAGTATGGCACTTACACATGCCCGTGCTCGGTTTTCGTTTTGGCGATTTTACGTATATCACAGACGCCAACAGAATAGACGATGAAGAGAAACAAAAAATACTAGGCTCCAGGGTGATGGTGCTGAATGCATTGCGCCACAAAAAGCACATCTCCCACTTCACTTTATCAGAAGCTATTGAGTTGGTTGATGAACTAGCTGTTCCTAAGGCTTATTTCACTCATATCAGTCATCAGTTAGGTACCGATCAACATGTAGCTGCATCGCTACCTCCCAATAAATTCCTGGCGTTTGATAAACAGCAGATTCACCACAGGTAAATAAGTGATTTCTCCCCTGTTTTATGGTTGCGTTCGGCAGTAGCTTTAAAGCATGGCGGCAAAATCATTTTACAGCGTTCTCTATTTTACCCGCAAAGAAAAAAGGGGAGCTTTGTTTTTATTGATATTGATTGCACTGCTTTGCAGTATCCCTTTTTTAATCGCATTTTGGTATGGAAATGAGGTGAGCAACCATAAAAATTACGGTAAAGAAATATCCCAACTAAATGAGCAAGCTGCTCAACAAAAAAATAAACCTACTAGCTTTGAACAACGAGACGACTATAAGCGTAGATACCCTTCGCACCAGAAGTCGGTTTATACACCCACAATCAAAAGCGTTCTGTACGAATTTGATCCCAACACGTTGGATGAAGAAGGGTGGAAAAAATTAGGATTAAGGGATAAAACCATTCGTACGATCTTGAATTTCAGAAATAAAGGAGGCAGATTTCGTAGCCCGGATGACGTAGGGAAAATTTGGGGTTTGTTTCCTGATGAAGCGGAACGATTAAAGCCTTTTGTAAGAATCGCTGCAATCAACCAGCCAGACTTTAAAAATACTTATAAGCCTTACAAAGCGTATGAAAAGCCAGCTATCTCAATAGTGGACATCAATGCTGCCGATACCAGTTCTTTGATGGCGCTCCCAGGAATTGGTGCTAAGTTGTCGGCAAGAATCCTTCAGTTTCGAAATAAGTTAGGAGGGTTTCATAGTATTGATCAAGTGAAAGAAACTTATGCTTTACACGATTCTGTTTTTCAAAAAATTGTACCTTATCTCACTTTGAACACTGCACTCACCCCCATCAACATCAATGAAGCCAACATCGATCAGTTAAAAGCGCATCCATACATCCGTTACCATCTCGCCAATGCCATTGTGCAATATAGAATGCAACACGGTGCCTATCAATCTGTAGAAGATATTAAAAAAATCATGATTGTTGATACAGAAAGCTTTATTAAAATGGCCCCGTACTTAACGATACATTAAATTATGGTACAAGGTTAAACTAACGGTTGTAAGTATTTATTTTTTGTTTATTTTGCACGCTCAACGAATGCTACATATGAATTTTACTCCATCAGAATTAACCGTACAAGTGGCACAAAGTGCCCGTGATTTTGCCATTCAACACATCAAACCGCATTTAATGGAATGGGACGAATCCCAGGAATTTCCTGTTCACATTTTCAAGGAATTAGGAAAGCTTGGAATGATGGGCGTTTTGGTACCGGAGCAATATGGCGGTACCGGACTCAGTTATTTTGAATACAATGTGATCATACAAGAAATTGCCAAAGTATGCGGATCTATTGGCTTGTCTGTGGCCGCACACAATTCCTTGTGCACCGGTCATATCATGACTTTTGGTAATGAAGCGCAAAAACAACAATACTTACCCAAGCTCGCAACAGCGGAGCATATTGGTGCTTGGGGTTTAACGGAAGCCAACACAGGAAGTGATGCAGGTAATATGAAAACCACCGCGGTTAAAGAGGGCGGTAACTGGGTGATCAATGGTACCAAAAATTGGATTACACATGGCAAAAGTGGCGACATAGCTGTGGTGGTTTGTAGAACGGGTGAGCCCAGAGCTAAAAATAATTCTACCGCATTTATTATAGAGAAAGGAACGCCAGGATTCAGTGCAGGAAAAAAAGAAAACAAATTGGGTATGCGTGCCAGTGAAACGGCAGAAATGATTTTTGACAGTTGTATTATACCCGATGCCAATCGTTTGGGAGAAGTTGGATCAGGATTTAAGCAGGCTATGAAAATTTTGGATGGTGGTCGTATATCTATTGCAGCACTCAGCGTGGGCATTGCCAGAGGTGCCTACGAAGCCAGCGTTCAGTATGCGAAAGAACGCCATCAGTTCGATCAACCCATTGCTAACTTCCAGGGAATCGCATTTAAACTGGCCGATATGGCCACCAAAATTGAAGCATCAGAACTGCTGATCAACCAAGCCTGTGACTTAAAAATGAAGGGCTTACCCATGACCAAAGAAGCAGCCATGGCAAAATATTATTCGAGTGAAGTAGCCGTAGAAGTTAGTACAGATGCAGTGCAAATATTTGGTGGGTATGGTTATACCAAAGATTTTCCGGTAGAGAAATTTTACCGCGATAGCAAACTTTGTACCATTGGAGAAGGTACCAGCGAAATTCAAAAATTGGTGATCAGTAGAGAAGTATTAAAATAATTGAATGAAAAAATGGTGGCTTCTCCTCGTAGTTTTTTTTATAATAAGTTGTGGTAGCCAACAAGCACCCGAAGAGGGAACCGTTGCCAGTACTCCTTTAGAGTTAGGAGAGCAGTTGTTTAAGGTAAAATGTCAGCAATGCCATATGGCAGATAAAGATTTTGCCGCACCTGGCATTGCTGGCGTAAATAGCAGGTGGAAAGATCAAAAATTACTCTACGAATTTGTGCGAAATTCTTCCGCTGTAATACAGCGGAACGATGCTGCTGCTCAATTATTTGAAACCTGGAAACAAGCTCCCATGCTGCCTTTCCCTGAGTTAACAGATGCTGAAATACAAGGAATATTTGACTACTGTAATAAAGTAGCTGCGGAGGGTAAAAAATAAAGGCCTCTCTTCAAGGCCAATTATTTTATTACTCCGTGTCATATCTATCTACCCGCTCGATGCCGGGTAAACTTAAAAGCTCATCTACCAAATTGTCTAACTCGTCCCTATCGTGAACAAACACTTTTACGTTGCCTTCAAAGATCCCGTCATTAGCTTCAATCGTCATAGCAGAGATATTTACTCTAAGTTCACCGCTGATGAGGTTGGTAATTTTGTGAATTACGCCTACATCATCTAATCCAATAATTTTTAGACCCGTTAAAAAGGAGATTTCTTTATTTTTTGCCCACTTCGTTTTTACCACCCGATGCCCGTAGTTGGCCATCAATCGGGTGGCGTTGGGGCAGGTGGTACGGTGTATTTTTAATCCTTCTCCCGTAGTTACGAATCCGAACACATCATCGCCGGGAATTGGCTTGCAACAGTTGGCCAGTGTGTACATGATTTTGTCGCTACTTTCGCCAAAAATGATGAGTTCTGCATCCTTGTCCTTTTTGTTGCTTTGTCTTTCCCCAAAATCTGTATCTGATTTTTCTTCTATTGGTTTGATGGGTTTTGGGGCCAGCAATTTGTCACCGTGAACTGTGAACTCTTTAAGTTCTTTAAGGTCAATCTTTTTGGTAGCAATTTCATACAGGAGGTCTAGCGAGCTATTCAGTTTGTAAAATACTGCCAACTCTTCTAAATTGGTTTGGTTCATTACCGCGTTCATACCATCGAGCTTTCGCTGCAAAGTATACCTGCCTTCTTCTGCAATGGCTCTTTTTTCTTCTTTGAGGGTGTCTTTAATTTTTGATTTGGCCTTGCTGGTTACCACAAAATTGAGCCATTCGCTGTTGGGTTTTTGTTTGGCACTGGTGATAATTTCTATCTGATCGCCACTTCGTAATTTGTAACTGATGGGCACCAGTTTGTGGTTCACTTTGGCTCCAATACATTTGCTGCCAATGGCTGTGTGTACGCCAAATGCAAAGTCGAGTGCTGTAGCACCCACTGGCAACATTTTCACATCCCCTTTGGGGGTGTACACATAAATTTCTTCAGTTAAAAAAGATGTTTTGAAATCCTGCAAAAAGTCTAACGAATTGCTGTCGTTGCTGCTCAGTACTTCTCTTATTTGTTGAAACCATTTGTCGAAGCGACTTTCATCGTTGGTACCTTCTTTGTATTTCCAATGTGCAGCCAATCCTTTTTCTGCAATCTCATTCATTCTTTTTGTTCGGATCTGTACTTCGACCCATTTACCTTGCGGCCCCATCACAGTGGTGTGTAGCGCCTCATATCCATTGCTTTTAGGATTGCTGAGCCAGTCGCGAAGCCTTTCTGGTGAAGGGTTGTAAGCATCTGTGATAATGCTGTACACCTTCCAGCAGTCTTCTTTTTCTCTTTCGGGCGGAGCATTTACGATGATGCGAATCGCAAAAAGATCGTACACTTCTTCAAAAGAAACCCCTTTCTTTTTGATCTTTGTCCAAATGCTGTGAATACTTTTAGGTCTGCCATAAATTTCAAAATCAAAACCTGTTTTTTCTAGTTTGGTTTTGAGCGGCCTGATAAAATCATTGATGTATCGGGTGCGTTCTCTTTTGGTATCTTGTAACTTTTGGGCAATGTATCGGTAGGTATCCGGCTCCATGTATTTCATCGCCAGATCTTCCATTTCAGTTTTGATGTTGTACAATCCCATTCGGTGTGCCAATGGGGCATAAACGTACACCGTTTCGGAGGATATCTTTAGTTGCTTCTCCCTTTTCATGCTGTCCATCGTGCGCATGTTGTGCAACCTGTCGGCCAGTTTAATCAGTATCACCCTGGGATCGTCGGTGAGGGTGAGCAATATCTTTTTAAAATTTTCAGCTTGCTGTGAAGTATTTGCATCCATCACTGTAGAGATCTTGGTGAGACCATCTACAATTTTTACAATCTCTGGTCCAAACTCTCTTTGAACATCTTCCAACGTTACATCTGTGTCTTCTACGGTATCGTGTAAAAGTGCACAAATTGTACTTCGGATACCCAATCCAATTTCTTCCACGCAAATTTTGGCCACTGCCAAAGGATGAAGGATATATGGCTCCCCGCTTTTACGACGCATGGTTTTATGAGCCTCTGCCGCCATTTCGAAGGCAGTTCGCAACAATATCTTATCACCTGGTTTGAGTTTGCTTTTCAACACCCTCAACAAGGCGCGGTAATGTCGAAGAATCTCTTTTTTTTCCTCGTCTTCCGATAAATTATAGGCTGGTATGGTTTCTGTAACGTCCATGAGTATCACGAATTTAGTTTAAAAATTGACCCCATCAAAAAACGGATTGGGTTTCTACCTTTCCTTTTTTTTATTTTTTGGTGATTTAACTTATTGATGGCACCCGATAATTTGAATAAAACCCTTACTTTTGCGTCCCGTTTGTATCAGTACAGCCAATCATTTGGTTGAAAAGAGACGGCGGCAATCAGTCAAAGGGCTTCAAAACCCTGAGATCAACAACGCGGATGTGGCGAAATTGGCAGACGCACTAGACTTAGGATCTAGCGCCGCGAGGCATGTAGGTTCGACCCCTATCATCCGCACAGATTGAGTTGATAAGTTGAGTCGTTGAAATGTTTGTAAGCAAGCATTACTCCAACCGACTTATCAACTTTTTAATTTATCAACTATCAACTTTTAAAATGGCTACAGTAGTAAGAGAGAACATCGGTTTATTAAACGATAAACTAAGCGTCAAGATCAGTAAAGAAGATTATTTTCCTGCATTTGAAAAGAAACTGAAAGAGTACAGCAAAACAGCCAACATTCCCGGGTTCAGAAAAGGAATGGTGCCTGCCGGGATGATTAAAAAAATGTATGGAGCTGGTATTTTTTCTGATGAGGTATTGAAAACCATTGAAAAAGAACTGTTCACCTGGCTTAATACCGAGAAGCCCGATATTTTTGCTCAACCCCTTCCTCTCAACAATGACCTGAGCGCTCTGGATATGAACAATCCAGGAGAAGTTTCCTTCGATTTCGAAATAGGATTGAAGCCAGCTTTCGATATTCCTGCATTGTCAAAAGTACCAGTTACCAAACATGCGGTAACGGTAACTGATGATATGGTATCTGAAGAAATTAGCCGCATGCAGATCAAAGGGGGTAATATGACGGAGCCTGCTGTAATCGAGAATGAAGAAAATGTATTGAATGTTTTGTTTACCGAAACCGATAAAGATGGTAATGCTGTAGAGGGTGGTATCAGTAAAGAAAACTCTGTGATCCTGAAATATTTTGCACCTACTATACAAAAACAATTAAAAGATAAAATTGTAGGGGACACCATCGTGTTTCAATTGGGAAAAACGTTTGAGGCCGACAAATTAGAAATGATGTTGCAAGATCTCGGTTTTGAAAAAAACGATGCTGCCGCTGCCGATAAATACTTTAAACTCGAAATCGTGAAAATAGGTTTGGTAGAAAAAAGAGCGTTGGACGAGGATTTTTTTAACGAGATTCTCCCAGGAAAAGGAATCAAAACAGAAGAAGAATTAAGGGCTACTTTGAAAACAGAGATTGAGCAATATTGGGATGCACAAAGTGTCAACCAATTGCAAGACCAACTGTATCATTTTTTATTAGATGAAACCAAGATGGAGTTTCCTGAAACTTTCCTGAAGCGTTGGTTGCAAACAGGTGGCGATGAGCCTAAAACTGCTGAGCAGGCAGAAACTGAATTTCCTGGTTTTAGTTCACAGTTAAAATGGACCCTCATCAGCGATCGTTTGATCACTGAAAACAAATTGGAAGTAACGGAAGCAGAATTGAAAGACCAAATGAGAGCAGAAGTGTCTCGCTACTTCGGACAGATGAATATGGGTGAAGATATGAGTTGGTTAGACAGCTACATTGATCGTATGATGAAAGATGAAAAGCAAGTAGATGCTACCTATCGCAGACTAATCACTGAAAAAGTGTTTGCTTATGCCACTTCACAAACCAATCCAACAATGAAGCAGGTAACCGCTGATGAATTGGTGGCGATGCAACACCATCACCAACACTAAACAACACAATTTTAGATACCCATAACCCCGGCTTTTTCCGGGGTTTCTTTTTATACAACATTTTTCTTTCCGGTTTCTTTAAATATTAATAACATTAAATTACAAGCTATCGCTGTTTAAACATTGTATATTTGATTTTACAATCAAAAAAACTTTTTTCCGTATGCATGAGCAACAATCTGGTCGATTTTCAAAATACAGTTCGTTGCTGTCAGCAATAGCGATTATTGTTTGCTTTTTTTTACCGTGGGTAAAATGGATCAACGTTCCGGTATCTGCCAGAGATATGGCAACGGGTAATTTTTATACATTGTCGGAAACCAATTTTGCCATCACCAATCCATTTCCTGAAATGATTTTTGTGAATGGGATATTTTGGTTGATACCCGCATTGAGTATTGTGGCCATCCTCATAGTGTTTTTCAGAAAAACTTTTGCGGGAATATATGGCGCATTTGCTGGTGCCATGGTACTAGGATTGGGAGTGGTGTATGCATTGTTTACCAACGAGCTCCAACTGTTTGATACCAATATTCAATTAGGTAATGCATTACAGCCAGCATTTTATGTTGCAGTATTTTCAGCCATATGGCTGATTATAACCAGCTGGCAAAAAAAATGGTTGTGGAAAGTATTTTTTTTAATGGCGCCCCTGGGGTTGTCTTATTTGGCTTTTAACCAGATCAAAGAAAGTGAGGTATCAGAAAAAACAGCTGCTACCAGCACTTTAAAGGTAGCATATACGATAGATGCACTGAAGCTCATCAACGAATTTGTAACTGCAGACAGTGCATCCAATGCAACTTACAGAGAAAAAATAATGGTAGTAGAAGGTCAGGTATCGGAATTGAATGCAAGTGACGCAGGTGCTACTTTGAGTATGGCCGATAGCACGGGGTCGTATGTTATTTTTGATTTTGAAAAAGCAGATTCTAAAATTGTTCAAGCCATAAAAGCAGGCGATCGTGTGAGTGTAAAAGGGGTATGTAGTGGCAGTATTTACAGCGACATTTTAGAAACACAAACGATTTCATTTAAACAATCCATCATTTACTCAAAAAAATAAACACCTATTAAACATCAAACAATGAAAAAATCAACATTTCTTTTTGCACTTCTTATGGCTAGTGCAGGTTTATTTGCACAAACAAAAAAAACAACTTCAGCCACTATTTTATTTGATGCATCTACACCCGCAGATCCTGTGGCGAAGGCAGAAAGTAAAACCGTGATTGCTGCACTGGATGTAAAAACTGGTACCGTGGCTTTTGAAGCTGCTGTAAAAAATTTCTCTTTTGAAAATAAAAAAGTGGAAGAGCATTTTAATGCCGAAAGATGGTTGAATTCTGAAAAATATCCAAAATTCAGTTTCAAAGGAAAGATCGACGATCTTAAAAAAGTAAACTTTAACAAAGATGGCACTTATACGGTTTCAGTAGCTGGCGATTTAACCATTAAAGAAACTACAAAGGCTATCACTGCACCTGCTACCATTACGATCACGGCTGGTAGAATCAGCGCCACTTCAGATTTTTTAGTAAACCTACCCGATTTTTCGGTAATGGCGGATGGAAAAAAAGTGTCCAAAGAAGCCAAAGTGACGGTAACTGCTAATTTGAATTAATAGAATTATTACCTCCAGAATAAAAAGAAGCCGCCTTTTTTAATAGAGGCGGCTTCCTTCGTTTATTCAGTAGCAGTTGATAATGAACACTTATAGTTTAATCAGTTTAAGTGTTTCTAACTTTCCTCCGTCCCACACTTTTAGAAGATAAGTGCCTGTGCTTAAATTTTTGAATTCATTCAGCTGTATTGTTTGAGTACCGGCTGGGGTAAACTGGCTTTTGTTCCAAAGTGTTTTTCCGCTCATATCACTCAGCGTAAAAGTGAGGTTAGCCGCAGTAGACCTGTTAATTTGGATATTTGCAAATTCATTCACTGGATTAGGAGAGATGGTAATAGTGTTGAGTTTGCTGTCTCTTCTCAATAAAAGAATAGAAGAATATTCCATTGATCCATTTTTATTTAGGATGTTAAGTCTGTAAAATTTTTTATCTACAAAGTCATAATCGTTATAAAAATCCGAAACCCTTTGGGCATTGCTGTTAATGGATTTATTTTGTAATGATACGAACGAGCGGCCGTCATTGCTGTTTTCTAAGCTAATGGAGGCAACATCTGAACTTACTTCCAAGTCCCATTTCAGTTCATTGTAATTGTTTTTTGCCGTGCCATTAAAACTGATGATTCTAACTGGTAGCGATGATCCGTTTAGCAAAAGGCTAAAGTTGGCTTTGGTAGCGTTTAAACCATCCACTACCATTAAGTAGGGGGTATTGATAGCCAAACCAGTAATGTCGGAAAGGTTTCCATTTGCAGTAAAAGTTCTGCATGCAACAGGAACAGGATAGGACTGGCCTGCCGGGCAGGATGCTACTTGATATAAAGCTATTTCCACACCTGCGGTTCCGCAGGCTGCAAGTTCTACCGGACTTGTAAAATACCCACTTACGCTCAGCGATAAGGTTCCGTTGGCTGCTGTGCGAATGGGGTAGAAAGCGGTATTGGTTACTCCTGTACCTGTTCCATCACATTTAAGCCGGGTAAACTGAGGGTCTGTGTTTAAGTTACTGGTGCTGTGTTCTAAATCAAAGTTAACCAACGTATTTGCTGAGGTGGCGCCTACAGGAAAAGTAGGACACTCGTCTTTGGGCTCGAGCGTGGTGCTCAACGGCACCATCTCGGCATTCGGAAAAATACAGGTACCCAATGTTAACCCTTTGGGCTGAATTGCATAGGTAGCTCCAATAGAGCAAGACCAATCGGGGTTTTTTCTGGCCGGACCTGCAACTACTGAGTAGTTCATTACTTTCGGAGGATTAGCGTTCAAATAACTACCCCCTGTGAATTGGAAATCGTCATTAATGTGTCCAAGATTTAAAGCATGCCCAAGTTCATGAAACAACACGGTCTCCATGTCAATAGCCGCGGCACCAGGATAACAGGGACCGTTTTCAAAGGTCACGTTTCCAGTACTTACGCCTGGATTTCTTATAACAATATCAAACTCTACCTTTCTGATTGCAACGGATCCTAATGGAAGACAGGTTGAATTTCTCGAGTAACAAACTCCCAATACTCCGCTTGCCAGCACTGGGACACCAGTATTTAAATTATCGAACATGATGGTATTGCCATCATCAGAGGCCCCAATTTGTTGAGTGGTAGTAGTACCTCCCTCAAAAAAATTCAGACCACTAATTTCTTTCCAGGTATTGAGTGCTCTTTGAAAAGTGGCTTTAACAGGTGAGGCATCAAGATCTTGTCCGTTACCACTGGTGCTGATAGAATACCGAACAGTATATCCTCCGGAACCGTTATCGTTCATCAGGTTAGATTGTCTGGTAATGGTAACACCGCTTGTAAATGTTGCAGACAAAATACTATATGAAATATTTAATCTGGAGGGAGATTGTATTTCATTAAAGTTTTCGTCTCTAATGCTGATAAAACCTGTACCTGCATTTGTTGGCACCCTTACTTGAATCTGGGTGTTCGTCCAGGAAACAATCAATGGGCTGGTGGCAGCTACTACAAAAGGAGCGCCACCCGTTCCGTTGTTGGCATCATCAAACAACACAGCCGCAGGACTTACCGGATTTCCAAAATCGGTACCAGTAATGGTTAGTAGGTTTTGAGCAACATTATCTGTGGCACCAGCTACTACTGTTGCTGGCGAAAATGAGGAGATACCGAGTATGTTGTTGGTCTGCGGTGGTGCCGAATTAGATGTGGCATTAAAATAAGGATCTACTATCTCATAGCTCCTGCCTGCTTTCTGAACCAGGGTAGGGTACAATTTGGTTTCTATATTTTCAAACCTAACAAAAGGTGCAGATGCGGTTTTGTGGTAAATATCGTACCTGAAAGCCCCCTGGGCACTGCTGTATATGTCCCACAAAACCTGACTGCTCACTGGATCTTTTAGTTGGATACTATTCGGATAGAGAAAAAATACGCCTACATCGCCTTCAGACAATTGGGCAAGTTCACTTACTTGAATTTCGTCTGCACCAACTGAACCGCCCTGGGTGAGTACTTCAACAATTGGAGCTGCAAAACTTCCTTTAAAAATTTTGTGTAGCTTGATTGTATTGGTTGTAAAAATCATGCTGCGGTTGGGATTCCAAAAAGATTTCTTTTCTAGTACAGTTCCTTCAACAATCAGGGTGGACGCTTGTACTTTTTCATCCAACGTTACTTCATAGAGTTGTGCTTTGCCTCCAAGGCTAAAAAGACAGCAACAAATCAACAAGGATAAAATTCTGGTATAGTTTTGGTTCATTTGGGGATATTTTGAATCCAAAGTTAATACTTGTTCAACGTATACGGGAAATAAAAAACCCTGCGTTATGCAGGGTTTGAATAATATTATAATTTGATCTCCTCGTCGCTGTCATCAAAAAAACGGAATTCAGTGAGGTAGTTGCTGCTGTTGGCTTTGATTTTTATTTTTTGTTTGTATTTCCAGCCCCATTTCATTCTTCTGCTAGGGAAACCAGACGTGAGGTAGGTGAATAAAATAGGATGCACTTCTATAGTGAGGCCTTTGTGTTTTTGCATAATGAGGTAACTCAGGTTTTTGGCAATCTCATCTTCCAAAATGAGGGTGCTACTGATTTTACCGGTACCCTGACAGCTCGGACAAATTTCGCTGGTATTGATGTTCATCTCAGGCTTCATGCGCTGGCGCGTGATCTGCATCAATCCAAATTTCGTAATGGCTAACACCGCGTGTTTTGCTCTGTCTGCCTTCATAAAAAGATCCATGGCGTCTGCCAGTTTCTTTTTATTTTCTATCAGCTTCATGTCAATAAAATCTACCACGATGATACCGCCCAGATCTCTTAACCTCAATTGTCGCGAAATTTCTTCAGCCGCTTCCAGGTTTGTTTCAAGGGCATTTTGCTCCTGGTTGTTGCTCACACTTTTGTAACCACTGTTCACATCAATTACGTGCAATGCTTCTGTGTGTTCTATAATTAAATAGGCCCCACTCGGCAAGTTCACCGTTTTGCCAAACGCCGCTTTCACTTGTTTGGTGATACCATATTGATCGAACAACGGTAATCCATTATTGTAAAGAGTTACAATATCAACTTTATCAGGGGCAATTCGCTGAATATAATTTTTGGTATCAGCAAAAATATTTTTGTCATTTACAACAATGCGGTTGAAGTCTGCAGTAAGCAAATCTCTCAGCATACTGGTGGCCTTGCCTTGCTCACTTAAAATTTTTGCAGGGGCTACTGCATTTTTTAGATTCACCTGAATGGTTTTCCAGGTAGCAATTAAACCGAGCAGGTCCTCGTGCAGCTCAGCCGTGTGCTTTCCCTCGGCTGCGGTACGTACAATTACCCCCAGGTTTTTTGGTTTGATGGCTTCAATAATTTTCTGGAGCCTCTTGCGTTCTTCGGATGAATGAATTTTTCTGGAAACTGCTACAATATCGTTGAAGGGTGTTACCACTACATAACGACCGGGGAGGGAGAGTTCGCAACTTAAACGCGGGCCTTTTGCTGCGATGGGTTCTTTCAGAATCTGAACCAATATGTTGGGTCTTCCGTTGAGAACTTCAGTAATCTTACCCGTTTTAATGATCTCTGGTTCAACCTTAAATTTCGAAAAGTCAAAGACTTCTTCTGCTTTATCGTTCACCGCTAAGTTGGTGAACTTGAGAATGGATCTTACATAGGGGCTCAAGTCGGTGTAATGTAAAAAAGCGTCCTTTTCAAAACCTACATCTATAAACGCAGCGTTCAGTCCTGGAATAAGTTTTTTAACTTTCCCAAGGTACAGGTCTCCCACGGCAAAGTTGGCATCAGCTTTTTCGCTGTGCAGCTCTACCAGTTTCTTATCCTCCAACAGGGCAATTTCTACTCCCTGCGGCAGTGAATTAATGATCAGTTCCTTCGTCAAAGTGTAAAAAGTTTTCTAAAATTCCGTTTATTACATGGAAGTATAACATAAACGGCATGGTATTACACACCCGTGGCTGTTATACACATGTATATAGAGATAAGAGCCCCGATAATTATCGGGGCCCCGAGCTATAAAAAGAAATTATTTCTTCTTATGACGATTCTTTCTTAAACGCTTTTTACGCTTGTGCGTAGCAATTTTATGACGTTTTCTTTTTTTACCACAAGGCATAATAATGATTTTTGTGTTTGATAAATAATTTTAAAATATAGTTCGTTAAACGAGTTTCTGTTTATTTCAGCATTTTGATTCGCTCATCTACTTCTTTTGAGTAAGATGGGCTGTTTGCCAATCTTTTGCTGATATTATACCATTTTACTGCATTGGGTTTATCTCCTTTTGCAGCGTAGGTATCGGCCATAAAAGCAATTGCTTCCAAATTATCTGGTTGGGCAGTTACCACTTTGGTAAAGCGCTCAATAGCTTTATCGTGCTGTCCGGAAACCAATCCACCTACCCCCAGCACGAACTGTGCTTTCAGGTTGTTGGAATCTTTTTTTACAACAGTGAGTAATTCCTGAATTCCTTTCATGGTTTGTTGTGCATCTCCGCCTCTTCCCTTTCCAAAAACATAACAACTACCCAATCCAACCCTCAGTTCGTCACTATCCGGATTTAAGATCAATGCCTTTTCAAATAATTCGATGGCCTTTGTTGCTTCCCAATCAAGTTTAGCATCGTCGTGCTCTGCTCTCAGTGCATCTAAAAATAATTGGGCTGCAAAGGTGAGGTTTTTTTCTGAATTTTCCAACACAGAAGATTGATAAAGGTAATAAGCGTAAGGTTCGAACACTTTCGCACTGTCTTTCCAGAAATTAGCAAGTGCATTATAGGCAGTTATTTGTTGGGTAGGTACATCTCCACGGGTAATGCCATTTTCCAGTTCAGTTACATATAACACCTGAGAAGGGGGTAGGGTGCTCTTGGAATTGTTAATAAATGATTGAATATCAAATAATTTTGGAGATCCTGCTGCTGCAGCAGGGCTGCCAGAAGGCTTCTTCGGTTCCGAAGTGCGGCCGAAAAAGAACAGGGCCAAAACCACTATGAGACCGGAAATGATAAGAATTAGGGGTTGCTTCTTCACGCTTTCAATTAAATCCGCCCTAAACTGGAGCGGAGCGCAAAGTTACACTAACCATCGTTTTCTTCTTCTAATTTTGGAATATCTTTTATGTTTTCTGAGTTTTTGATCTCCTGCACAAACTCTTTGGCAGGCTTAAAGGCCGGAATAAAATGTTCTGGAATAGATACGGCTACATTTTTTTTGATGTTGCGGCCAATTTTCGCGGCCCTTTTTTTAATGATAAAACTCCCAAAACCTCTGATATAGAGATTTTCGCCATTCGACAGGGTAGATTTTATTTCTTTAAACATCGTTTCCAATGTCACCAAAACATCTACTTTTGGTATCCCGGTTTTGTCAGAGATATTACTGATAAGGTCTGCTTTTCTCATACAAAAAGTGTTTAGAGCAGTAAATTAGTGTTTTTTTGCGAAAAAAACAAAATAAGAGGGTGATAATCAATAGGTTTGTACATAATATATTTGCATATTCATGATAAAGGGTTCCAAGGAGGGCTGGTTTACGCCGAAACTGTTAGAGTGGCACAAGTCTGAAAATCAGCGTAGCATGCCCTGGAAAGGCGAAAAGGATCCTTACAAAATTTGGCTAAGCGAAGTCATTCTCCAGCAAACACGTGTAGAGCAAGGCACTGCATACTATCTAAAATTTATCAGCCATTATCCCAATATACAATTACTGGCCGCCGCGCCAGACGATGAGGTATTTAAACTTTGGGAGGGATTAGGGTATTACAGCAGATGCAGGAATTTGCTAGCGGCTGCCCGCCAAATTGTAGGAGAGCACAGGGGTGTTTTCCCTAACGATTATCCAACCATTCTTTCACTCAAAGGCGTGGGGCCATACACCGCTGCTGCCATTGCTTCTTTTGCTTTCAACCTGCCCCACGCCGTGGTGGATGGAAATGTGAACAGGGTACTGTCGCGCTTCTTCGGCATTCGTACTGCCATTGATAGTACGAAGGGAAAGCAGGAATTTGCCGGTTTGGCCACGGCATTATTGCCTGATAAAAAATCAGCCATCTACAACCAAGCCATCATGGATTTTGGGGCCACTGTTTGCAAACCTCAACTGCCCATTTGCGATATTTGTTGTATGCAGCCTAACTGTGTAGCGTACCAAAAAAATCTTGTCAGGATATTGCCCTTTAAAGAAAAAAAACTGATCAAAAGGGAGCGGTGGTTCTATTATATCCTTGCCGAAAAAAAAGGCTGTTGCCTCATTCAGAAGCGCCAATCGAAAGATATTTGGCAACATTTACATGAGTTCGTATTGGTTGAAACACCAGCACCTGTTGAGCCCAACAGCATTTTGGAAACAGCTGATTTTAAGGAAATTTTTCCCGGAACGAACAAAATTGTATCAGTTTCTGGCAATTATCGCCAGCAATTAACCCACCAAACGATCCATGCCGTTTTTTTAAGGATAAAACCTTCCAGGGTTTTTGTCGGCAATCATTTTTTTTGGGTAGAGAAACCCGCCATTGGAAAACTGGCATTTCCCAGATTGATCAATCACTTTCTGGAAAAAGAAAATTTGGAAAAAAAATGAGATAAAATCAAAATCGCCCACAAACGGTTTGATTCATAAAATTTGTATCTTTAAATTTGTTGAAACAGTTGAAAGTGGCAATGGTCAACATTCAAAATACAATGATATTATGAGAGGTGTAAACAGGGTCACGCTGATCGGCAATTTGGGAAAAGATCCAGACATTCAATTTTTGGAAGGAAACATTGCGGTAGCAAAGTTTTCGCTGGCAACAACGGAAACTTACAAAGACAGAAGCGGCAAGCTCATTTCTCAAACAGAATGGCATACGGTGGTGTTGTGGCGGGGATTGGCAGAACTGGCACAAAAATACCTGCATCGGGCAAGTTTGGTGTACATAGAAGGAAGACTGAAAACACGCAGTTGGGAAGATAAAGAAGGCAACAAAAAGTTTGCCACAGAGGTGGTAGGCGATAACTTAATTATGCTGGATAAACGCAACGAAAGTGGACAACCATTGCCAGGTTTGGAAAACATCGAAAACCTCGGGCCTTCAGATGCTGATCTTCCATCAACCCCAGATGAGAATGGGGAAGAAAGATTACCTTTTTAGAATCTAACCTATTAAATAAAACGAAGGCTGTTTCGGGCAGCATTCATTTGTTCACATAAAACAATCATTTTGGACTACCATTCGGTACTGCAATCCTTTTATTTCTCACAACTTCAACTGTTGTATGTGCTTACTCCTGCGGCAACGGCGATACTTCTCTTTTTGGCAGTCATTTTTTATATTTTATCATTTTTAATTGCAGGAAGTGAAGTGGCATTTTTTTCATTGAATGTTAAAGACATTAATATACTTAAAACCAGGCAACAACCTTCTTTCCGAAGAATTGTAACGTTGCTCGAACAGCCCAAAACCTTGCAGGCAACGATGCTGGTGTCGAACGTATTTGTAAACCTGGGCGCCATATTGGTTACCAATTTTTTACTCAATCAGTGGATGGGTCCTATGGAACTGTCCGTAGGGTTTTTATTGCTGATCAAAATAGGGATCATCTCCACGTTGTTAGTACTTTTTTCTGAAGTGTTACCAAAAGTATGGGCGACCCACCACAAGGTGTGGTTTGCAGCTTCTTCCTCGCTGGTGATCGAAATCTTTAACAGCATTTTTTATGGTATCAGCAAGCGTATCATACGCCTGAATGAAAGAGTAGGCAAAACGATGAATGCAGATCAATCTTCGTATGCAGACAACAGTGACCTCGATTATGCCATTGATCTTTTACCAGATCATGAAGCATCGGTTGAAGAAAAACAAATTCTTAAAGGCATCCGAAAATTTGGCGATACAGAAGTGAAACAGATTATGCGCACCAGAATGGACGTGAGCGGTATTGAATTTAACAGCAGTTTTCACCATGTGCTTAAAAGAGTGCAGGAATTGCACTATTCCCGCTTACCTGTTTACAAATCCAGCTTAGATGAAATAGCCGGGATGCTGCAAACCAAAGACCTGCTCGTACATTTGAAAGAAGCTTCTGATTACGATTGGCATGGCCTCATCAGGGCGCCTTATTTTGTACACGAACAAAAGCTTATAGAAGATCTGATGCAAGAGTTCAGGGCTAAGCGCATTCACTTTGCCATTGTGGTGGATGAATTTGGCGGCACGTCAGGCATAGTTACACTAGAAGATATCATGGAAGAAATTATTGGCGATATCAACGATGAATTTGATGATGAAGAAAGCATCAACAAGAAATTGGATGACTACAATTATATATTCGAAGGCAAATTCATGATCAATGATGCTTGCAAGGCGATGAAGTTGCCTGCAGATACTTTCGACCAGGTAAGAGGTGACAGCGATTCCGTAGCCGGGCTGGTGTTGGAAATAGCCGGAGAATTTCCACAAGTGAATTCAACCATCACAAGCGGAGATTTTACTTTTGTACCCCTGGGGATCAATAAAAACAGAATTGATAAAATAAAAATTACCATCCATCCTTCATTGCCCGTCAATTAGGGTTGGCTTGGTCCAAACCAATATCATGATCAATCGGATAACCGCAACTGTAGTGATTCTTTTTCTTTTGTACAGTTGCAACAGCAACTATAGTTCAAAAAAGAAAGGGTACTTTAACATCACATTTCCGGAAAGAAAATACCTGCTTTTTGATGAGCCAGGAGTTCCTTATCGTTTTGAATATCCGGCTTATGCCAGCATTGTAAAAGACAGTACCTATTTTGACAGCACCCCGGAAAATCCTTTTTGGCGCAACGTCGATTTTCCCCAATTCAACGCCCGTATATTTTTAAGCTACAAAATAGTGGGCGGAAGGGCTACTTACAAAGTAAAATTGCCGAATGGATCGTATGCAGATTCTTCCGGAATCAATTACTTTGATCGAATGGTGAATGACGCATTTAACCTCACCAATAAAAATGAAGCGGTTGCTACTTCCATAAAAGACAGTTTATTTGTAACACCTAATAATATCACCGGCGTTTTTTTTAAAGTAGGTGGAAATGCCGCCACTGCTAAACAATTTTTCATGAGCGACACCGTCAGGCATTTTATCAGAGGTGCATTGTATTTTGATACTACACCCAATGCAGACTCCCTAAAACCGGTACAGGATTTTTTGCAAACTGATATCAATCACCTGATCAATACTTTCCGCTGGAAAAATAATTAACCATCTTCATCAAAACATTCAGCAGCTGCAGCTGTTAAGTAGTATTTTTGCATTATGATAGCAATCGATCATGTATTGGTAAGCGACCAGGTAATCACAGATGCATTTGTGTGCGACCTCACACAATGCAAAGGAGCTTGCTGTGTAGACGGGGATGCAGGAGCTCCACTCGATAGAAAAGAGTTGCAAAAAATTGACGAAGTATTCGACGCAGTTTTGCCGTATTTATCCGAAGAAAGTGTTCGGGAAATTAACCAGCAAGGCAGATATGTGTATGAAAAAGAATATGGCTGGGTTACTCCGACCATCAACAGTGCAATCTGTGTGTATGCAATAAAGGATGAAAAAGGAATTGTGAAATGCGGTATTGAGCAAGCTTACCTCGATGGTAAAGTGTCGTGGAAAAAACCCATCAGTTGCCACTTGTTTCCTGTCGTCGTTAAAAAAAGTAGTGATGGTATCACAGAATTTGCCAACTACCAACCAAGAGAAGATAACTGTAAAGCTGCTTGCGCACTGGGTAAAAAATTAAAAGTGCCCGTGTACCAATTTTTAAAAGAACCATTGATACGGAAATTTGGTAAAAATTTTTACGAAGCACTGGATGCTACGGCTCAACACCTAAAAGAAGAAAATAAACCTACACCTGACCCTCTCTAAACCATGTTTAGATTCGTTAGGATAAACGATAAAATTATGATGAATAAGAACAAAGGGTTGCTAACTATATTTTTTGCTTTGATAATAGTAGGAATCAATTCATGCTCTGTAAACAAAGCTGATATCGACAACAGTCTGAAAAAATATTTTGAAGCTAAAAACGTAGAAGGTTGTTTCACCATGCTCAACAACAGCGACGGAACCATCACCGTTTACAATCTTGACATGGATACCACCAGAGTATTACCGGCTTCTACTTTTAAGATCGTAAATGCGTTGGTTAGTTTACAAACCGGGATTGCAACGGATGAAAACATGGTGATCAGGTGGGATGGTATTTCAAGGGCAAACAAAGACTGGAACAAAGACTTGTCACTTACAGAAGCTTTTAAAGTGAGTGCTGTTCCACATTTCCAATCGCTGGCACGGAGTATTGGGATGGATACCATGAAAAACTGGATTGATAGCATGTCGTACGGAAATAGAAATATCACTGGTCCGGTTGATTCTTTTTGGCTGAACAACACCCTTAAAATTTCTCCAGACGAACAACTGGGGCTCATGAAACAACTGTACTTTGATCAGCTTCCATTTAGGGCTTCCGTTCAGGAAGCGGTAAGAAAAATGATGCTGCAGGAAGACAATACGTTGTACAAGCTCAGTTATAAAACCGGTTGGGGTTTTGATGAAAAAAATAACAACATTGGTTGGGTAGCTGGGTGGATTGAAGAAAATCGGCACGTTTATTTCTTTGTTACTATGGTAAAATCACCGGATCCGGCACTGGACATGATCAACATAAGAATGAACATCACCAAAGACATCCTTAAACATTTTGGATTTTTTGAGGGCAAAAGGTAAGTCTTATTGTTTTTTTAACAGGCTCCTGAGGCAATAAATTGTATTTTACGCAATCAACCTATGCCACAATTTCAGTATATCTTATTACTTTCTTTACTGGGGATCCTACCCCTGATGGCCCTGCTTTTTTGGAGATCGATCAAAAAAAAGAAACAACAAATTCAACTCATAGGCGATCCAGATCTGGTGAACCAACTGTTGGGAAACTACCGCCCAACATCATTCCTTCAAAAATTTTTATTGATATGTGCCGCCATGGCCATGCTCATTTTGGCAATGGCTAATTTGCGTTCGGCAACAGGTTCTGAAAAAGTAAGTAGAAATGGGATTGATGTAATGATTGCCATCGACGTTAGCAAAAGTATGCTGGCAGAAGATGTACAACCCACGCGGCTCGACCGGGCAAAGCAAGTGTTGGGCAGATTGATTGATAAACTTAGCAATGATCGGGTGGGCATCGTGATCTTCGCAGGGAAATCTTATCTGCAAATGCCTTTAACGGCAGACCATGCGGCTGCTAAAATGTATTTGTCTGCAGCCAGCACCGAAGCTGTTCCTACGCAGGGCACCGTGATCGGGGACGCTTTAAAAATGTGTTATGCTTCGTTCAACAACAAAGAAAAAAAATACAAAGCGGTCGTGTTAATTAGCGATGGAGAAGATCATGATGAAAACGCCGTTGAGGTAGCGGAACAAATGGCTTCAGATGGTGTGGTGATCAATACCATTGGCATGGGTTCACCGGGTGGCGCGCCCATTCCAGACAAGGCTACTGGTCAAATGAAAACAGATGCAGAGGGCAATACGGTTATTTCGCGGCTCAACGAAGCAGCGTTAAGTGATATTGCCAAAAAAGGGAATGGCAGTTACCAATTGTTTACGAACACGGAATCTGTAGTCTCCAAAATAGCTGGAGAACTCGCTACTATGGACCAACGAAATGTAACCGATGATTCACTGGTGCATTACAAAAGTTTTTTCCAATGGTTTCTTCTGGGAACATTACTCGTACTTTTAATAGAACAATTTGTTTCAGAAATGAAAAAAGAACCAAATAAAAATAGCAAACTTGCAGTAGCAGTTACACCATTTTTA